>Ga0210406_10004134_pt1 | contig 15696 bp, 15 predicted proteins | sample IncBWC30MmetaG_FD_155454 | JGI IMG/M metagenome (GOLD analysis project Ga0210406, IMG submission 155454) | Forest soil microbial communities from Barre Woods Harvard Forest LTER site, Petersham, Massachusetts, United States - Inc-BW-C-30-M | ecosystem: Environmental > Terrestrial > Soil >... | reverse complement strand
TCGGCTTCTCGTAGAATTCACGGCGCCGCAGCTCGGTGAGGACGCCCGCCTTTTCACAGGCACGCTTGAAGCGACGCAGGGCGGCGTCAAAATATTCATTCTCACGAACACGAACGCTGGGCATTCAAACCTCAAAAGTTGGTGGCACGGCCGCCGGCATTCGGCGACAGGGGGGCGCATTCTAAAGTGCGCCCTTGCAAAAGGCAAAAATATGCGCGTTTTAGGTATCGAGAGTTCCTGTGATGAGACCGCGGTTGCCGTCTATGACGATATCGACGGACTTCTGTCACATCGGCTTTACAGCCAGGTGGCGATGCACCGGGCCTACGGCGGGGTAGTGCCTGAACTGGCCTCCCGGGACCACGTTCGGCGACTTTTGCCCCTGGTGCGCGAGGCGCTGGCGGCAGCGCATTCGTCCAGAGAGTCGATCGACGGGGTCGCCTACACGGCTGGACCCGGTCTGATCGGCGCATTGCTGGTAGGGGCGGGATTCGCGACGGCCCTGGGGCTGGCCTGGGGCAAGCCCGCCATCGGTATACACCACCTGGAAGGCCATCTTTTGGCGCCCCTGCTCGAGCCCAAGCCACCCGGCTTCCCCTTCCTTGCCTTGCTGGTTTCCGGTGGCCATACCCAACTCGTGGATGTCACGGCGCTGGGTGAGTACCGGATATTGGGCGAAACTTTGGACGATGCGGCGGGGGAAGCCTTCGACAAGACCGCCAAGCTGCTCGGGCTTCCTTATCCGGGCGGCGCCGCGTTGGCCACGCTGGCCGAAGGCGGTCGCAGCGGCCAATTCGTATTTCCCCGCCCGATGTTGGACCGGCCCGGGCTGGATTTTAGTTTCAGTGGCCTGAAGACCGCTGCCCTAGTAGCCTTGCGCGACCGCGATTTGCAGGGCCCGATCCGCGCCGATGTGGCGCGCGGCTTCGAGGAAGCCGTGGTCGAGACTCTGGCTGAGAAATGCCGGCGGGCGCTGGTTCAGACCGGGCATCGGCGTCTGGTCATTGCCGGCGGTGTCGGGGCGAATCGCCGTCTGCGCGAACGGCTGACGGCAGTGGTACTGGACTTGAACGCCGAGGTGTATTTTCCGCGCACCGAATTTTGCACCGACAACGGCGCAATGATTGCACTGGCGGGTTGTATGCGACTGGCCGCGGGCATGCGAAGCGGCCTCAACATGAGTGCGCGCGCGAATTGGGAACTCGGAGCCATAGGGGTCTAAATCGATTGGACAAAATTTTCATTCATGCGCTGAAAACCGAGGCCATCGTCGGCATATTCGACTGGGAAAGGCAGGTCAAACAAACCGTTCTCATCGACATCGAGTTCAGCGCGGATATCCGCAAGGCTGCACTGTCCGATTCCATCGACGACACGCTGAATTACAAGCGAGTCGCGAAGCGCGTGATGGCCTTCATCGAGGGATCGAGTTTTCATCTGGTGGAAACCCTTGCCGAGCGCATCGCCATGCTCGTTCTCGAGGACTTCGGCGTTGCGTGGGTTCGCATCAGCTTGAGCAAACCCGGCGCGATCCGCAGCTCGCGGGATGTCGGGGTCGTGTTGGAACGCAATGCCCAGGATTTGGAAACATGGCGAGCCGCAACGGCCGGTCCAAAACCCTGACGATGCGTTCCCTAGATGCTGCGGCCGCCGTCCACCGCGATGATTTGACCCGTGATGTACGGCGCATCTTTGGCCAGGAACAGCGCCGTGCGTGCGATGTCCTGCGGCGTGCCCTGGTGCTTCAGCGCGGTTTTATCGAGGATTTCGCGTTTCAGCGCCTCGCTCATTTCCTCTTCCGGCCAAAGCACAGGCCCCGGTGCGATGCCGTTGACGCGAATCTCCGGTCCCAACTCCCGCGCCAGTGAGCGGGTCAGCATCGCGAGTCCCGCCTTGGCCACACTGTAAACCGGATGCGCCTTCAAGGGCCGCAACGCGTGGATGTCGATCATGTTGATGATGAGTCCGCGTTGTGCGCGCAAACTGGGCGCGGCTGCCTGGGACAGAAACAGCGGGGCCTTCAGATTGCTGCCCATCAGGTCATCCCACTGCGGCAGCGTGATCTGCCCGATTGGCGTGGGGTAGAAACTGGAGGCATTATTGACCAGGATATCCAAGCGGCCGAATTCGAGCAGGGCCGCTGCGATGAGTTTATCGGGTGCTTCCGCATTCAAAAGATGCGCGGCAAAGATGGCGGCGGAATGGGCGCGAAGCCGGTTGAATTCGTCCGCCAGGGCGATGGCCGCTGCGGCCGAGGATCGATAATGGATCATGACGTTCGCGCCCGCCGCATGCAGCGTGCGTGCAATCTCAGCGCCGACGCGCCGCGCGCCGCCGGTGATCAATACCACCCGCTCGCGCAGCGCAAAGTTGTCATTGATGACGGCCATGCGCGGCAACGATACCCCAGTTTCTGCGGCGCCGCGCAATGATGTGGGACGAGGCTGCGGTTCTCCACAGCGCACGCGCGCGCGATCATCTACAAGGCCAAATTACGGCGGCCGGCGGCTGGCTCAGTTTCGAGCGGTTCATGGATCTAGCGCTGTACGCGCCGGGGGTCGGCTACTACAGCGGCGGCGCCCGGAAACTCGGGCCGGGCGGAGATTTCACGACTGCGCCGGAAGTTTCCAGCCTGTTCGGCCGCTGCGTGGCGCTGCAATGCGCGCAGGTCCTCAGTGCGTTGCACGCCGGATCAATTCTCGAAATAGGCGCAGGCACCGGGCGCCTCGCCGCGGACATCTTGATGCGCCTCGAGGAGTCGGGACATTTGCCCGACAAGTACTGGATTCTCGAGGTCAGCGCCGATTTTCGCGAGCGGCAGCGCGAATTTCTTCAAGAACGGCTGCCGCATTTGTTTCAACGCGTTGCCTGGCTCGAGCGGCCACCCGAGGCGTCCTTCGATGGGATCGTTCTTGCCAATGAAGTCTTGGATGCATTGCCGGTGGCGCGATTTCGCTGGCATGCGAATGGTGTCGATGAACTCGGCGTGGAAATCGATGGCGGACAGTTCGCGTGGGGCGCGCGTGCGGCAAATCCGGACATGGTGCAGGCATGTCAGCGGTTATACGACGCGAGCGGCGGTTGGGACGATGGATATTCTTCCGAGTATTGCCCGCGCATGCGCGCGTGGACTCACGCAGTTACGCAATCGCTGCGCCAAGGCGCCGTACTGTGGTTCGACTACGGGTTGCCGCGTGCCCAGTATTATTTGCCCGAGCGACACGACGGCACGCTGGTGTGCCATTACCGGCACCGCGTGAGCAGCGATCCTCTGGTCAATCTCGGCTTGCAGGACATCACGGCGTGGGTAGACTTTACGGGTCTCGCTGAGGCCTCGCGCGACGCCGGATTCGATTTGGGCGGCTTTACCACGCAGGCGCATTTTCTGGCAGGTATCGGCATCGATCGAGAAATGCAGCTTGCGGCCGGCGACGATCAGAATTCATTTGCCCGTCTTGCCAATCAAGCGCGGCAATTGATGTTGCCCGGCGAAATGGGCGAGCGCTTCAAGGCCATGGCATGGCTGCGAGGCTTGGATCTCCCACTGGCGGGCTTCGGACTGTTGGACTTGCGGCACACGTTATAGGGCACGAGCGGCACACATTATAGGGCGCAACATGCAGGTAAAAATCGCGGTACTGGATGACTATCAAGGCGTCGCGCTCAAAATGGCCGATTGGTCCGCGGTCATGAATCGTGCGCATGTCGATGTGTTCAACGACCATCTCACCGATACCGAAGCGGCGGTGATGCGTCTTCTTCCCTATGACATCGTCTGCGTCATGCGTGAACGCACGCCGCTGCGCCGCGATGCCATCGAACGATTGCCGAATTTGAAATTGATCGCATCCACCGGTCCGCGCAATGCCTCCATCGACCTGGAGGCGGCCGCTGCGCGCGGCATCAAGGTGGTGCACACCGGATATTTCGGCAGCCCCACGCTTGAACTCACGTGGGCGCTTATTTTGGCGGGCGCCCGGCATATCACCGCCGAGGCTGCCTCAGTGCGCAACGGCGGGTGGCAGCACACCATCGGCGAGGACCTGTCGGGTCAAACGCTGGGCATCATCGGACTCGGCAATCTGGGCACGAGCGTGGCCAAGGTGGCATTGGTATTTGGGATGAAGGTGATTGCCTGGAGCCAGAATCTCACCGCCGAAAAGGCCGCTGCCGCCGGCGCCGCGCTGGTGCCGAAGGAAGAACTATTGCGGCAGTCGGACTTCGTCTCGATACACTTGGTGCTCAGCGAGCGCACGCGCGGCCTCATCGGCGCCCGTGAACTATCCTTGATGAAGCGCACTGCGCGCCTGGTCAATACCTCGCGTGGGCCCATCGTGGTGGAGGCCGACTTGATACAGGCGCTGAAGACCGGTCGAATCGCCGGTGCCGCCATCGATGTCTACGACATGGAACCACTGCCGGCAAATCATCCGTACCGCGATACCGTGAATTTGTTGGCGACACCTCACATCGGCTACGTGTCGCGGGCTTTATACGAGCGATTTTACCGCGATACGGTGTCAAACATCGTCGCCTGGCTGGATGCGCGGGGCTAGCGCGGCAATGGCGTGCAGGCGCCTCTCGTGCAGGCGCTCTGCAATCTTGGGACCGGCGTGCTCCGCAATATCCTGCGGCGTGGGCTTGATCGCTGCGGCCGCATCGCGCGCGGCCTGCAGATATTGCCGCTGCGTATAGGGAACCTGCTCCAACCCCAGGCGGCCGCGCGAGTCGGCCTCGCAGGCCAGCAGCGCCTGCGCGAAGCGCTCGGGACGGCGAAACGCATCCGTCTTCTCCAAGATACCCAAAATGGTTTGCGGCCGCAGCTCAAAGGCGCGATGTATATTGCCGTGATAGCGTGCCACGATCACGCTCAGTTCGCGATACTCGTTCGGCAACCTCAGCCGCTCGCTCAAGCTTTCGATGAGCGCCACGCTGCGCTCCTCGTGTCCCTTGTGGCCGGGCCATTCTTCACGCGGTGTCTTGGCCTTGCCAAGATCGTGCACCAACGCTGCGAATCGGACTCTCACATCGCCGCTCAGCAGTACGGCCTGATCGAGCACCATCATGGTGTGAACGCCCGTGTCGATTTCGGGATGCCACTTCACGGGTTGAGGTACGCCGAACAGCGCATCGATTTCCGGATAGATTATTTTCAATGCGCCGCATTCGCGCAAAACCTCGAAAAACACGCTGGCCCCGGGTTCGCCGAGCCCCTTCTCGGTTTCCTGCCACACGCGTTCCGCGACCAGGGCATCAACCTCGCCGCGTTCGACCATCTCCCGCATCAGCGCCATGGTTTCGGGAGCCACGTGAAAGCCCAAGGACGAAAAGCGCGCGGCGAAGCGCGCCACCCGCAGAATGCGCACCGGGTCCTCGATGAAGGCGGGCGAGACATGCCGAAGGACGCGAGCTTGCAAGTCACGCCGGCCGTTGTAAGGATCGAGCAGTGAACCGTCCGGGCCTTGCGCGATGGCATTGATGGTCAGGTCGCGCCGCGCGAGATCTTCCACGAGCGTGACCTCGGGTCCAAATTCAACCGCGAACCCGCGATAGCCGGGCGATACTTTCCGCTCGCGACGTGCCAGTGCATATTCTTCATGGGAATCAGGGTGCAGGAACACCGGAAAATCGCGGCCGACCTCGCGATATTTCAAGCGCAACAGTTCGTCCTGGGTACTTCCTACGACCACCCAATCGCGTTCCTTTACGGGCAGACCAAGCAGAGCGTCCCGAACGGCGCCGCCAACCAGATACACTTGCATGCGTGAATATTAACAGCATGGCCACCACAATCCGTGCGGCGTTCGCCATCGCTCTGATCGCCATGTTGAGCGGCGGCTGCTATCTATTGCAAAGCGCCCAAGGCCATCTGGCACTCATGGCCAAGCGAGAGCCTATTCCCAGCGTCATCGACGAGCCCACGACCTCCGTCACCCTGCGCGCCCAGCTCAAGTCGGTGACCGCCATCCGCGATTTCGCGAGCCGCACGCTGGGATTGCCGGACAATGGCAGCTATAGGAAATATGCGGATATCGGACGCCCCTATGTGGTGTGGAATGTGGTCGCCGCACCCGAATTTTCCGTCGATCCGAAGCAGTGGTGTTTCCCGATCGTCGGATGTGTGGCCTACCGGGGCTATTTCGTCGAGAAGCGGGCGCGACGGTTCGCCGCCGGCCTGCATGGCAAAGGATTCGATGTGGTCGTTGGGGGTGTCGCGGCGTATTCGACGCTCGGCCACTTCGATGACCCCATCTTGAGCTCGATGGTCGGTTGGAACGATGTGGAATTGGCCTCGATCATTTTCCACGAACTGACGCATCAATTGCTTTACGTGCCGAACGATGCCTCATTCAACGAGGCGCTCGCGACAACCGTCGAGGAAGAAGGCGTGCGCCGCTGGTTGCAGCAACAAGGCCGCGACAAGGACTTGGCGGATCATCTGGTGCAGCATGGGCGCTACCTCCAGGCGATTGCGCTGATGATTGAGACGCGCGACCGCCTGCGAGCGCTATATGCCTCCGGTCTGCCGCCGCCGCTGATGCGCGAGCGCAAGCGCGAGCGGTTCGAGGAATTGCGCGCCGCCTATGTCGCGCTCAAGGCATCGTGGGGAGCGCACGCGCCGTTCGAGGCTTGGTTCGCCGAAGATATCAACAACGCTCATCTAGCCTCCATCGCCACCTACTTCACTTGTGTGCCGGGCTTCGAACGGGAACTGAAGGCCGTAGGCGGCGATCTGCCTGCTTTCTACCGTCGTGTCCGCGAACTCGCAAGACTCGACCAACCACAGCGAGACGCACTGGTCTGCGCAACGCCGCAAGCGCCTCAAGCCATCACCAGTGAGAACTGAATCGCGCCCACGATGGCGGATACAATGGTGACCGCAAGCAGACCCTGCACCAGTCTTGCGACAAAGAATAAATCGTTCATGATATGTGCTCCGTTGAAGAATTGAGTCCAGGGTGCATAGGTTGGCCTCCGCGCCGGATCCGAACAAATTCAATCCCTGATCAACTGTTAAGGAAAGCTTAAAGTGCCATCCGCGTACGACCGATTGCCACTGGGATCTTTGCGCGTATTCGAGGCGGTTGCCGCGCACTTGAGCTTTTCGGAAGCCGCTGATGCGCTCAATGTCACGCCGGCGGCCGTCAGTCAGCAGATCAAGACGTTGGAGGCTTATATCCAGGTGCCGCTGTTCCGGCGTAGCGGGCGGCGCGTGGAGATCACCGAAGAGGGGCTGGAATTGCTGCCGGCGGTGAGATCCGGACTTGAGAAACTCGAATCTGCGCTGCAACAGATGAAGCATCATCGCCGCGCGGGACCTCTGCAAATCAGCCTGTTGTCCTCGTTCCTGCAAATTTGGCTGCTGCCGCGGATCCGCTCATTTCGGCGCAAATATCCCGAGATAGAATTGCGATTTCATACATCGCGCGCCCTGGTGGATTTCTCGCGCTCGGAAAATCACATCGCGATTCGCTTCGGCCGCGGCGACTATCCCAACATGCACAGCGAAAAATTGCTGGACGATTGGCTGGTGCCGGTTGCCAGTCCGGATCTCATCAAGCAGCACGGCATGATCGAGCGCGGCGCCTCCTTGAGCAAATACCCGCTGCTCGAGAGCGGCGATGAGCCCTGGCACGTGTGGGCGCAGGCGGATGAGGAGGCCGCGTGGCATTCCAGGGCGCCCAGCATCGAAGATTCTGCCGGCCTGCTCGCTGCGGCAGAGGAGGGGTTGGGATATGCGCTGGGACGCTGGACGCTGGTGACGCGCGCGCTGCAGAAAGGTACGCTCAAACTCGCCGGCACGGGGGCGTTGCCGTACGCGTCGGCCTATCACTTCGTCTGTCCGAAAAGTTTTCTGGCCCTTCCCAAGGTGGCGCATTTTCGCGAATGGATCTTCGCCGCGGCAAAGGCCTTTCCGGGACCGCCCGGGCGAGATACTTGAGCGCGCTTAGCTTAGCTTAGCTAGGACCGGTGCTCGGGGCTTGGGTCTGAGTCTAGTGGCTTATCCTCGCGCGGCCGGCTGAGGCGCGGTTCTGGCTGAGCCGTGCATTGTCCTCTTGGGCGCCCAAGAAAAGGCGCGCCGACGCCGCCATGGACTGTGGCTTGATGGCCAGCTTCGAGAAGCCATCCTCGGTGCACACGCTGTCGACCTTAAGCGATCGGTAGTTGTCGCTGGAAAAGGGACGTCCGGGCACGAAATTCATGACGAATGCCTGCAAGCGGCCCGCAAAATTCGGGAGGCCCATGATCCAGAGTCGCCGGTGCGTCATTTTCGCCACGAGGCCGATAATTTCGCGCAGGGTGTAGACTTGGGGGCCGCCAAGTTCATAAGTTTGACGGCTGCTCGCGCCGCCATGCAGGCATTGCCGCAATGCGTTCACGACGTCGTCCACGAACACCGGCTGCATGCGGGCGTTCGGTCTTGCGAGAGGAAGGACAAAGGGAATCGCCGCCAGCAATCGTGCAAAGCGATTTAGAAAGGAATCGCCGGGGCCGAACATCACGGACGGCTGAAAGACGGTCCAATCCAAAGCCGCGTTCTGATCTCGAATCAGTTTTTCCGCCTCGCCCTTGGAGCGCAAATAGTAGCTGGGCGCGTCGGGGGACGCTTTCAAGGCGGACACTTGCAGCAGGCGGGTGACGCCTGCGGAGCGGGCCGCATCGAGCACATGTTGCGTAAGCTCGGTGTGCGCGCGGCGGAAGCCGGCGCCGCTGAAGCCGCGCTCGTTGAGAATGCCAACGAGGTTGATCACCACATCCTTGCCGCGGAAGCGCTCGCTGAGTTGCGCTTCCTGATAGACATCGCAGTTCTCCAACGTGAGCCCTGGAAGGACCAGCAGGTGTTTGTGCTGTTCGCGGTCGCGCGACAGCACCGTCACTTGATGGCCGTCCTTGATCAATCTTGCAACCAGCCGGGTGCCCAAGAATCCGCTGCCGCCGAGAATCACGATGGATAGCAGGCGCATAAATCAGCGAACCGGAAGCAATAGCGTGTCGCTGCCGCGACGAACCCTGAGCAGGAGCACGGTTGCTCCCTTGACCGCTTCGCGAAACGACTTCATGTTGGTGATCGGCGTGCGGCCCACACCGACGATGACATCGTTGGTGCGCAGTCCGGATTGAGCCGCGGCGCTTGCTTCTTGAACCTTGTTCACCAGAACGCCGCCGCCGTCCGGCGCGTCGGCCAATTCCGCTCCATCCAGCCCCCGGTTGATCTCGGCGGCGCCGGCGGATTCTACTTCCCCGCGCTCGGCAATCAACGCCGTGACTTTGCGAGGCTTGCCATCGCGCAGCAGGCCGAGTTCGACTTTATCCCCCACGTGCAGCATGCCGATGGCGTTGCGCAGCTCGCCGGAGCTTTTCATCGTGGCGCCGTTGAGCGAAGTGATGATGTCGCCGGTTTTTATCCCGGCACGTTCCGCGGCAGATCCCTGTGCCACGCCGGCCACCAGCGCTCCGGTCGTCTCGGTCAGTCCAAATTCCTTGGCAATCTCCGGGGTGACGCTGTAGAGCTGCACGCCCAGAATTCCGCGTTTGACCTGGCCGTATTTAATGAGCTGATCCATGACGCTGTGGACCATGTTCACCGGGATGGCAAAGCCGATGCCGATGTTGCCGCCTGTGCGCGACAGAATGGCCGAGTTGATGCCTACGAGTTCGCCGCGCAAGTTCACCAGCGCCCCGCCAGAATTGCCCGGATTGATCGAGGCGTCGGTCTGAATGAAGTCTTCATAGCCACCCGCCTCCGGATTGATGCCGCTGCGCCCCAAGGCGCTGACGATGCCCGCAGTCACCGTGTGCTGCAGGCCGAACGGGTTGCCGATGGCGACGACGTAATCGCCTACTTCCAGCTTGCTCGAATCGCCCAGGGGCATGGCGATGAGATTCGGCTGCTTGGCCTGCAGCACCGCAACGTCGGCGCCTTCATCGGTGCCGATCACCTTGGCAGTAAAGGTTCGGTCGTCAAGCAGCGTGATGGTGATCTCGCTGGCGTTCTCAACGACGTGGTGATTGGTGATGATGTAGCCGTTCTTGGCATCGACGATGACGCCGGAGCCGGCGCTCTGAAATTGCCGCTCACGAGGCTTCGAATCCGGCGGCGTGTCGAAGAAGCGGCGGAAAAACGGATCGTCCAATAGAGGATTGCGCCCGGGCTGCTCCTTGATGGTGCCGCGCGTGGCGATATTCACCACTGAGGGAGAGACACGCTTGACCATGGGGGCCAGCGAGGGCATTGGCGCGGCATCGAGAGGGGCGGGCGAGGCAGCGTAAAGCGGCCCGCCAATCACAGCCGCTGCAAGCGCGGCCGCCGCAAAGTTGAGACGCAGAGTCATTCGCGATCCTTCGGGATATTTTGGACCGGCAAAGCAGGCTGGACTATTCGTCCGGCCTGCTCGCCAGCATCGATGCGATATTACACGGAAGGACGCGTGCCAAGGATCCCCTTAGGCGGCTTCGACCTGGATCCTAAGGGGCTGCACTTGCGCCACCTTGGGAATTGACACTTCCAGCACACCGTTGACGACCTTCGCCTTGATGTTCGCGGCGTCCGCGGTTTCCGGCAGGCTGAATCGGCGCTGAAATTCACCACTGATGCGCTCGATGCGACGGAACCCGTCGCGTGATTCCTTGCGTGAATCCTCGCGCCGGCCGCGGATGGTCAGCACGCCCTGTTCGGATGTAATTTCAACCGCCTTCGGATCGACGCCAGGCAAATCCACGTGTAGTACGAACTGATTCGCTTCCTCATGGATGTCCACCGGCGGCAACCAAGCCCCGGAATCGGCAGCCGTGGTCAACGGCGCCCCAAATAAACGATCGACTTCTTTCTGGAGCCGGCTGACGAGTGCCCATGGCTCATAACGAACGACTGTCATTGTCTTGAACTCCTAAATAGAGAATAAATAACTAGAATTGGGTGCAAAAACCCTGTGAATCGAAACTCACGCGCGTGATCTCGGAAGTGGGTCTGAAGAGGGAGATTTCAACTCGAGACGGGTAAGCCGAAGCTCGGACGTAACAGCTCAGGAGAGCGCCGCCGGCGAGCGGCAAAGTGTGACGCAGTTCAAAGTCAATGGAACATAATGTGGATAACGTGTGCAAACACAATATCTTGCGATTTCGAGCTTCTCCTATTGACCTGACGTTCCGAAGGTGTAATCAGGCATTTTCTCGGAACATTTCTGCAACTAATTGATATATAAGTATTTTTTTGACCAAAAATACTATGAAAAATGTCTTGACGCTGGTTGCCGTCGCGCCGTACCCTCTCGGCTCAAACACAAGATGTTGTGTTCGACAGGTCCGTTAAGTCCCATCAGCTTTACGTTAAGTCGCCAACACCTTTTTTTTCGCGCGAACACCGCCATTTGTGTTCGGGATGAGATCGATAATTATAACGGAGTGGCGTAGATACCCATGAATACCGTGGTCAAAATACACCCCAAAGATGTTGCCAGCATTCCTTATCAAGAGGCGTCCTTCGACATCTGGGACAAGAAGTACCGGCTGACCGGCAAGGACGGGTCGCCCATCGACAAATCGATGGACGATACCTACAAGCGCGTTGCGCGCGCGCTTGCCGATGTGGAAGGCGAGGACTGCCGCGAGCAGTGGTATGAGTCGTTCCTCTGGGCATTGCGCCACGGCGCAATCCCGGCCGGCCGGGTCACGTCCAATGCAGGCGCGCTCGAGCACAAGCCGGCGACTTCGACCATCAATTGCACCGTTTCGGGAACGATTCGCGATTCCATGGACGATATCTTGAAGAAGGTCCATGAAGCCGGCCTCACGCTCAAGGCGGGTTGCGGCATCGGTTATGAATTTTCGACTTTGAGGCCGCGCGGCGCCTATGTGTCCGGCGCAGGCGCGTATACCTCGGGTCCTCTGTCCTTCATGGATATCTACGACAAAATGTGTTTTACCGTGTCTTCGGCCGGCGGCCGGCGCGGCGCGCAGATGGGCACGTTTGATATCGGACATCCCGACGCGCTCGAGTTCATTCGCGCCAAGCGCGAGAACGGCCGCCTGCGGCAATTCAACTTGTCTCTGTTGGTCACCGACGATTTCATGAAGGCGGTGAAGAGCGAAGGCGACTGGACGCTGGCATTTCCCATCGGCCGCCAGGAATACGAGGCCGAGCGGCCTGATCTATCGGACAGCACAAAGTTCGTGTGGCGCGAGTGGCCCTATACGGAAGGCTATGTCGCGAACGATGAGGGTCTGGTTGCCTGCAAGATCTATAAGACCTTGCCGGCGCGTCGCGTATGGGACGTGATCATGACCTCCACTTATGATTTCGCCGAACCGGGTTTCATCCTCATCGACAAAGTAAATGAGATGAACAACAACTGGTGGACGGAAAATGTCCGCGCCACCAACCCTTGCGGCGAACAGCCATTACCAGCCTATGGTTCATGCCTTTTGGGCTCGGTGAATCTCACCAAATTCGTGGTCGATCCATTCACCGACGATGCCCGCTTCGACTGGGAATCGTATCGCAAGGTCGTGAAGATCTTCACGCGCATGCTCGACAACGTGGTCGAGATCAACGGGCTGCCCCTGCCGCAGCAGCGCGACGAAATCATGCGCAAGCGCCGCCACGGCATGGGGTTCTTGGGATTGGGTTCCACCATCACCATGCTGTGCATGAAGTACGGCTCGAAGAAGTCGGTGGCCTTTTCCCAGAACGTCTCGCGGGAAATGGCGGTCGCCGGCTGGGAAGCGGCCTTGGATCTCGCGAAAGAGAAGGGTCCCGCACCCATCATGAACGAGGAATTCACGGTGACGCGCGAAATGCTGCGCAAGCGCCCGGAGATGGTGAAGGACGGCTGGCGGGTGGGTGCGCGAGTGGCCGGCCGCGTGCTGCATGCGCGCTACAGCCGCTACATGCAGCGCATCGCCGAAGCCTCACCCGAACTGGTCGACGAACTCGCCGAAGTGGGCGCACGCTTTACGCACCACACCTCGATTGCGCCGACGGGGACCATTTCGCTGTCGCTTGCCAACAATGCCTCCAACGGCATCGAGCCCTCTTTTGCGCACCATTACTTTCGTAACGTGCTGCGCGAAGGCAAAAAGTCCAAGGAAAAGGTCGACGTGTTTTCCTTCGAGCTGCTCGCGTACCGTGAACTGATCAATCCTCGCGCGATGCCGAATTCGCAAAATGCGGCCGAAAAGCTGCCGGACTATTTCATTTCCGCGGACGACATCGGACCGAAGGAGCATGTGGACATTCAGGCCGCGGCGCAGCTCTGGATCGATTCCTCCATATCGAAGACGGCGAATGTGCCCACCGACTACAAGTACGAGGATTTCAAGGACATCTACATGTACGCCTATGATCAGGGTCTGAAGGGCTGCACGACGTTCCGCTTCAATCCGGAAGCCTTCCAGGGCGTTCTGGTCAAAGAGGACGACTTGAAGAATACGACCTATGTATTCACGCTCGAAGACGGTACGGAAGTCGAGGCGAGAGGCGATCAGGAGATCGAGTACGACGGTGAGATGCATACCGCCGCGAATCTGTTCGATGCGCTCAAAGAAGGCTACTACGGGAAGTTTTGATCATGGCTCACATCAAAATCGACAAGAAGATCGCCAAGTACCGCGTGCAGAAGCCTGAGGCGAAGGAGGCGCTTGCGGCCGCTGCAAAGGAAGCGCCGAAAGCCCAGGACAACGTCATCTGGATGCACGAGAAGCTCGAGCGGCCCGAAGTCCTGATCGGTTCGACTTACAAGATCAAGACGCCGGTGTCCGATCATGCGATGTACGTCACCATCAACGACATCGTTCTCAATGAGGGAACGCCGCATGAACAGCGGCGGCCGTTCGAGGTATTCATCAATTCGAAGAATCTCGATCACTTCCAGTGGATCGTGGCGCTGACCCGGGTCATCTCCGCGGTATTCCGCAAAGGCGGAGATACGACGTTCTTGGTCGATGAGCTCAAGGCGGTGTTCGATCCGAAGGGTGGGTACTGGCAGCCCGGCGGCAAGTTCATGCCCTCGACGATCGCGGAATTGGGCTACGTCATCGAGCGGCACCTGCAATCGATCGGATTGCTCAAGAAGCCGGAACTCGACGTCCATCAGCGCAAATTAGTGCAAGAGAAGCGAGCGGAGTTCGAGGCTCGCACCAAGCAAACCGACGCCTTTTCCAAATCGCATTTTCCGGAAGGCGCGCAGCTGTGCGCGAAGTGCAGCACCGCTGCGGTGGTGATGATGGATGGCTGCAATACCTGCTTGAATTGCGGCGATTCGAAGTGCGGGTGAATGAGCTGGCGGTACATCGGCGCTTCGCCTTTCAATCCGTAGCAACTCCTTGATTCAATTGCAGCTTATGGGATCCCCGGCCTCCGGATCGCCGAAGAGAAAATAACTGGATATTTGTACAGGTCGGGGTAAAATTCAGTACCCACCATGCCCGCACGCCGATTCTCATGAAACATCGTCGCACAAACGCCAAATCCGCTTCCCCCAAGTGCAGGGGCACGGAACTCAATCTCTTGCTGAAGACCATTGAGACCGAGCGTGACAACTTGTCTCGCGCGGAGTCCTTGCTCGGGTGCCTCAAGATCGCGATGGAATATGGGGAGACCACGCATCAGGGCCCTTACTACCCGGACGTGGCACAGATTGCGCAGGAGATGGTGAGAAAGTCGATTAACGCGTTGGATCCCATCAACCTACCGAAACCGTCTCGCGACAAGGTCTTGGAAGAACTCTCACTCAGAGATTGCGTGCCGCCGGTGGCGGTGTTGCACGAGGTGCCGCTATTAGCGCTGCCGGTCTTCACTGAGTTCCCGCGGCCTTCTTCGCTGCGCATACATCATCGCAACTATTCCCGCTGTTCGGCGATGAATGCCTCCAATGCGGACTCAGCTACCGCGAATATTTCCGGCTGAGAAGATCGATAGTGTTCGGCCTGCTCGATGAGTGTCGAACGGCTGCGGTTGAACAGGCGCGCGGCAGCGGCAGCCGTTGCGCCATTGCGGGTGGCGAGCACCGTTGCGATGACCCGTGACCTGCTGACCGCCCGCTTGCGGGTGTCGGCGAGCATGTCGCCATACGAGACTTTGCAAACGTCTGCGACCACGCGGGCAATCGCTTCGATGCTGGGGCGTGCAGATTGCGCGACGTGATCGGCCGTAGGGGTTTCTGCAATGAGATCGCCGGACAGATCTGCCCGACGTGCGCGTTGGCGCCGACGCGTGAAGATCTCAATAGCCTCCGGTGATATGGGTTCTGATTTTCGGCGTCGATACGTGGCGGGCCCAGGCGCGCCGATGCTGAGCGCGCTCAAGATGCGGCCGGTGTCGATCCATGGCAGTGATTTTGGTGTGAGGTAGGCGTCCTCGCCAGTCCAGATCCTCGAGCGCGTGACGGGCCGGTGCAGCCATAGCACCAGTTCGTCGAGATACAGGTCGTCTTGCATTCGAATAGCGGCGTAGTGCTTGAAGATGCTGCCGCGGAGGCCGCGCGTTTGGCGCAGATGAATTGCGTATGCGCCCGAAATATGGTGTGCCATGGCGCCCAAGGGTGCGTGTGCGACTTGTATGGCGAAGCGAATCTCGTTCCCTTCGCAGCGGCAGGCATAGATGGCGCCGCCGCACCAGAACAGCATGCGCGCGGCGATCTGTCCAAGCGCTCGCCAGTCGTCTTCGGTTTGCACCAGTTCGTCGGCGTGATGCGCGCG
>Ga0210406_10004133_pt1 | contig 15697 bp, 12 predicted proteins | sample IncBWC30MmetaG_FD_155454 | JGI IMG/M metagenome (GOLD analysis project Ga0210406, IMG submission 155454) | Forest soil microbial communities from Barre Woods Harvard Forest LTER site, Petersham, Massachusetts, United States - Inc-BW-C-30-M | ecosystem: Environmental > Terrestrial > Soil >... | reverse complement strand
TACCGCCGAGCGCGTCCAACGCGTACTCGCGCTGCTCGCCGCGCTCGCTTTTTTCCATGTTTGCCGACGGAGCGTTTGAGTCGCGTCTTTCTGGTCGCATTGCCGCGACCAAGTTTGGCATGATTCGCAGCCTTGGTCGAGACTGTTCTTCCAATCTTACGGCGCGTCGCCGCCTTTTTAAGAGTTTTTTTCGGAACCTTGCTCCATTGACGTGCATTGCGCCGCACTTTCTGCGCAGGCGTGCTGCGGTGCTTCGCTTTCCGGACACGCTTTCTCTTTTCTGACACCTTCTTCCCAGCCTGGCTGTGGCCGCGTGCCTTGAGGGGCGCATCGTTGCTCGAATGGAATGCGTTCGCTTTGCCGCCGTCTGTGGGACGAGGCGTCCGCTTGGTAAGCGTTTTTGCAGAGTCTGCTAAGGGCGCCGGTCGAATAACCCGAACAATCTTTATCAGGCGGGCTCTCGATGCGATCAACCTCACGGCCGTATGATGCCAGGTGTTCCCGAAGACGGCAGGCACATGGGTGGCATTCAATACCTTGGCTATAGTTGCGTATCTCTTTCTTGCTTTGAGCAGCTCGCGAATTTTCTGAATCAACTCCACATATTCTGGCGCGTCGGGTTCCGGAGCTTTGACCCATCCTGGCTTCAAGTCCAGCGTGTACGCGCAGGTGCTTTCTTGTTTAAGCAGACGTGTAAATTCATCCTGTTTTTGTGGGCACGCCATCGCTCGAATAAAGTCACGATCTCTGTCCGAAATTGGCTCTGCATGTTCTTGCTGTGTGTGCTCCCCAAATCGCACACGGAGGGATCTAAATGATCCGCAGTGATTAGTGAAGCCGCCCAGATACTCGCGTGACCATGAGGGCGCAGGCGTGTGGCTGGCCCTAAAAGGATCGAGATCCGAAAGTTGCTCGCCTAACTTATCCTTAGCCTTCGAGGCATCGGGACTCACGTCCTTGCGGCCTAACAAAAAAGAGGCTTCCAAGTCCTGCAAAGGTTTGTGTCTGAGCACGGTCCTCGCCGTCCGCCAGTGCAGAATTGGCGCAAACATCGGCTCCGCTTCATCGTGCGTGAGCAGTTCGTCCTTGCACAAGACCCATGCAGCACGTTGGACAGGAGGAAGATCCGTCAGTGCGGCAACATAGCGCTCGCGGATCTCGCGAGCGCGGCATTCGGCAATGAGATATTCCTCCATGTTGTGAGGAGGGGCATAAAGATTGTCTAGAGCCCCTGAAGAACGGAAGTACTGAGGCTTGCGGTTACGGCGCGTGGGGAACTTTGCCGCGCGTTTGAACTCTTTTGCTCTCTCGCTTGCGGTAGCGCCCTTGTTGGCATACTTGTTCAAAACGCTTTTTGCGACCGTCCGGAGCCAGCCTCCGGGACTCCTGAAGGTGTAGCTTTCGAGGTCGGCAATCGGCTTTGCGGGCAGCAACCTGAGTGCGATAACTTTGCCACCCTGGAATGTAGGCTCGAATTGGCCATGCACCCCGTTGGTAGCCCAGAAGGTTCTACGGAGACTCTCCAGATACCTACGGAACGTTTCATTCATCAGCTCCTCGACATCGGCGTCATTCCACGCTCTCGTGCGAAACAACCTGTACATCCACCCGGTGTGTCGCCGCTTGAGGTCGAAATAAAGAGGTGTGGCGCGGGCTTCCCAAGCTCTGTCTATCTTAAGAGAATCCTGCAAAATCAGTTCTTGGAGATCCAAGGCGGCAGTCACTTCATTCCCTAGATCGTCTAAATCTCCTTCAGACTTAATAGCTTGCGAGTTTTCCTCCGGGAGCGAAGCAGGATCGCGGCCAAATCCTGGATTAATAGGGTTAGAGAGGGCGAACTGTGTACTTCAAATCGAATCTTTCGATCCAGAATTGCTCGCTGATCTCTCGGTACTCAGGCCTGGTCAAGGTTCGTGAAAAGCGGATCTCCGGCCAAACCTGGGAAGTGGTCTGCCCCACTCAAAAAAAGCATTCATGTAGGTTCCTGTTCGTCGGACTTCTCAATCCATGGGATTGACGGCGATCAATAGCGTTGGCACGGTCTAACGGCCACCAAGGCTTGGGAACCGTTTTGTATTTAGGAGAACAGCCATGGAAATTCATACCTGGCCTGTTTCTAAGCTCGTACCTTATTTCCGCAATCCACGCAAGAACGATCACGCGGTCGAACGGATGGCGGCGTCTATCAACCAATTCGGATTCAAAATTCCGATTCTAGCCCGCAGCAGCGGTGAAGTAGTAGATGGTCACCTGCGCCTCAAAGCTGCCGAGAAACTCGGCATCCAGGAAGTGCCGGTTATTTTGTGTGATGAATGGTCGGAAGCGCAAGTCAAAGCGTTCCGGCTACTGGTGAACCGATCGGTAACCTGGGCCGAATGGGATGAGGAGCTTTTGGCGCTAGAGATCGGCGAACTAAAAGCCATCGACTTCAATCTCAGCTTGACCGGCTTCGAGCCAGTCGAGATCGACGGATTCTTGTTCGGCGAAGAGAAAGACGATGATCGGGAGCAAGAAGTCCCTCTGCTCCCAGAACACGCGATTACCCAGCCAGGTGATCTCTGGATGTGTAGCGAGCACCGGGTGCTTTACGGCGATGCCACTTCAGCGGAGGTTGTCGGTCGTCTGCTGAACTCGACGACACCGGCCGTAATGGTAACCGATCCGCCGTATGGGGTCGACTACAATCCGAATTGGCGCAAGCAGGCCGGATTGGGCCGGCAGCGCCAGACCGGAACCGTGGCGAACGACCAGCAGGTCGACTGGTCGGCCGCGTACGGGCTCTTTCCGGGCGACGTTGCCTATGTCTGGCATGCCGGCGTGCATGCCGCTGAAGTCGCGGCGAACTTGGAGTCTGCGGGGTTTGGCATCCGGTCCCAGATCATCTGGGCGAAGCAGCACTTCGCATTGAGCCGGGGCAACTATCACTGGCAACATGAACCGTGCTGGTATGCGGTCAGAGAAGGCAAGTCCGCCAACTGGTGTGGAGATCGCACACAATCCACGCTTTGGCAGGTCGCCAATCTCAATCCCTTCGGCGGCTCCGAGGAGGAGGCGACGGGACATGGCACGCAAAAGCCGGTGGAACTCATGCGCCGCCCGATTCTCAACAATAGCGTGCGCGGGGACGTCATATATGATCCGTTCCTAGGCTCCGGCACGACTCTCATCGCCGCTCATTCGACTGAGCGCATCTGCTTTGGACTAGACATCGATCCCCGCTATATAGACGTGACAGTACAGCGGTGGCAGAAGCTCACGGGCCAAGTCGCCATACTCGCAGCCGATGGCCGCACATTCGATCAGATCGCCGCCGAGCGGACAGTCGTGGAGGTGGCCTAATCATGTCGCGACCACAATTTAATCCGACCGCGGAACAGCGGACTCTGGTGAAATCCATGGCAGCCCTCGGCATCCCGCACGACAGTATCGCGCTGAAAATCGGTCTCCGATCTCCGAAGACCCTCAGAAAACATTTTCGACTCGAGCTGGATCTGGGGGCGACAGATGCCATCTATACCGTCGGAAAAACGTTGTTCGACATGGCCAAATCAGGCGACTGCCCGGCAGCCACGATCTTTTTCATGAAGACCCGCGCCGGATGGCGGGAGCGGCCCGCTTTTGAAGCCGCGGCAGGTCCGCCGCCGCCGTTCATTGTTGAGTGCAAACAGGAAGGAGGTCAATTATGATTCATCTAACCTCTCCTCGGATTTGCCTGAAACGGCCTCAGTCGGCCGTCTTCAACTCGGATGCACGATTCCGCATCCTCGTTGCCGGACGGCGGTTCGGAAAAACCTTCTTATCGTTAGTTGAACTTTGTCGGGCGGCCTGGGCTCCAGGCCGCCTGGTCTGGTATGTAGCACCGACCTACAAGCAGGCCAAGCGCATCGCCTGGAAGCCGCTCAAGCAAATGACTCGGCCGTACTGGGCCTCGAAACCCAATGAGACCGATTTGCGAATCGAGCTTATTACTGGCGGCACGATCTGTTTACGCGGTGCCGACAACTATGACTCGTTGCGCGGCGATGGACTCGACTTTCTCATTCTGGACGAGTATGCGTCCATCGATCGCGAAGCGTGGCCCGAGGTGCTACGCCCTGCGCTAGCTGATAAACAGGGCCAGGCCTTGTTTATCGGCACGCCGCGCGGCTACAACCACTTTTATGACTTGTACCAGGCGGCCCGCGAAAAGCCGGACTGGGCCAACTTTACGTTCACTACCGAAGAGGGTGGCAACGTCACGCGCGAGGAGTTAGAAAGCGCAACGCATGAGCTGGACGAACGCACCTACCGCCAGGAGTTTCAGGCCAGCTTCGAGAATGTCGCGGCGGGACTTGTCTACTACGCTTTCGACCATACTAAGAATCTAGAACCACTACGCTATAACCCTCAGCTGCCACTATTCTGGTCACTGGATTTCAATGTCAATCCGATGTGCTCGGTCATAGGACAGCGCGATAGGGAACGTGTGTACATCTTAGATGAATTGGCGCTGCCGGACTCCAAGACCTGGTCCGCTTGCGAGGCATTCTTAGAGCGCATTGGTAGCTGGGGCCGGCTGTCACCACACACCACCAGTATCGATGTTTATGGCGATGCAACTGGCGGAGGACGACATTCTTCAGCGTCATTTACGGACTGGCAGATGGTGAAGGAATTCTTCAAGCGATTGCCCTACCAAGTTCGTTACCGTGTCCTTTCATCGAATCCGCTGGTGAAGGATCGAACCAATTGTGTGAATGCGATGCTCTGTAACCAGGCCGGAGAACGCCGGCTAAAAATTGATCCGGGGTGTAAGCAGCTGATCCTGGATTTTGAGCGCGTGCATTGGAAGGTCGACCTCAACGGGAATACCCTGGCTGAGATCGACGGCTCTGATCCCATGCGCACCCACGTAAGTGATGCCCTTGGGTACATGATCGCCCAGGAATTTGGGATGCGAGGCAAGGCCGGCGAAATGCCATACTCGCCTCGCTAATTAGAAGATCAAGATCTTCCCAACCTGGCTGGCACATTTTTAGCTCATGTAGGGCCGGTTGGGAAGATCGTTATTTCACATAGTTAACTATGTCGGTACTTTGGTAAGCTGGCTTCGGTCCGAAATGAGAAGGTCGGAGAAGTCAGTCTGAAATCGTAAAACTTTCTGCCGTGAAATCGTGTTGACGCATTCAACGCGGCCTCGGCTTCTTCTTGTTCTGCTTCATGGCGAGCACCGGCGCGGGCTCATCGCCAGTGTGTGGCGGAAGCTTCGTGATGTGGCTCGTGAAGTCGATCGCAATCCTTTCCGACCCGATGCCCAGAATGACGCGTTGGGCCTTCGCATCGCGGGCGATAATACTGCTCTTGCTTTCTTGGATAGGTACAACCTTAGGTGTTTTTGACATGCACACAGCATGGCGGATGCTCGCCGCGGATTGCCAGTCGCTCCATTCCTCGCCAACCGACCTCTCTCATAATTCATGTTCATGTGGCTCGACCGCGGGGCAGCCCAAGCGCCTCCGCTGAAATCCGAAGAGAGAAAGAGCCGGGTGGTTTTCACCCGGCTCTCATACGTAAACAGGATGTATGAATCGAGCCTAGTTTCGGAGAGAGTAGACTCGCTCCCCATCGCGCTCGGCAGACTTCACCTTCAGGCCCATTTGCTTGCCCAGTTTTCCGCTGATAAATCCTCGCACGCTGTGCGCCTGCCACCCGGTCGCTCGCATGATCGCCTTTAGGCTGGCTCCTGAGGGCTTCTTGAGCAGCGCGATGATCTGGTCGGTCTTAGTGATTCGAGCACCGCGTCCGCTCCGGCTTGCCGATGCCTTCTTCGCCTTGGGCTGGCGAGCTGTGGCCGACTGCTTGACATCACCCCGCCCGAGGCCCTGAATGGCCCTCCAAATCCGGGTGACGGCGGTCTTGCGGCTAGTAAACTTTTGAATAGGCTGAACGCCTGCCAAGCCGTTCCAGATCTCCACCAGCCGGCTACCCGGCCAACCTGCCGCCAGACGCGCCAGGTCGTCCTCATTCGCAAAACTTTGTGTCCCTTCCTTCAGCTCACCCAACTCCTCGGTCGAGACGAATGCAGTGATGTTGTCATCGGAATCGATGGTAAAGGCTTTCATCGTGTCTTCTTGCCCTCCTTCGACTGTCCTGGGCTCGGGCATCTTTCCGCCGGCTTGGCGCATGTCGGCAGAGAAGTAGGACGTGGTTTCGGCTTTTCATCGGCTAGCGCGGGGCCCAGCCACACCAGCGCAAAGCTCATGGGCATTGCAGGTTCGTACATAAGAGTGATCTACCTTTCTCGAGCTTTTCGCTCGGTCTCAAATTGGTGATCACATTCATCACTCTGGTTCGGCCAGGAGTCAAGCAAAATGAGAGGGATTTGTTTTGGGACCTAGAAGCTGTTAAACAGATTTCGAAATCAGTCTGGGGAGCCAGATTTTCGCGTTCGAACTGTCTCTATATCTCGGCAGTCGGCGATCTCGCGGGGTTTGCGCCTGGAGGTTACTTTGCAGCCTGACTGGTCGGCGGGTATTCAGAAGTGGAAGGTACAGTAGCGTTTTGCGCTTGGCCGCGGTAATCAAGTTTAGGGTTCCCAGTTCGTCGTCCTTGCCCCAGCGTCCCCAATTGGGCTCTGGTGCAAACGCGAGAGTGGCAAGCGATGATGAAGAGATGCAACGGTTCGCGCCGATCGAAGATCTGTTCAAAGGACGGCACTTCGATGGGCAGATCATCATCTTGTGTGTCGCGTGGTACACGAGCTTCAAGCTGAGCTTACGGGATCTGAGTTGAATGTACCATCAGCGGGATCATAGATTTCGGCGCTCAGAAACTGTTGTGTTCCGCCGACGATCAAGACTTTTCCAGCGGATGGTGGGAATGCTAGGACCGGCTTGGTTCGATAGCGTGCCTTGGGGTTGGTCCGTGGGCCACATGCTTCCAGCTTTTCTTTCTTTTATGGGGCTGATCTCTCTTGTGCTCGCGGCAGCGGGCTTTGCCGCGGGCTGGGGCTTGCTCGAACACCGACCGTGGGCGCGCACGCTCGCAATTGTTGTCGCAATCATCGCCTTGCTGAACCCAATTCTAGGGACATTACTCGGCATCTACACCTTGTGGGTACTGCTGCCCTCAGATGCCGAGGGGCAGAGTGGCGCCAAGAGGCTCGCGTGGTACAGAGGCTAAACTGCCACGCGCAACTTGATCGCGTCGTTGGGCGCATGAACCAAGTCCTGCTTGGTGCCAAGGTACCGCTCCGTGGTCTGCACCGATGCGTGGCCTAGTAGCAACTGGATCTGTTCCAATTCGCCGCCGGCGGCCCGGCACAACTTCGCGCAGGTCCTTCGTAGGTCATGAGGCGCGATGCCTGGAAGTCCCACGGCTTCTGCGTACTGCTGCAGCATCTGCCAGACGACCTTCTCACCCAAACGTTCGCCGCTAATGCGATCGGCGCGATTCAGGGACCGGAAGATGTGCCCATTTGCAACGCCAGCCGCCGATGTCCACGCATCGATTGCCACCTTAACCCAAGCCGGCATCGGTGCCGTTCGGATGCGGCCATGCTTCCCGCGCAGATCGAAAATGCACCAGCGGCCATCGCGCTGTTGGATGTGCGTGAACGTCAGCGCCGCCACCTCAGATCGCCGGAGACCGCACCCGAGAAGAACGGCGAGGATGGCGCGATCGCGCAGGCCCCTCACGGTGCCGATGTCGGGTGCGTTGAGCAGACTTTGCGCCTGGCGCACTGACAGCCAGTTGCCCACCCGGATACCCACGGACTTCGCACTCCTCACCCGGGCGATGCCGGCCGCGAGTTCTGGCGCGAGCAGTCCGTTATCGCCCGCCTCGGCCGCCAGTTTTCGAATCGCCGACATCCGAATAATTATCGACGACGAGCCGAGCCCCCGGTCCTCTAGCGATACCCGCCACGCGCTCACGGTGGCCTTGGTGAAGCCGGGCCGGGGCGCCTGCTGGAACCAGGCCAGGAACTCGTCCAGCGCCATGTTGTACACCCTTTTCGTGATGGGCGAGGAGACGCTGTCGAGCACCAGCGCCTTCAGTTTTTCCCATCCTGCGATCTTCTGCAAGACAACCAGTTCGTTCATGTTAGGTCCTTTTAATGGGCATTATCGGCCACCTGAACATTAGCTCTGGGCAGTGGAAATATCAAGAAGGCTGAGACGCAGCCGAATTGGTGTCCTCCTTTCCGGATTGCAATCACCATCGCAAAAGCAGTCAAATAGCTGAAGCCAAGGAGAGTCAGCCGTGGGGCCCGTAAGCCTGCTCTACTCTATTGTCATTAGTTTTTCCGTGACGCTGCGAATTTTGTCTTCCATCGTCTGCTCGCGGTCGATACGAGTTCCGAATCTCATGCTGGTAGAGATTCGTGGCACTCCCGCAGTATGCAAGGCTTCATGGCACTGTTTCACGGCGGCGAAGATTCGGTCCCAATCGCCCTCGATGTTGGTACCGTACGCATGAAGGTATGTCTTGAGTCCTGCCGCCGCGAGGATACGCTCACAAATTGCGATTTCCTTGGAAACCGAGACTCCGACGCCAATCGGAACGATGCACAAATCTGCGATGACTTTCATAGTCCTATTGTGATCGCCAACGATGACGAGGGGCAGGATGATTCGTGATTTCGGCCAGATGGACTGTTCCAAAAGCCCCGGCCGGGTGAAGAGGATTTACGTAAAGAGATTTCCCAACAGCAATCGCCTTGGCAGCCCACAATCGGCAAACAGCGTTTTTCATTCCTAATCCGCCCCTGAAGTGCCATCGGTAGGGTAGAACCGTTCAAATCTTATGTCTCTGGCTTTCCGGAACTCGCCTGGGCTTCATCGTGTGCGCGTGCGTTGAAAGCTCTGTTAGCAAGATTGTAGAGTCGGCCGACGCCTCGCGATGCTCACTTATGACATTTCCGGCTACTGCGGGGCGACCGGTTCGGCTCCCGGATTTGAGGCCGATGCTGCAGCCGAGCCCGATTCCCGCCAATCCAGCCCCTTGTAAATCAAGTTCAGGTCTTCGGTGGCAAAGCCTAGATTCCCCTGCCTCATTTTAAAGTGTTCATCAGCACCCCACTGCGCTTTCATGATGCCGGTTTCCGAGTGCCGTACTTCGCCTTCCAGGACATGCGTGACCTCGTGCGCCAAGACATAGCCCAGGAGGCGTGCGATGCCGTAAGGGGCATTGCCTCTCACCCTGTCAAGGAACACCAAGATGTGGGTCCCCTCGTACGGTCGCGCGTAGGCCAATGCACCGCGATGCTCGTTGACGGGGGTTTCGCTTGAGAAGGAGACATAGATCGCTTCGGCCGGGCACTTAGCGGGACTGCGCCACTGTATCTTTAGGTTAATGCCGGCGAAGATGCCGGACGCGACCGTCTTGGCCGCGTTCTCCATCGAAAGGTTGCCCGGGGCGCTATTCATGCAGATTGTCAACTGCCGCGCTTCCGCTGGATTTACACCCGCCCACCCACTGGCCGCTGCTACCACCACCGCCATGCCCGTCATTCTCATCGCCCGTCCCTCCTCCGCCGGTACGGGCGGAAGCGGACGGCGAAACCGGCCACGATCTGTGATATTTTCTTGGTGCCACCGAAGAATGGATTACGAACTGGTCCACGGGTGAGGAATTGTGGCGGAGCTGCCCCGATCTGCGGAAATCACGAAGTTATTAAGAGCCTGGAGCGGCGGAGACCAGGCTGCACTGGAGCGGCTGGCGCAACAGGTGTATGGGGAGCTGCGCCTGGTGGCTCGGCGCTATATGAGGAATGAACGCCAGGCCAACACGCTCCAAACCACGGCGTTGGTCAACGAGGTCTACCTCCGCCTGGTAGACGTGACCAATGTCGAATGGCAGCAGCGCGCCCAGTTCTTTGCGATGGCGGCGCAGATGATGCGGCGTATTCTGGTAGACGCAGCGCGTGCCCGAGGTTCGCATAAGCGCGGCGGCGCGGCGCACAAAGTGAACATCGATGAAACGGCCGTCGTGTCGCCGGAGCCGGATCGGTCCATCGTGGCTCTGGACGAGACGCTGGCAGCGTTCGCGTTGGTTGCTCCGCGCCAAGCCAAAGTGGTGGAGTTGCGTTACTTCGGCGGCCTGAGTGAGGAGGAAATCGTCGCGGTCCTGAAGATCTCGCCGCGAACGGTCCGGCGCGATTGGGAGTTCGCCAGAGCTTGGCTATTGAGGGAATTAAGCCATTAGGATCGGCCCCTCATTGGGCTTGCCCGGAATACTCGGGGGAAATATCATGAAGGGTACCCATCGGGACGGCAACTATGACTCCGGAGGATATCAGCCAAATTGAAAGGCTGTACCATGCGGCGCGGGAACGCTCACCCGAGGAGCGGGCGGCGCTACTGGCGCGGGTAGACCCCGAATTGCGGCGCGAGGTAGAATCGCTGCTGTCCCAGCAAAGCGGCGACGTCTTTCTGGACCGGCCCGCAATACATGCTGTGGCACAGCTGCCGGAGAATTCGAATGTCACGGGTCTAGCCACTGGTGCCTGTCTTGGGCCATACCGAATCGAAAACAAGCTCGGCGAGGGCGGCATGGGCGAAGTCTTTCGGGCCGTAGATACGCGATTGGGCCGTGATGTCGCCATCAAAGTATCGGCCGAGCGCTTCAGTGAGCGATTCGAAAAGGAAGCCCGCGCGATTGCCGCCCTGAATCACCCCAACGTGTGTACGCTCCACGACGTCGGTCCTAACTACCTCGTGATGGAACTGGTGGAGGGGCCGTCTCTCGCCGAGCGCATCAAACACGGCCCGATCTCGCTCGATGAAGCGCTGGCCATTGCCAAACAGATCGCCGCCGCGCTGGAAGCTGCGCACGCGAAGGGAATCACGCATCGCGATCTGAAACCCGGCAACATCAACCTCAAGCCCGACGGGACGGTGAAGGTGCTCGACTTCGGACTGGCGAAGATGAGCGGTATCCCCGCGGCCGAGTCGGACAATTCGCCCACTCGGACGAGTGGCCCGACGAAGGCGGGAACCATTCTCGGCACGGCCGCCTATATGGCTCCCGAACAAGCTCGCGGTAAAGAGGTCGACTGGCGCGCGGATATCTGGGCGTTCGGCGTAGTGCTATGCGAGATGCTGACGGGCCAGAAGCCTTTCAAGGGCGACGATCTTTCGGAGACGCTCGCCTCGGTGATCAAGGATGAGCCCAAGTTGGAGCGAGTGCCCGCCAAGGTGCGACGCCTAGTGCGGAGTTGTCTCGAAAAAGACCCGAAGCAAAGATTGCAAGCTATCGGCGATTGGCGGCTTCTCCTGGAAGATCAGCCCCTACCGGAGGCTCACGCCAGGAGGCTCCTCTGGACTATCGCGGCGGCGCTGGCAACGGTCGCGGCGATTGCCTTGTGGGCGCCGTGGCGCTCGGAGAAGCCGGCGGATCGTCCGCTAGTGCGGCTGGACGTCGATCTGAACCCGGATGTTTCATTGCTCGCCGCCGACTCCCTCATCGGATGGGACAGTATCGCCATCTCCCCCGATGGAACGCGGCTGGTATACGCCGCGGGCGCACCAACGAAGCTGTTCACCAGGCGGCTAGATCAACCGAAAACCACCGAGCTTCCAGGAACGCAGTTGGCGAACCTGCCGTTCTTCTCACCGGATGGGTGGTGGGTCGGATTCTACACCCTTGGGAGGCTGAACAAGATCTCCGTGGAAGGCGGCGGCGCGGTCCCACTGGCGGACTTCAGCGACGACACCGGCTTCGCCGGCGCCAGCTGGGGCGAGGACGGCTACATTCTCGCAGCCGATGGGTACAAGGGCCTCCTGCGGGTCCCCGCCGGCGGAGGTTCGCCTGAGATCGTGGCGGGACTCGGCAGTGGAGAAATTGCCTTCACTAACCCACAGATTCTGCCAGGAGGCAAAGCGATCCTGTTCTCGGCTTACACGGCTTTGAACCCCGATGCAGCCAGCATCGAGGTTATGACACTGGCTGATCGCCATAGGAAGACCGCGGCCCGAGGCACATCGCCGCGATATCTGGCGACTTCAAATGGAGCCGGCTATTTGGTCTATACCAACAGGGCTACACTTTTCGCGATCCCGTTCGATCTGTCTAAACTGGAGACGCACGGGACGGCCGTGCCCATTCTGGACGATATTGCCTATGGGATCGGGTTAGGGACTGGTCAGCTGGATTTCTCCCGTACCGGCACCTTGGTCTACCGAAGAAACGGCGTCGAAACTGGATTGGTCACAGTTGTGTGGCTCGAAGGCGCTGCAAAGACGGAGCCTCTTTTAGCGAAACCAGGCGTTTATTCGCGTCCGAGCCTTTCGCCTGACGGCCGGCGGCTGGCTCTGGATGTGATCGATGGACCCCTCGTGGACATCTGGGTCTACGATTGGCCGCGGGATACGATGACGCGCTTGACATTCAGCGGAAGGGCCGAGAATGCCGTATGGACCCCGGACGGACGATACATTGTGTTCATGACAATCGGAGCGGGCATGGCTGTAACCCGTTCCGACGGAGCAGGAAAACCGCAGCCATTGATCCAAAGTACACACATCCAGACTCCGTGGTCCTTCACCCCTGACGGAAAGCAGATGGCATACGCGGACATAGATTCGAAAACGTCATTCGATTTGTGGACCGTGCCGTTGGAAAGTGACGGCGCGGCTCTGCGGGCCGGAAAGCCACAGGTTTTTCTGCAAACGCAGGCGAGTGAGCGATCTCCAGCTCTATCTCCGGACGGCCGGTGGCTGGCCTATTCTTCCGACGTGTCGGGGACAGACCAGATTTATGTGCGAGGCTTCCCCGACAATGGCGGTCAGTGGCAAATCTCGAACAGCGGTGGCACGTACCCGATGTGGTCGCGTCAGGCGCACGAACTGTTTTTCGAAACGAAAGATCATCAGATCATGGCAGCAGCGTATACGTTAAAGGGCGATTCGTTCGTGCCCGACAAGCCGCGGATGTGGTCCGAAAGAAAGCTCACATGGTTGACCGCAGGCTACGTCAACGGGATGCGGAATGTTGATATTGCGCCCGACGGCAAGCGCATGGCGGCTCTTGTACCCGCCGAGGCCCGGAAAGCCCAACGGTCGAACCAGGTCGTCTTCCTGCTGAACTTCTTAGACGAACTGCGGCGGCGCGTGCCGGCCGGCGGCAAGTAGGGTTCCGCCTGATATGTCGGGTTCTCGTCATGTGGTCTCGCTATCCCGAATCGAGGCAAGCAAGAAGCCGCCGAATCGGTGGTGCGATCCTTGAAGCGAAGGGATTGACGTGACCTGCAACACCTGCAAAATTCCGATGAAGGAACTCAAGGGGCACATTTACCATAAGAGAAGGAAATGGAAGTGCCGCAAGTGCGGCCGGGTCAGGATGCAAGAGCAGAAGTAGCTTAGAGGACCGCGCGGACACTAACGCGAGGTCCAACCCCTTTTATCCGCGAAATTTCTCGGCCTCCTGGCACAATTCTGACGCCTCGCCGATCATAGCCCCTATATGCAACATTAACGGTAGTATTTTGCGCCTGAAAATAGGGCGCGTGTGGGCCGAACTGTTATACTTTTGAACAGTTTTCAGGAAGCCGTTCCATGCGAGCGCAACACCGTTCAGAGGGCGGATCTATCGCGCACTATGATCTTCTCGAGAAGGTCGGCGAGGGCGGAATGGGCATCGTTTATCGCGCGCACGACCGGATGCTCGACCGCACGGTTGCGTTGAAGTTTCTACATGAGAAACTTCTTGAATCGGCGCCGGGGAAGTCACGCTTTCTGCAGGAAGCGCTCGCCGTCTCCCGGTTAAGCCACCGTCACATCGCGGTAATCCACAGTATTGAAGAATGCGATGGCGAGACGTTCCTGGTTTTCGAATATCTGCCGGGCGGTACGCTCCGTTCCCGGTTGCGATTGCTGGCCGCCCAAAGAGAACGGTTGTCGATCGAGCAGGCCGCCACCTATGGGATGCAAATCGCCGAAGGTCTGGCCCACGCGCATGGCAGCGGAATCATCCATCGCGATATTAAACCCGGGAACATTATGTTCACTCGAGATGGCGATCTAAAACTGGTCGATTTCGGCTTGTCTAAATTGCGCGGAGGCGAAACGCAAACCGTGAGTGGGCACGTGATTGGGACGCCGCTGTATATGTCTCCCGAGCAAGCGCAGGGTGACCAGATCGATGAACGCTCGGACATTTTTTCGCTCGGAGTTTTGCTCTACGAGATAGTGACGGGCCGGCAGCCATTCCTTGCAGAACGGCCTGAGGTCGTGATCCACCAGATCATTCATGTGCCGGCACCGCCGATTTCCGAAATAAATCCGCAGTGCCCTCCCAAGTTCGCCGCAATCATCTACCGAGCCTTGGAAAAAAATCGCGAGGCTCGTTACCAGCGAATGTCAGATATGGCTCGGGATCTGCGGACGTTTCTGCATGGGTCCTGGGCCGCGAACGAGAATCCGACGAAGACTATGCTGACTGTACAGTCGGTTCAGCGGAGGTGGATGATTGCTGCGGCGTTGACTTTGGTGCTGGCGCTCGCAGTTCTGTTTCTGACCCCGATTGGGGGGAGGCTCTGGCGACGCCTCCCCACAGAAAAACGCGTGGCGATACTGCCATTCGAAAATATCGGGGATGACCCCACAAGCCAAGCCTTCAGCGATGGCTTGATGGAATCGGCCATCGCTACCCTCCGACATCTCCAACCGGCCCTTGTTGTTACACCGGCGGCCGAGGTTCGCAGGCTGGCAATCACCAGCCCCGAGGCGGCCGGCAAACTCGCAGGGGCGAATCTGGTGATCAGAGGAAAGGTTGAGAGAAGGGCTAAGAGCGCTCTCCTCGAACTCGATCTACTGGATCCGCAAAAGGGACGCAAGGTGGCCTCGTCGCATCTCGAATACAGCTCTGACGAACATGGATCGATTCAGGAAAAATTGGGCACCTCGCTGGTAAAGCTGCTGGAGCTGAAAACTGGCGAGCGTGCCATGGATACCGCCAGCCGTGTGCCCGCCGCCAACGAAGCATACCTGGAGGGAACGGGGTACTTACAGCGCTTCGATATTCCCGGTAATCCTGATAAAGCCATCGCCGCGCTGGAGCGAGCGACGCAGCAAGATCCGGAATTTGGCGCTGCGTATATCGCACAGAGTGGGGCTTACCGGCGAAAGTATCGCGACACGAAGGACCTGGAATTTCTCGACCACGCGCGAGCCAGTGCCGCAAAAGCCCTGGCTTTGAACAGCTTATCCGCGAGCGCGCATGCCGCGTCGGGCGTGGTCCTATCGCTGGGCGGCGATCAGGAGGGCGCGATCACGGAATTCCATCGCGCGCTCGCTCTTGATCCCCTGGATGCGGATGCGTTGCGGGATTTGGCGACTGCTTACGATGCAGCCGGGAGGATCTCCGAGGCGGAAGCGACCTACCGCAAGGCCGCCCAACTATGGTCGAATGACTGGGTTACGCTCGCGGATTTAGGCACATTCCACAATAGTCACCAGAAGTATGCGGAAGCAGAAAAAGATTTTCGCTCCGTCGTCGGCCTCGTACCCGATAGCCCACTGCAGCACCGTAATCTAGGCGGAGTCTACATCGCTTTGGGACAGTTCTCGGAAGCGGAGCGCGAACTTCTCAAATCTATCGAATTGGGCCCTACTGTTCCCGCCTACTCGAATCTCGGCGCGCTCTTCATCTATTTGGGGCGCTATGGGGATGCCGTTGGGACATTGGAAAAGGCAACTCGGCTACCGTCAGCCCGGAT
>Ga0210406_10004132_pt1 | contig 15698 bp, 11 predicted proteins | sample IncBWC30MmetaG_FD_155454 | JGI IMG/M metagenome (GOLD analysis project Ga0210406, IMG submission 155454) | Forest soil microbial communities from Barre Woods Harvard Forest LTER site, Petersham, Massachusetts, United States - Inc-BW-C-30-M | ecosystem: Environmental > Terrestrial > Soil >... | reverse complement strand
ACCGCCGCGCGTGAAGCCTTCATGCTCGCCTAGCAACGCGTTGACGTGCCGCCGCGCGGCCTCCTCGGGCACGTTTGGCAGATGCGTCCTGTAGATCGCCACCGCCTCGGTGCGGTTCTTCGGATCGAACAACCAGTCGATCGCTTCGGTCGACGCGCGGATGAAGCTGACGAGCGCGTCGCGGTTGCCCCTGGCCCAGCTGCGCCGGGCGATTCCGACGATCGTCTGGTACGGTCCGAGGACATCGACGGCATTGGCCAGACGCCGATATCCCCGCGACTCGGGCGCGATTTCCAGCGGCGTCGTCAAGATCGTTCCCGAGAACTTGTTCTCCATCAGCGCCTGCGCGCGCGTTCCCGTTGAGCCAACCGGTTCCAGACGATAATCGCCGTCCTTGAGCCCGCCCAACTGCAGCAGCTTCTGCAGAACCAATGAGTAACCGGTCGCAATCGCGTCGACCGCAAGCGTCTTGCCGCGCAGGTCGTCATAGTCCTTGACGTCGGGACTCACTACCAGGCGAACGGTTCCCCGCGAGAACCCCATGAACGCGAAGAGATCGGGCGCGGTGGACAGAGTTACCTCTCCCTGGCCCTCCTGATAGGCGACCACGTTGTCGAACGCCGCCATCGCGACGTCCTCCTCGTTTTTGATGAGGCTTTGGACCAGCTCGACCGAGTTCGGCGTGGGGCTCGCCTTCACCGCGAGATGCTCTCGTGCGAACAACCCCTTGTCCTCGGCAACCCAGAGCGGCAGGTTCGCTCCGCCGGGAAAGCTGATCACCCGCAACGGCGTCTGAGCGTGAACGAGCGAAGCCAGCCCCAAGGCCGCCAAACCAAGCAGGGATCGGTGGACCATCATGAAACCTCTCACGCTATTTCGCCGGCCAGGCGTGGCAAACGGTGCACGCCGCGCTCACGCCTCGTGCCTGGTGGCAGCTGATGCAACTCGCCATCGCGGTTACGGCAGTCGTTTCCGACATGGCGTCGAGGTCGCCCACTGCCCCGTGGCAGGTTTCGCACTGCACCCCCGCTTGCAAGTGCTTGCGATGGGTCCAAGTGACCCCTGGCAGTACCTTGTAAACGCGCACCCAAGGAATCGGCTGTTTCGATTCGGCGTAGTCCGCGAGCTTTTTGATCGCCGGCCGATCGGTGACCATCGTCGCATGGCAGTTCATGCAGGTCGTGGTGGCTGGAAACGTCATCTGTTGACCGGGAGACGGGCTGGTGTGACAGAGTTGGCAAGGCAATCCCATGCCGAGGTGGGTCTTGTGACTGTACGGCAGCGGCTGCTCGGGAGCGGATGCGGCGCAAGATTGGTCCGCACAGCCGTTGCGTCGGGCACGGGCGGCTGCGCCTGCGCGGTGCCGACGGTCAACCAAGCGAACGCAGTGATCATCGCGGCGATATCAAAAAGGCTCTTCATCGTAGCTTTCACCCGTGTCCGGAGTTCTTGGCGGATCGAATCGTTCAGGCGGCCCGCCCGCTTCCAATAACCTGCTCAAGAGTCTTGCCGTCATCCTGGAGAATGATTGCGGCGGCGTTGCGCCCGGGCTGACCGGTCACCGAGCCGCCGGCCTCGGTACACGCCCCCGTCTGGTACAGGCCGGGAATCGGCATGCGGTACGGGGCGAAGTTGCCCCAGCGTTTGTCTCTGTGGTGCACGCTGCCGCGCCACATCGCCGGATTCATGCGCTCGATGTCCAGCGGACTCATGATCACCTTCGCGAGTACCTTATCTTTGGTCAGGTTCGTGGTGTGGCGCATGTACTGGGTCAGGAACGTGTCCGCGACTCGCTCCTTGATGTCGTCCCAGTGCTGAGGTCCCTCCTTCAGCCCGTACGGTATGCCGCCTTCGATCTTGAGTGCGCAGCAGCCCGGCGGCACCCGACTCGGGTCGTATACCGAGGCATGCACAATCTGAAGGGGGTAGTCATCCAGGGTCAGCTCGCCTCGGGCCTGGTCTCCGCTCAGCACGAAGATGCTCTCCGGCCGCTGCATGATCGACGCTTCGGCGCCGGATACGGTTCCTCCATCGGCCAGCGGATACTTCGGCGGCTCGCTGAACGCGTAGTGGAATACGAACATGCCATGCTCCGCTTGCCAGAGATCCACGCTCGCGTGTAGCGCATCGCCCCAGAGTTCGCTTGGTGCCATTCCCAAGAGGTGCTTGACGTGAATCGTGGAGACTACCGCTTTCAGCGCCCGGTACTTGCTGCCGTCCGCGCACTCCACGCCCGTGCACTTGCGGTTCTCGATGATCAGTTGCGCCACCGGTTTGCCGGTCAAGATGACGCCGTTGTGCGCCTCGATGAATCGTCCCAATGCCACGCTCAGCATCCCCGAGCCGCCCTTGGGCATCGGTCGGCCGGCCATGTGGTCCATCATCGAAAAAGCCTGTGCCCCGGTACCGGCATCGCTCCCGGGTACGCCGGGCCACCTGCCGCCCGAGAGATTGGCCGCCTGCATGAACGGGCTTTCCCAGACTTGGCGCGCCGCGTCGTAGCCGGACAATACATCCAGCCGCTGAAAGAACAGGCCCTCCGGCGAGTTGGCGCGCTCCGCCGGAGGCAGCGCCGCGACGCGCGCGCGCGCTGCCGCCAGCCGTCTGAACGTTTCCGCATCCTTCTTCGACACGCGTGCAATCGTCGCCGCGGTACGCTCCGGATCCTTCAGGAAGACCGTGAGTGAAGGGCCGTCGAGAAACGGGAAATGCACGACCACTTCCGGATCGAAGGTTTCGTAGCCGTAGTCGCGCAGTTCGAGTTCATTGTTGCGCATCAGAGGATTACGGGCGATGAGGTGGTGCGAGCTGGAACACAGGTCTTGCTTGAAGCCGGGGAGGAGAATTTCGGCGGTCTTGACGCCGCCCCCGATCATCGCGCGGCCTTCAAGGACGAGCACGCGATTGCCTGCCTTGGCGAGGTACGCGGCGCAGATGAGGCTGTTGTGCCCAGCGCCCGCCACCACATAGTCGAAGACCTCCGCACGTGACGCGCCCGGGCCGGCCAGCGTCAGCACGCTGCCTGCCGGCTGTGGTTGCACAACGCCGGTTGACGCTGCGAAACCAAGAGGCGCGAGCGCCAAGGGCGTGAGTGCCGCCGTCTTCACGAAATCGCGGCGAGTGGTCAAAGTCATTGTGTAGTCCTTCTGTTCACAACGGGGCCAGCGCGGCCTTGACCCGCTCAGGCAGGAACGGAATGTCTCGCAGCCTACGCCCGGACGCGGCGGCGAAGGCGTTCGCGATTGCCGCACCGGTCGGTCCCTGCGCCCCTTCGCCCACGCCGAGTGAGTCTTCGGCCGGGCGCTGGATCACCTCAACCTCGACCGCGGGCACCTCGCTGAAGCGCAGGATCGGGTAGTCGACCCAGCTCTTTGTTTGGACGCCCGACCGGTCGACCTTGAGGGCTTCCTTCAGAGTCCAGCTGGCTGACTGGATCATGCCGCCTTCTATCTGGTTCACGATGCCGTCGGGATTGATCGCGAGCCCCGCGTCCACCGCCGACCACGCGCGGGTGACACGCACAATGCCGCTGATGCGGTCGACCTCAACCTCGGCGACCACTGCGCAATAGCACGCATGGTTCTTGTATCTCGCGAATCCGATCCCGCGCCCCCGGAATGTGCTGCTGGTGCCGCGGCCGCCGTCGCCCAGGGCGCCCGGTCGCCAGCCGCTCTGCCTGGCCGCCGATTCGATCACCGTACGCGCGCGCTCGTCGCGCAGATGTCTCAAACGAAATTCGACGGGGTCGGCGCCCGCCGCCGCAGCGGTCTCGTCCATGAACGATTCGATCGCGAAGACGTTTGCATAGGCACCCAGCGTGCGCAGCGACGACGTTCGCAGTGGCGCATCCGGCATGTAGTGCTTGTGGATTTTCTGATTCGGGAAGTCATAGAGTGGGATCGCGTTTCGATCGGAACCACCGTTCGGCTGCGGAACGTCAACCGGAAACGCCGGCTGCAGCGGAGCCGCCAAATACCACGCCGCGAGCAGATTCACGCCTTCCCGTCCGCCAGGCCGCCTCGCATGCGGATAGCTCCACAACTCGTGGCGCCAGTCGACGATGTTGCCGTCCGCGCTGAGTCCGGCGCCGACCTTCATGCTCATCGCCGAGCCGTACGGTTCCCACATGAACTCGTCGTCGCGCATCCACTGCACCCTCACCGGCCTTCCCGGAATCGCGCGCGCGAGGAGGGCGGCATCGAACGCGGCGTCGTCCGCGCCGTTGTGGCCATAGCATCCTGCGCCTTCCATGTGGATGCAGACGACGCTCGCCGGTGAAATGCCAAGCGCGCGTGCAATGTCGCTGCGCAAGGCGAACACGCCTTGACTATGGGTCCAGACCGTCAGCTTGCCGTCCAAGTCGTGCGCCACGGCGCACGACGGGCCGATCGAGGCGTGCAACTGGAACGCCCGAGTGTAGCGCGCCTCGATCTGCCTCACGGCGATCGGCGCGCCCGGCGACGTCTTTTCGTACACCACCGAGTCCTGCGTTTGCAGCTCCGGTTCGGGGCGGTCGAAGGTATCGGCGAGAGTCGGCGGCAGCTCGGGTCGGCTCCAGACGGCCAGCTCGCGCAGCGCCACGAGAGCGTTGATCGCCTGTTCCTCGCGCTCGCAGACGACTGCGACGAAGCTGCCGTCGCGCACGACCTCGATGACTCCGGGCATCGCCTTCAAGGATGCGGTGTCGAGGCTGACGAGGTCGGCCCGCGGCACCGGAGGCCGCCCGACTCGCGCGTGCACCATGCCGGGCAGCCGAAGATCCTGCAGGTAGGCCGCACCACCGGTGAACTTCGGCGGAATATCACGCCGGGCGAGATTCTGGCCGATCAACGTGTGCTCACCCGCGGCCTTTGGCCTGACCTTGGCGGTCGCCTCCCGCCTCAGCATGGCATCAGTGGTGACAGCCCAATACGTGGTGTGCTTGCCGCCGGGTGCTGCGATCGTCCCATCGGCGACCCTGAGGTCGCCGGCCCGGCCGCCAAGCCTGGCGGCGGCCGCTGCCAGCAACATCTGGCGGGCCTCGGCGCATGCAAAGCGGAGGGCGGTACCGCTCTGCTCGATCGACTGGCTGCCCGCGGTAAAGCCTTCGTCGGGCGTGAGGGAGGTGTCGGCCGTCACCATGTTGATCCGTCGGTAGCCCACGTCGAGTTCGTCGGCGGCAATCTGGGCCAGCGCGCTGGCGATGCCTTGTCCGAATTCGACCTTGCCGGTGAACACCGTCACGGTGCCATTGGGATTGACGCGCAGCCACGCCGACAACAGTCGATTGCCGTTCAGGCTTCCGGGAAGATGAACCGGCGTCTCGCTGCCTTGGGCCGGCGCCAATAGCGGCGCATACGCAATCCCGACCACGAGGCCGGCGCCGGCCTTCAGAACATTGCGGCGCGAAACATTGCGCAGCGCCGCCGTCACGGCAGCGCTCCCTTGGACGCGCGCAATACTGCCCGCACGATGCGGTTGTGCGCGCCGCATCGGCATAGATGTCCTTCGAGCGCCTGCTTCACCTCGGATTCGCTCGGCTTCGGGTTGCGCGCCAGGAGTGCCTGAGCGGCCATGATCATCCCATTGCTGCAATAGCCGCATTGACAGGCCTGTTCATGGATGAACGCACGCTGTAAGGCATTGGGCTGTTGCGGCGTTCCGAGACCTTCGATCGTCGTGATAGCGCCCTTGCCGACGGCGCCGACCGGATACACGCACGAGCGTCGCTCCATGCCGTCGATAAGCACACTGCAAGCGCCACATTGCGATTGCCCGCAGCCGAATTTGGCACCGTTCAACTTCAGGTCGTTGCGCAAGACATAGAGCAGGGGGGTAGCGGGCTCGGCTCTGACCGAGCGAGCAGTGCCGTTAACCCTCAGCGTGAATACTGCCGGCATGGATATTGATGCGCAATCGTTTGCAAGGTAATTTCAGTCACGCTGTCGGATATTCTCACGCGCCGGAGCGGCCCCTTGGAGCAGGCCATCTTTCAGATCGGGGTATTTCTCCGTCAGGAGGGAGCCGAAGTAGTAGCATTTCGAGAATGCGGGACGCGCGCGAAGCGCGGCGAGCCAGCCATCGATTTCGGGCAGATGTTCCCAGTGAGTGCCAAGACCCAGATCGGCCATCCGCACGAGCACCGGCATTATCGCGATGTCGGCCAATGTCAGGTCAGGGCCCATCAGCCAGGGTCCCCCGCTGGCACGCAGGGTTTCAGACATTCGCACGATCGCCTGGCGCAGCCGACCCATGGCCTTATCCAATTCTTGTGCGGAGAATCCGGAGCGGCCCATGGAGAGGAGAAATTCCTTGCGCAGGGGTTTTGATTCGGCAAGCGCGATGAAATCGGCCTCCGGCATATCGCGAAAATGAGGCAAAAAAGCCAAGTTATAGGACGGGACACGTACGGCCGGCGTCGGAACCTCGTCCGTGTAGCGAATGAACGAGCGCATCGCTGCCCGAGCCACTGCATCCTGCGGCACGAGCGGCGTAGGTTCGGGAAAGACCTCATTCAGGTATTCGATGATGACCGCCGAGTCGATTATCACCCGACCGTCGTGAACCAGGGTCGGAACGACTCCGTTGGGATTGATTTTCAGGTATTCAGGACGAAGCTGATCCCCGGAAAATAGATCAAGCTTGAGTTCGGAGAACACCAGGTTCTTCTCGTGAAGCGTAAATCGCACTCGCTGGCTGCACGTGGACTGCGGCGCGTTGTACAGGACGAGACTCGGCATAGACTATCCTCTGTGGCACACTCAACCACGCGGCTCCAGCACCCACCCAAACAGTAGAGCGCCGACAATCACGCACCTCTGAAACCGGAACAGTTGCCTGGCCGAGAACAGGGGCGATTTCCGTAGCGTCTTCCGTCGCGACGGGTATTGTGCCATATGCAAACGTTTGCGGCACGCGAATATGTCTGGTGCTTGTGGCGTTTCCGCTACTTTTTTTAGGCACTTGCGAATTTCGCCAATCGTGCATATAGTGCAAACGTTTGCACAATTAAATACAGCCAATGATCGCATCGGGATGGGCCGACGCGCGGCTGCGCCCGCCGATAGAGGTTGAAGAAACGATGATTGGGGAGAGCAACTATGAGTGAAATGGTACGTCTACCCGCCCTGTTAGGGGTTGGTCGCGGAGTCGGGGTACGGGTGGGTCTGGCCATTCTGGCTTTGGGAATGACCGGAATCTTCAGTGCGGCCGTGACTTGGGCCGCTGACGATAGCGCTGCGGCCTCAGCCGGCGACACGGGCGGCAGCAATATCGACGAAATTGTCGTCACGGCGCGAAAGCGATCCGAGAATCTCAGAGACATCCCGGCATCGATCACCGCGATTTCGGCCGCGACCATCGAGGACGCGCACATCACTCAGCTCGACGACCTGAGCGCGCTGGTGGCGAATCTCAATATCGACGAGGCGCACGATAACACCCCGGATGTGGTGCTGCGGGGCGTCGGCAGCTTTGGCCTCGTCGCGGGTGTCGGCTTTTATGTCAACGACGTGCAGGTTTTTGAAGGGCAGATCGCGAGGCCGATTGACATAGAACGCATCGAAGTACTGAAGGGGCCCGTGGGCACTCTGTTTGGCGGCGCCAATGTCGGCGGGGCCATCAAGTACGTGACCAAGGACCCCACCAGCACGTGGGAAAACGAGGCGACTGTCGAATTCGGCTCATATTCCACGCGCAATTATCAGGCCGTATTCTCCGGTCCGCTCAGCGACACGGTAGGCGTACGAGCCAGCGTGTACTACGACCATCACGACGGCAACGTCTACGACACCGTCAACAAGTTCGACTATGGCGCGGCCACCGACCGCGGCGCCCGCATCACCGTGGTCGTCGCGCCGAACGAATCCAACAAGATCCACGTATGGCTCTCCGCGGACAACTTCAATACGAGTTCGCAGAACCTCATGTACGAGCCACCGGACGCGCATACCTATTCACGCACGGTGGAGGACTTCTTCGTCCCGTCCTTTGACCGGCACATCGGCTCCGCCGCGATCCAGTTGGACCATCAGATGGAGGCGGATCTCGCGCTGACTTCGTTGACTTCCTACTTCACGTCCTATAACCGAGGAGTTACGGATTTCTTCAAGATGCCCATTCCAATCGACTTGTTGGACCAGAATGTCGACAACCGGGTCTATAGCGAGGAGCTGCGGCTCGCATCGACGGGCGGTTCGGACGTGGACTGGCTCGTCGGCGCGTTCTTCCAGGGGCACAAGAGTGCGACGTTGTCCGTCGACAACAACTACAACAGCGATCCGAACAACCCAATGCTCATCCAGCCCGGCCCCGGCGGACTCCCCTTGGACTATGATCGCAACGAAAAGATGCAGCGGGAATACGCCCTGTTCGGCGACGTCACGCTGCATCACGGAAACTGGCAGTACGAACTGGGCCTGCGAGGGGAGTACTACACGAGTTCGCTGTCGGCCTGGAACACAAACAACGTAGCCAACGGCGACTATACGACTCCGGTTCTTCCCATTGCGCCCGGCTCGATCTCCGGGCACGAGTTTTCGCCGCGAGTTTCGGTGCAGTACAAGTTCAGCCCGACTGCCAATGTCTATGGCGCGATTTCGCGGGGCTTCACCCCCGGCGACCTGGTCGAGGAGAATTTCATAATCCATCCGTTCCGCCCGGAGATTGCCACCCAGTACGAAGTGGGTTACAAGTCCTTGCTGGAGTACGGCGTGCAATTGGATGCCGCCGTTTTCTACACCTACTATAAGGACCGGTTGTATCTCTACCAGCGGCTCGCGAATGGGCCAATTCAGGATTTGACGGCCAACATCGGCCCCTCGACGAACGTCGGGGCGGAGTTCAACCTTGCCGCGCCGCTGCCGGCGGGATTCAAGCTGAGCATCGGAGGGGGCGTGCTGCGTGCGCGGTGGGGCCAAACCAATGGCTTCGTGAATCCCGGCAACGGAAATATTCCGCCGGGCACGCCGCAGCAGCTCAACGGCCTGAACGTGCCGTTCGCCCCTGCGTATACGGCGAGTACGACGCTCGACTGGAAGCATGATTTCGGCGGCTACCTGCTTGGGGCCCGCACGGAGGCTTCGTTCGTCGGCCGGTCCTATTGGGATCCCCAGAACTCGGCTTTTCAGGAGGCTTACCATCTGTTGAATGCGTCCGCGTGGCTAGAGCACGGGAGATGGAAGCTGACGGTGGCCGGGACCAACCTGACGGACACCTCCTACAACACCGTGTTCTGGCCAGTGCCCGATGTCAACCCGTTCCACAACATCGCGCGCGTGAATCGGCCGAAATGGTTTACCGTGAACGCCACGGTGCGCTTCTAGGAAGAGATGCGGCACGGGCCAAGTGTCCCTACCCAAAGATATCGTGATCCGCGAGCAGGCGCGCAGCTGGAAGAAGTTGGTCCCGTTGATCGAGGCGTAGTAGCCTCTGTCCGCGATGATCATAAGAGATGCCGAGACAGCGGAAATCGGCCCGTTGGCAAAAATCTGGCACGACGGCTGGCAGGACGCGCATGCGCGAATCGTGCCGGTGGAGCTCGTTCGCCTTCGTACGCTCGAGAGTTTCAGAGAACGGCTTGGAGCCGCATTGGCCAGTGTGCGCGTCGCCGGCGACGCCGGCGCTCCCGTCGGCTTTTGCATGTTGAAGGTCGATGAGCTCTATCAACTCTATGTGTCCGCGCAGGCGCGAGGTTCAGGTGTCGCCGCGGCTCTGGTCGCCGATGCGGAAACTCGGCTTGTCGGCAGCGGTGTCGCCACGGCCTGGCTTGCCTGCGCGATCGGAAACGAGCGCGCCGCGAGGTTCTACGAGAAGTGCGGTTGGCGTCGCGCCGGAACGGTGGTCGAACACCTCGAAATACCGAACGGCACGTTTCCACTCGAGGTGTGGCGTTACGAAAAATCGCTGGAGCGGCCGGCGAGGCCGAGTCTCGACACCAACTCATCAATGTGCTAGGTTTTCCAAAGTCGGAATAATAATAAGTTAATTCGCGTAAGGGGGAAATTCGAAACGACGATCCCCGTACGCACGCAGCAGTTGTCTGACGGTACCTCTGATGCCAAAGGAGGGCGGTTCTTGAGCCTAATCGGCGGAGACACTGTTCGGCGCGGGGTGGCTACCAATTGGCTGTCCCTGCACCGTGCCGATGCTTTCGCCGCTTCAATTCATCGATATCGACGTTCCCGACCGCGCGCGCTGCCTGAAAGCGGCTACACGGCTCGTGCACGTCACGGTTGCAGTCATTCATTCTTCATGAGGAGGGAAAATCATGTTACATGACATCACGCGCCTGTCGCTGACGGGCCTCGCAGCCACGGTCGCCCTAGTGTGTGGCGCCCAGGCACAGCAACTCACCACCCGACCAGCCAACAAGATACTCGCTCACGCTCTCGACATTGAGAGCGGTCGTGTGGCCCCGAGGCCGAACGAGCCGCGTCTGTCATCAGGCGCGATGTATTCCCTTCTTGGCGCGAGCGGGGCGCTGACTAAGCGTGCGAATGCGAACATTGGAGCGTTTGTGGCCCCGTTGGATTTCAGCGATATCCGGACCACTCAAGGCTGTTCAAACGTCTTCTCGAGCGACGGCCGCACCAACACGCGCGTGAACCAGGATTGCTCATTGCGTCGGCAGGCGGAGGAGGTCCTCGCCATCAACCCGACCAATCCGGACAATTTGATTGCGGGGCAGAACGACTCACGCATCGGATTCAATAAATGCGGATACGATTTCTCAATGGACGGCGGCAAGACATGGGGCGACATGTTGCCGCCCTTCTACCAATTCCTCAATCTCGACGGGTTCACGTTCGACGCGTGCAGCGATCCCACCGCGACGTTCGACGCCGCCGGCAACGCCTACGTCGGCGGTATCATGTTCGAGATCAATCTCGTTGACACAGCAATTGTCGTGGCCAAATCGAACGCCGGGATCGGCGGCGCGTTCTATCACACGCCGGCCCCCGTTCCGTTCCAGGAGTACCGGGATCTTCCCCTGGGTGTCGTGACCAACGACAACGATCCGAACATCTCGAACGACAAGGAATTCATCGTCGCCGACTCGCAGCCGCGCAGCATCAAACAGAATAACGTCTATGCTACTTGGACACGATTTGCTGTGACCGGTGTCGGCGTCGGCGGAAACAGTCCGATTTACTTCAGTCAGTCCACCGACGGCGGTGCGACCTGGTCGAAGGGTATCGAGATCAGTGGTGCCAATGCCGCCGCTTGCACTGCCTCCAGCGGCGAGGCGAATACGAGCGCCTGTGACCAAGATCAAGGCTCGCACCCGATCGTCGGGCCCAACGGTACCGTGTACGTCGCGTTTGGCAACGGCAATACCCCGGCCGTTGGTGTGAACCAGCACATGATTGTTTCGTGCGCGCCCGCGAACGATTGCAGCAAGACTGCGAGCTGGACCGCGCCGGTAAAGATTACCGACGACTTCGGGACACAGCCGTCCGGCCCCGTCGCTTCGACGGCCTGTGCCCCCGGCCGGCAGTGCCTGCCACCGAACGGCTACCGGCTGGACGACTTCACGGAAGGCTCGCTGTCGGCGGATAATTCCGGCAATCTCTACTTTGTATGGGCCGATTTCCGGAACGGCGCCCCCAATTGCAATCCAAATGGCGCCGCGGCAACAGCCACGACACCCTGCGACAACGACGTCTTCTATTCCTTTTCGACCAACGGCGGCGCGACATGGAGCGCAGCGACGAACCTGACGCCGAAGTCGAAGTTCGGTCCTACCGCTCAATGGATGCCCTGGAGTGGCGTCACGGCCAACGGCAAGACGTTGTGGGTCGCGTACTACGATCGCTCATACGGCAACTGCGAGACCACTGGCTGCAACGACATCACGCTGGCGGCCGTCAAGCGTCCAGCCACCGGCTCGGCAACAGTCAGTTACCACCGCATCACGACGGCGTCGATGCCCAATCTCGTCGTCGCGAACAATCCAATCGAGGCAGGATTCCTCGGCGATTACATGTGGCTCACCGTGGACGCAAAGGGACGGCCCAATATCGTGTGGGCCGATACGCGCGGCCTTCATGGAGCGGTAGAAGAAGACATCTACTTCTCCAGGTTCTCCGGGGACGAGTAGCCGGACAGGTGGCGATGGCGTCTGCGCGCGGCGACGGGAGCTTGGTCCTGCCGCCGCGCGGTTTTTCGGTCCGAAGATATCAGCCCGTGAGGCTGCTCCTTGCTCGTGCGATCGCTGCGTCTACCTGAGGCTTCGCAGACTCGACGGCGTCATGGACACATGTGCCGTCGTCATCCGCAAGCGGATCGGCGGCCGCAGAGCACGCCTTGCGTGCAGCGTCGAGCACGCTGTAATTGAGCATCAGCGCGCCGTAATTCGTCCTCAATGCAGCGGGGTCGGCCTGAACGCGCGCCGTAATCGTCACCTGCTCGATGGGTGCGCCGGTCGCTATATCGCGGTCGACGATCTTCACGGCAGGTGCAGAGACCGTAATCGGGTCGAGCTGGACCGGATCGAGCTGGTCGGGATCGGCGGCATGCGCGCGAGCGCTGACGAGGGCGATCGCCCCGACAGCGAAGGCGACAGGCAGGATGCGGCCCAGGATGTTTACGCGAATCGAAGTCAAATAAGTCATGATGTAATCTCCTTTAGTCAAGCACGGCACATTTGCCGTCATTACGGTGGAGAGCCTGCGCGAGTTCTTGAGCCGGTCGATTTCAAATCGCCTGGGGCGCGTTTCAGTTGTCACGGCGTTCCGGGCCGATTCGGCTGGGACGGCGGTTTCGGCACCTCGGCGTACTCGGATCCGAAGAACGACTTCATAGGCATCCTGATGACGCAGCGGTTGATGGATTCACCCGATCCGCCGTCCGTGTTCGACGATTTCTGGATGCATGCGTATCGTTCGCTCGAGGCGTGAAACCATACCTCGGAGGCTAGAGTGCCGCTTGAATCCTGAGGGCGCGGCGGGAGGGCTACACCAAAGACCGAATCCAGATTTGACCGACGAGATCGTGGCCGAAGCTGTAATGTGGAGACTCCTCCAACAGTGAAAAGCCCGCGCCCTCGTAGATCCGGCGCGCCGCGACCAGTACGTCGTTCGTCCACAAGAGCATGCGTTCGTACCCGGCCGACTTGGCAAAGCGCAGGCATTCGTCGACGAGCCGGCGGCCAATGCCCAGCCCCCGTCCGCTCGGACTGACCAACAGGCAGCGCAACTGCGCGGTGCGCGGGTCCTTCTCGTTGCGCACGACGAACACGCAGCCGACACGCTCGCCGTCGACTTCAGCGATCCAGAACTGCTCGGATTGGGGATCATGATTGGTTGCGAATCGAGCAAAAAGCGTGGCAACCAGTGCCTCGAACTCGCCGTTCCAGCCGAATTCTTCAGCATACAAGCGTCCGTGCTGCTCGATGGCCCAGCCCACGTCGCCAATCTGATATGGCCGAACCGCGATGGCAGCGGCGCGCGTCGCGCGGGATTCGGACAAGGTCCGTTCCACCGTTTGCATCGCGCCGAGCAACCGCCCTCGCCGGACGGGCGGCATCTGCGCGATCATTTCAGCGATGGCATTGCGCGACCTTCGGTCAATCGCCCCAAACGCCTTGCGTCCTCTTGCAGTGAGCGCGAGCTCGGTGCGCCGACCATCCTCGTTCGATCGCTCTCGCGTGATGAGCCGCGAATCGACGAAGCGCTGAAGAATTCGGCTGAGATATCCGGCGTCCAGACCCAAAATCTCGATCAACTTGCCGGACGTCGCACGCTCGCGCGTGCCCAGCTCGAACAAGACACGGGCCTGAGCCAGCGTGAAAGAGCTGGCGAGCAAACCTTCTTCCAACACACCGATTTTGCGAGTGTAGAAGCGATTGAAACGGCGGATTGCCTCGATTTGAGCGCCTGAATCAGTCTGCACGATCCACCTCCGGGCTTGGACTCTTATGCTGCAGCGATTAGTTGACGGAGTCAAGTATTCATGCGCGCGAATTTATCTCGTAAATCAACTAGTTATGGGGAATCAGTTGGCCTGCCACCTTCCGTTGGGAATCATTGCGGGAGCGAGATGCGGCGCAGTTCATCCTGGCTACGCTTGCGGGAATGACAGTGCATGCCAAGGGCGGAGCAAGCGTACCGGCGCTCAAACAGATCGCGAGGTTTGCGATTCAGGGCCTGAAGATGGGGTGAGCGGCGGTATCCGATGTTGTGGTGACGGACGCGTGACGTCATCTCGGGCATTGCGCAGCTGACCCTCTCTCTCGGTCATTCAGTAATGATTCGGTCGGCCCACTCAACCAGTCCCACAAAGATTGTCGGATTGCCGAACTTTGCGTTCCAGTTGGCAAGATCGGCGTCTGTAACACCGCGCGCATGGCTGCACGCGCCGCAGGCGTAGATCTGAATTTTTTTCGCAACCACCTTGTCCAGCGCTTCGGCAAGCGGTGGCCAACCGACGGGCACAACGGCTTTGGCGACAGACGAGCGCATCAGCGACACGGCTTCGCCGAGCAGGAAGATCTGCACTTCATGTCCCGCCTCGGCGAGCGCGTGTCCATGCAGGAATGGAAAGGCGGCCTTGGTTGGATCATCAGAGCCCCATGCACTCTTCATCATGATCTTGAGAGGGCGCTTTTGGTCGGCTGCGGCGGCGATGGTCGATATCCCAGCAAACAGAGGCAACGCAGCGAGGCGTGAAAGCAAACGACGTCGTTCCATGAGTGTCTCCTTACGTAGTTATTATCGAGATGCGCCGGCGGGGATTATACGCTAAGAGACAGCCCCCGCCCGATCAGGGCGGAAAATTCAGTCTCTGTTCAAGCGCCTTGAATTCAGGTTCGTTGCGAATGGGATCGAGAAGCGAAGTCACTTTGAGAGACGCGAGCGCCGCAGCGCGCGTTCTCTCGGCCGTTGCGAGCCAGTCCAAGGCGCTGCGCGTGTCCCCCCATTGGGAGTACAATTCAGCGTACGAAACGGCGCGAGCATCCCCCCAGCCCAACACCTGCAGCTTCCGCAGCTCCGCTTGCGCTTCTGCTTGCATGCGAAGGGCGTGATACGCCATTGCCAAGCACCAATGCCTAGAGTCGTCGGCGATCACCGTCGTTGGCGACTCGCACGTCCGGCGGGCCTGATCATCACGGCCCAGCGCCAAATAGCTCTCAGCGACGATCACTGCAGCCGCGTGCAGCTCCGGGTTGAGCGCTGCCGCTGCTTGGGCTGCGGCGATTGCCTCGTTGAAGAGTCTGGAGTTCAGGAGCACTGCCGCGAGCCTCAGGTGCGAGTCGTAGTTTTGCGGATCGAGTCTCACAGCGCGCCGCGCGGCGGTCTGCGCGGCTTCGCGGTGACCCAAGAGGCCGGCAAAGCGTGCAAAGCTCCTTTGCACCTCGGCGCTGCCGGGCGCCAAGGCGAGGGCGCGATCGAATTCGGACGCCGCGCAGCCGAAGTGGAGGGTGCGTTGGCAAACCACTGCGGCCGCCAGGTGCGCCTCGCCGAAGTCCGGTGCGAGTCCGACTGCACGATCGGCCGCCTCACCTGCTTTTTTCTGCATCTCCTCCCGTAAGGCGAGATCAAACGTCCCGCTGGCGATCCCGAGCAGCGAAAAGGCACGGCCTCCGTAGGCGGCGGAAAAACTTGCATCGAGCGCTATCGCTTGATCGAATGCCGCCAACGCGGCTCGATAGCGATCCTCGGTGTCCGCTTTCGAATATAACTGCGTGGCTCGAAGGTAGACGTCATGGGCTTGCGGAT
>Ga0210406_10004129_pt1 | contig 15700 bp, 9 predicted proteins | sample IncBWC30MmetaG_FD_155454 | JGI IMG/M metagenome (GOLD analysis project Ga0210406, IMG submission 155454) | Forest soil microbial communities from Barre Woods Harvard Forest LTER site, Petersham, Massachusetts, United States - Inc-BW-C-30-M | ecosystem: Environmental > Terrestrial > Soil >... | reverse complement strand
GGTCGCGGCATAGCTTTCAGCAGTTTGTTGCGTAACAGGACCCGGCTTGCCTTCGGTACCGGCGTTGTTCACCGCCACGTCCAATCGGCCAAACCGCTCCACGGTCTTGTCGATTAGCTTCCTCACATCCTCCTCGTGGCGCACATCAGCGCGAATAAATTCCGCTTCGGCACCTAACTTCCGCACTTCGACCACGAGTTTCTTACCCTCTTCATCGTGCCGGCCGGAGACAACAACACGTGCACCTTCGTTTGCAAACGCCAGTGCAGTAGCCCGGCCAATGCCGGTTAATGCCCCTGTGATCAAAACAACGGGTGACCTCATAGCTTTTGCTCCTTGTTCTGAAACCCATGCGAGTGAGGCATTGCTGCCTTCCAACAGCCGCTCCGCACTGCCTCAGATCACCTAATTAGATTGCGAGACTGGCGCGGTTGAAACATACTTTGTTAAACTGCCAGCGATGCTTCACAGGCATGGGAGTGGAAATGGAGTTGCGGCATCTTCGTTATTTCGTGGCTGTGGCCGAGGCGGGAAGTCTAACAGTGGCAGCTGCGCGAAAACTGCACACGTCACAACCTTCGTTGAGTCGGCAGATTCGAGATCTTGAGGATGAGCTAGGCGCGCAACTCCTGACACGTCGCGCTCGCGGCATCGAACTGACACCGGCGGGTCGCGCCTTTCTCGATCATGCTCGCTTGGTGCTATCGCAGGTAGAAGCGGCAGGCGAAGCTGCTCGCCGGGTCGCTCATCCTAGCAGGCCACGCTTCACGATGGGCTTTCTGACCGGACACGAATTGAAGTGGATGCCGAAAGCCTTGCGGATTTTGCACGACGAACTGCCTAACGTTGACGTGATGATATCGAGTCAATACTCGCCTCTGCTTGCGGATGGCCTATCGAAAGGAAAAATCGATGCGGCCTTTCTTCGACGGGAACGAGGTGTGCCAGACTTGGCGTTCCGTCTTCTCGTCAAGGAGCCTATGATGGTGGTCTTGCCTAGGGACCACCGTCTCGCTGCGCTCAAATCCATCGGTCCGAGAGATCTAGTAAGCGAGACATTCGTGACCGTGGACGATACGGCTCCTGTGCTGCGGATGGTCATCGACAATTATTTGAAGCGGTCGGGAATCAATATCAAGCCGACTCACGAGGTGAATAACCTGGCCATGGCAATGTCCTTAATAGCGTCGACAGGCGGCGTAGGGCTGTTACCTGCTTACGCGCAGAACTTTCTGCTTTCGTCTGTAACGAGTCGTCCTCTTAAGGGGGATACGCCGACGATCGAGCTTGTCCTCGGCTACAAAAAGTCGAACGAGTCTCCTATCCTAAAGCTTCTGCTTTCAAGATTGGACGAGTTGGTCGCTCGTGTCTCGAAGAAGGCGCATTAAGTCTTCGTGAAGCGCGGTCGTGCGCGGCCAGCAATACCAGGGCCGGCTTGAGCATCCGGCGAGAGTTCCGCGATCTGCTGGCGTGTGCAGAGTCCGCGTTATATGAAGCCCAGAGGGACGGACGGGTGCGGCTGATTAGCAAGTAGGGAGTGATGCGGAAGGCTCGGCTGGAGAGGAGCCCGCTTCGGAAAGCGGGCGCTACACGGAGCAGGCTGCGATTACCAAAGAACATTGAGACGCCCGGATCGCAATTCATCGAAACGCGCAGGTTCGCTGGTGGGCACAAAGCGAGCAGAATAGGACGCGATGAAGTTTGGAATTCGCGAACGCATCCGAATTGCAAGGAATACGATTTATTCGAGATCGGGCGGAGTCACTTTGGCAATCCAGGAGTCGTAGTCGGACGTGAAGCCCACTTTTTGCTGCAGGACACGAACTTGGCGCTCCACCTTCGCGATCTGGTCGTCTGAAAGCTGTGGGATCACTTCCATCTGCTTCCCAATCGCGTCCATGGCAGTCGCGACTTGCTGTTCAGCACTGCCGGCTCCGGCGCTGGCGTTTCCATCGTCGCCCTTCATGCAATCCACCACGCGCTTGGTCACTTTCTGGCTGTGCACCAGCGACACACGGATGTTGCCCTGTCCCGTGACGACGTTTCCGACGCCGAATACGCGGTCCATCGCGGTGTACCGCGGCACATCCTTGCCCGCGAATGTGTAGTATTCACCATTCATGTTGATCCCAGAAAGTTTCTCCGGCACCGAGCCGATCGAAGAAACGACCAGCGGCGCGCGGAGTTCGTGTTCCGAGCCGGGGATCGGTTCAGCCTTGCGCCCGTCGATTTTCGTTTCAGCCACCTTCAGCCCCGCGAGCCGTCCATTTTGCACGATGATCCCGGTGGTCAGCCTGCGATCCTGGGTGCGGAACAGGTATTTATCGCGCGCTATGCGCAGCATTTTCTGCCGAACCATCTCCGTTTTGGCGAGCTGCTCGGGCGTCGCGTTGTCGGGTGGTTGCGCCAGCGGCATATCCTGCTCGCGGCGGCGATAAACTAAGAGGCAACCCTTTACGCCCAACTCTTCCGGCTTGATGCCGTGCGCTTTGCAAACCTCCGGAATACTTTTTTCCAACTCATGCATGCCGGTCTCAATGCCGCGGGCCCTTAAAGCACGTTCGTAGTTTTCGAGCTGGAGCACCTTGACCACGTCAAGTGACGCCAGCCCGCCGCCCACCACGACGGCTTCGTCGGGCGTTTCATAACGGGGTCCGACGTAGTCTTTTTCGTTCTTGTGGTTGTACCAGTAGATAAAAGGATTTTGGTAAACGAGGCCTTTGCCGACGTACTGCTCTGCTTCCGGCACGCCCAATTCGCGGTCGCGCCACGCGCCATTGGCGAGAATCACCGCCGAAAAGCCCCACTCCAAGAGCTGCGGGAGACTAAAATCCCGGCCTAGCTTGGTGGAGGGAATGAAATACACATTCGGCTTTTTCATGCGCGCGTCGATTCGGCCGTATTCCTGTTTGCGCTGCTCAACGTGCCAGCGCGGCAGACCGTCTTCGATCTTGCCGTACGGCCGCGTGTTCTGCTCGAACACGGCGACTCGAATTCCGCTATCCGCCAGAATTTCCGCCGCCACGGAGCCTGAAATCGCACCGCCAATTACCGCCACGAAATGATGCCCAGGATTCGTCATATATCTGCCACCCCGCGCTATGGGAACGCGATTGTACAACGCAAATCGTCCAAATTCGCTCCCAGAAAGGAAAAGGGCTTCCGGTAGGGATCCGGAAGCCCGTGCTGATCAGCAGCTTTAATGAGGGCAATCTGTCATCGCTAATGGACCACCCCATCTAATATGCCAACCTTAAACAGGTTCGCTATCCGCTCGGCCACAACCGGACGGCTGAAATAATAGCCCTGTCCCTCCCCGCAGCCGTGGCGCCGCAGGAACTCGAGTTGCGCGCTGGTTTCCACCCCTTCGGCAATGATCCGCTGGTTCAGGCTGGCGCCGATATTGATCATGGCGCTCACAACGGCGGCGTCTCGCGGGTCCGCCATGATGTCCTGCACGAAAGATTGATGGAGTTTCAGAGCGTCTGACGGAAAACGCCGCAAATAAGTAAAGCTGGAATACCCCGTGCCAAAGTCGTCGATGGCTACCTGCACGCCCATGGCTTTCAGCTTAACCAGTGTCACCACAGCAGCCTCCGCGTCATCCATCAGCACTCTCTCGGTCAACTCCAACTCGAGATTCTGAGGCTCCACTCCCGTAGCAATCAACACGGCGCGAACGCCTGACAGAAAATCCTTGGCGCCGAATTCGGCCGCGGACACATTCACCGATACACGCACAACCCCGAGTCCCGCATCCAGCCACGCCCGCGCCTGTTTGCATGCTTCCACGAGCACCCACTGTCCAATGGCCAAAATCAACCCACACTCTTCCGCGATGCGCATGAACTGCCCCGGATAGATCAATCCCCGTTGCGGGTGCAGCCAGCGGATCAGAGCTTCCACCCCGGTAATCTGCCCTGTCTGAAGATTAAGTATGGGCTGGTAATGCAGCACAAACTCGTTCCGCCCCAGGGCGCAGCGCAAATCCGCTTCCAGCGATTGCCGCTCTGCCAGTAGCGCGTGCATTTCGTGGCGGAAGAACTGATAGTTATTCCGGCCGCGTTGCTTGGCTTCGTACATTGCGTTGTCGGCCCTATTCATCAAGCTTTCGGCGTCTTGCCCGTCACTCGGGTAGGTGCTCACCCCTATGCTCACGTTGATATCAAGACTCTTGCCATCGATCCTATGCGGTGCCGCTAACGCCCTAAGGGTTTTTCGAGCACTGATGGCTGCGTCTTCCGCATGTTCGACTTGGGAGAGGAGTACCACGAATTCGTCCCCGCCTAGCCGGCTTATCGTGTCCGACCGCCGCACACACGCCTTCAATCGCCCGGCCACAGACCGCAGCATTTTGTCACCAACATCGTGGCCCAGCGAGTCGTTGATCTTTTTGAAGTGATCTAAATCGACAAACATCACCGCGAGTTGCTTGCCCTGACGCTCCGCCAGTGCGATCGCTTGCGTCAGCCGGTCGTTGAACAGCACCCGGTTCGGCAAACCGGTCAGGGCATCGTGTTGCGCGAGGTGCGACATTTCGAGCGATTTGGCTCGGGCTGTACTCACGTCGCGGAAAACCACGATCGCGCCTGTTGCGCTTTTGTCACCCTCAAAGATGAGGGTCGTTGTACTCTCGATGCCGACCTCGAAGCCGTCGCGTCGAACCAAAACGCAGTTTTTACAGCTGGCCACAGAGCTTGCAGTTTCGTCTTCTGGTGTTGCAATTCCAATGGCTCTGTCAACTGCCGCATGGCTGACGCCATCGATAAGCCTGAGCACGTGCGACACGGGACGCCCCTGTGCCTCCTCGCGGGACCACCCGGTCATCTTTTCCGCGATTCGATTGAGATACGTGACGTTGCCCTCTAAATCCGTGCGCAGGACCGCCTCTCCGATGGAATCCAGCGTCATATTGGCGACTTCGTTTTCCAAGAACGTTGCTTCCGCGGCACGGCTATCGAGCATCGTACGCACCGCGCGCCTCAACCGGTAGCCGTCGGACGGATTCTTGACAACGTAATCTCGGGCCCCGCGCTGTACGGCTTCCCTCGCCGTTTCTTCCGCATCGGCCTCGCACAGGACCAAAATTGGCACGCGAGGCGCGGCCTGAAAAAGCTTGTCGAACGTCTCCATGCCGCCGCTATCGGGAAATGTCAGGTCAAGCACGACGGCCCCAACCGCGCCACTGCGCAACCGCTCGATTCCGCTGGAAAGTTCTCTGAGCCATTCTATGCGGACTCGTTCGTCCGCTGCCGAACACAAGTCCCGTAAAATTCTAGCCGCTTCGCCTGCCTCATCCCCTATTAGCAGAACGCACTCGTCGCTGTCTCTCGTGGTCGTTGGTTTCACAGTCTTCTCGGCCCCTGCTTTGGCATCCAACTCATTCTTCCAAAAACGGGTTACTTGCCCCTGGCCACCTTCGACGCATCCGCTGCCATGAACCGCAGCATCTGCTCCTTCAACTGCGCGTCCACCTCGTCCGCGATCGTCACAACGTCGGGAAGCAGCAAGCTGAATTCCAAGTTCTTCACATTTTTGTGCAGCGTCGAAAAAATAGTGACCTGCAGTAGACGCGATTCCTCGACCGCCATCGCGACCGTGTAACCTTGTTTGCGTCGCAAATCCCCGTGTTCGGCCGCAGCTTTTGAAACCGGAGCTTTCACTCCTGAGTCCAAACGCAACCGGCTTATCACATCATGCAGAAGTCGAGGAAGATGGCCCGTGCGTTCTTCAAAGTTAAGCGGAATACACTTGAGGTCCGGCTCCTGCTCGACTCGCGCAAGCCAATCCACAATCACAGATTGGAGTTCGCGTTCAAGAATGTCCGCCACGCTCTCAATGGTGGTAGTATCCCCGCTCTCTCTGGGACCCGTCACAAACTCTACAGTTTTGCTCATTCCGTCCTCCCTATGTAAATAGTCCGTTTCACCGATCTTGTGGACCAATGCCGCTAACAATCTCGGTTCCAACTTTTGACCAAGGATCTCACCGTCACTTTCACTGACCTATACTTCGTTAAAACGGCCTGTGTTACTGCCCTAAAAGAGTCACTCCGCGGTCTATTAGAGTTCTCTGATGCCCTAAGAATCATCACCTCTCTTTGTCATTTCCCCTTCCGTTTAGGGCGCGAATCGTCTTCCCGAATTCAAAAGAGCTGCAATGTCCCATCGTACTTTCCGAAATAGAGATGCTCTGTCACTTCGCGGTTGGTTGCGCTTCTTAATGCTCCTTGCAGTTTGCTTCTTGGCAACAATGCACCTCACGGCCCTGACGCACCCACACCTCTGCGGAAGCGGAACGTGACGCTGCAATCGTTCTAGAGCGGGCAATCTACGGCGCTTTGTTCCCAGTTGTTCCCAATATCGAGAACACGAACAACTCCGTGGCGTTAAATTAGGCGAAGGAATTGTTACGGCTCAACTCGTAACAGTAAATAAGAAGGGCAAATAAGAAGGGCGCTTAGAGGATTCGCCTCGTAAGCGCCCATGGTTGCGGGGGTCAGATTTGAACTGACGACCTTCGGGTTATGAGCCCGACGAGCTACCAGGCTGCTCCACCCCGCTTCATGACTATATAGGATGCGCGACCCTGCGTCAAACTGGCGGATTTTCGCGTTTGGTTGATTTTTCGCGGCACCGCAAAAGTGGATTCATTTGTTCCGAAGGCCGAGGCAGTCTGCGGCCCCGGGCCACGTTGCGGATGGTGAAAGCGTGAATGCGATTCACGTTTATAATGCTGATGGATGGCTCCTCTTGCCGAGTATCGACGCAAGCGGCGGTTCGCCGAAACTCCGGAGCCGCGCGGGAAAACCGCTCACAAGGGCGAAAAGATTTTTGTCATTCAGAAGCACGCCGCACGCCGTCTTCACTATGACTTGCGCCTGGAAGTCGGCGGCGTGCTGAAATCGTGGGCTGTTCCCAAAGGGCCTTCGCTCAATCCCGGCGACAAACGGCTGGCGGTTCAGGTGGAAGACCACCCCTTCGAATACCGCACGTTCGAAGGAACCATCCCCGAAGGAAATTACGGCGCCGGCGAAGTCATCGTCTGGGATCAAGGCACCTACGAACCGGAAGGCACGCTCAGCACAGCGGAACAGATCGAGCGGGGCGAACTGAAGTTTCGCTTGCACGGCACGAAACTGAACGGAAGTTTCGTGCTGGTGAAGCTGAAGCGCAGCCAAGACAAGAATGAATGGCTGCTGATCAAGCATCGCGACGAATACGCAGACCCGCTGTGGAATGTCGACGAACACGGCGAATCCGCGGTCAGCGGCCGGCCTCTGCCAAAAACGCAAAAGGAGAAACGAGCCGCCCAGGATTCCACTCCGCCTAATCCCGCGCAGTTGCCCGGAGCCCGAAGCGCTCCGATGCCGCACGAGATTTCCGTTACGCTGGCCAAGCTCGCGGACAGACCCTTCTCCGATCCGAACTGGCTTTTCGAGATCAAGTGGGACGGCATTCGCACCGTGGCGTTTGTGGAGAATGGACGCGTGCGCCTGTTTGCCCGCTCCAAGCGCGATGTCACCGCGGAATACCCGGAGTTCCAGGATCTCGCCAAACACTTGCGCGCCGGCACCGCCATCCTCGACGGGGAAATCGTCACGCTGGACGAAAACGGGAGGAGTGATTTTCAGAAACTGCAGAACCGATTCGGCGTCACTAAACCATCACAGAAGTTGATAACCGAAGTGCCGCTCACCTACTACCTTTTCGATGCGCTTTATTGCAATGGCTTCGATGTGCGAAAGACCCCGCTTTTGCAGCGAAAGGAATTACTGCGTCAGATGCTGCGCGGAGACGACCGGGTGCGCTTTTCGGAGCACCAGCTCGAAAACGGCAAGGAACTGTACGCGGTGGCGAAGGAGAACGGCCTCGAGGGGATCGTGGGAAAGCAGATCGAGAGCCCTTACACCGGAAATCGCACGGGCTTCTGGCTCAAATTCAAGATCGTGAACGAGCTCGACGCGGTCGTCTTGGGCTGGACCGCTCCACGGCGCACGCGCCAGTATTTTGGCGCGCTGGTCCTGGCGTTGTACGACGAAAACAAGGATTTGCAGTTTATCGGCAGCGCCGGCACGGGCTTCGACGAAAAAACGCAGAAGGATTTGCTGGCGCAACTCGAAAAGCTGCGCGTGGCGCGTTCGCCCCTGCGCAACCCTCCCAAATTGCGCGAACACATCGAATGGGTGCGGCCGGTGATGGTGGCTCGAATCAAATACGCGAACTGGACCGACGACACTCATTTGCGCGCGCCCGTTTTCCTGGGCATCCGCAAGGACCGCAGTCCCGAAGAATGCACCTTCGCCGCCGCGCGGCCGGAGCGAGCCGCGAAACCCGCGGCAACCAAGCCTGCGCGATCCAAAGCTCCCGCGCACGACGCAGGTTTTGAGGAATTGGCGGACGGGACAGCGGAGAGCCTGCGGCTGCAGGTCGACCGAAGAACACTCGCTCTCACGCACCTGAACAAAATCTATTTTCCGGAGTCCGGCATCCGCAAACGCGACCTCCTCGCGTATTACTACCGCATGGCGGACCTAATTCTTCCCTTCCTCAAGGACCGGCCCTTGGTGATGCGGCGCTATCCAAACGGAATCGAAGAAAAAAGTTTCTTCCAAAAGGAAGCGCCGGAGTCGATTCCTGCCTGGATCAAGCGGGCCACCGTATATTCCGATGAGCGCGGCGGGGAAATGGACTACGTGATGGCCGAAGACCGCGCTTCCCTTCTCTTCCTAACCAATCTCGGCTGCATCGACCACAATCCATGGTCCAGCCGCTTCAACCATCAGGATTATCCCGATTACGTCTTCTTCGATCTCGATCCCACGCCGGAGACGCCCTTCAGCACGGTGCTTCGCGTGGCACGCTCGATTTACAAAGTGCTGCTTTCCACGCGCCTGGTCTGTTTCCTCAAAACTTCCGGCGCCACAGGATTTCACATCTTCGTGCCCCTCGAGCCGATTTACAAATACGCGCAGACGCGCACCTTCGCAGAGATCATCAGCCAGATGGTCGCTGCGGAATTGCCGCGAGACACCACCCTCGAGCGCAGCATCCGCAAGCGCCCCGCCGGACGCGTGCTGCTTGATGCGATGCAAAACGCCAAGGGCAAACCGCTGGCCGCCGTCTATTCCGCGAGGGCTCATCCGGGAGCTACGGTGTCGACCCCGGTGACCGCCGACGAACTTATGAACGGCAACATCGATCCGAACGCTTGGACCATCAAGACTCTGCCGTCCCGGCTGGAAGCAGCCGGCGATTTATGGAAAGACTTCTGGAAAAAACGGCAAACGTTGGATCGCGCGCTGGAAGCATTGAGCCGTCACATCTCAGGCGAGAAACACAAATCGTAGCCGCGTATGACTCCCATGGGCGCGACACTTCCGCCAAACTCGCCAGGAATACCGCGATGGGGCCTCCCGCCCTGGACCATCGATTTCCATTCAGAGCCGCAGGCGCTGCCGGAAGAAGTTGAATTTGCCGTCGTGGGCGGCGGCTTTACCGGACTCGCCGCCGCGGCCTGGCTGCGCCACTCACAGCGCGGCAAGAGCGTGGCACTGTTTGAATGCAGTCATATCGGTGCAGGCTCCAGTGGACACACCGGCGGAATGGCTCTCTCGGAAACGGCGGCCGGCAACCTGCCTGGCCTGGGCGATGTACTGGCGGGCTTCTCCGGCATTTTGCGCGAGCTGGAGGTCCAGTGCGATCTGACGCTTCCCGGCGCCCTGGAAATCGGTCGGCAGGGAGTGCTGCCGAATTCGCCGATCGCTTGGAATGATTCCGGCACGCTGGGTGTCACGCGGGAAGTGCCTGGCGGCACGATCGATCCCGGCAAGATGTTGAGCGGCTTAGCACACGCAGCCAGTAAACGCGGCGCCCTGATTTTCGAGGACGCGCCGGTCGAAAGCTTGAGCCTTGAAGAATTTCCCATTCTCACAATTCGCGGGAAGCCGGTGCGCGCTCGTTCTGTTCTGCTGGCGACAAACGCTCAGTCCCTGGAGCTAAGCGGCCTGGCGGGCCGCGCGCAACCGAAATTGACGATGGCGGTGGCCACCGAGCCGCTTTCGCTGGAACAGCTTTCCTCGCTAGGGCTCGCCCAACGCAAGCCTTTTTACACCGTCGATCTGCCGTATCTGTGGGGGCGTGTCTTCCACGAAAACCGCGTGACTTTTGGGTGTGGATTGGTGCATGTCGAGGATTGGCGGGAATTGCTGACGCTAAATGTGACGGAGGGTCGCGCTGCCGAACTTCTGGCCGATCTCGAACAACGCGTGCGTGATTTACATCCCGCGCTGCGTGGCGTCCGGCTAAGCCATCGCTGGGGCGGCCCGATACTTATTGGCGAAAACTGGGTGCCGGTTTTCCGGCGGCACGCAGAGGATGGCAACGTCATTGTGCTCGGAGCGTACAGCGGGCACGGCGTCGCGCTTTCCGTGTACTTGGGAGCTTGGGCGGCCGAGGCGATGCTCGGCAAACGGGACTTGCCGCAGTGGGAAGGAGAAGCAGGCGCCGCCGATTGAGAGAGATTATTGGGCCGGCCCTATCTGACCGGATAGCCCCTCTATCCGCTCAGAGAGAAATCGTAGCTCCGAGCTAGGACGCTCGTGCGCTAGCCTCCTGATCACCGACACGCTATCTCCTTTTGCTGCAACTTCTTGCGCTCAGAATTCGAATGGCTACGCTGATTCGTTCCTCTGTGGCCCGCCGAATGCAGTCTGTACTGACGTGCGACCCAAGATCAAACCTTCACGGCCGCAAATCGAGCTAGGTTTCGCAAGGAGGTTTTATGACATCGCTTCGGAATCGCATGCTGGTAGTCGCATCGGTCGCGTTGGCGGCCATTTTCGCAAGCGCGACCCCCGCCGCCGCTCAGGGTGCTTATAAGGGCAGCTTCACGCTCTCTCACGAAGTTCGCTGGCAGAACGCCACGTTGCCCGCCGGCGACTACACTTTCGAGATGAAATCCCTCAGCGCCCCGTCGCTCATCGCCCTCAAGGGCCCCCACGGCTCTAGTGTCATCCCCGCTTTGGTCGCGAACGAGAAGGTCAGCGAGCAGAGCATGCTGGTCGTCGAAACTCGCGGCAGCATCTCTGCCGTGACGGAGCTGCGCTTGTCCAGCATCGGCCGCACCCTGCGCTACGCAGCGCCGAAGGCCCCCAAGGACGTCGAGTTGGCCCAGGGTCCGGTGACACGAGAGCAGGTCCTCGTGGCTATGAAGGCAAAGTAAGTTTGCAACCTAGACCCAAGTGGCGCGTGGGCGCGAGCCTCCCAAGGCTCGCGCCCTTTTGCATTACTTAGCCGGCTCACAAGCATGCGGATTCTTCCGGGTGGGCGTCACTGAATCGAAACGAATCGAAGCCAAAATCTATTCGTATCGCAAGGCGACCATTGGATCGACTTTCGTGGCCCGCCGCGCCGGAAGGAAACAAGCCAGCAGCGCTGCGCCAACCAGGAGCAATGTCACCCCGCCGAAAGTCAGCGGATCGGTGGCTGTCACGCCAAAGAGCAGCGACTCAACGGTGCGTGTCAAAGCCAGCGAACCGGCAATCCCGATCGCGACACCGATAAAGATCGTGCGTAGCCCCTGGCCCAGGATCATCCTCAGAACGTCGCTGCGACCAGCCCCGAGAGCGACACGCACGCCAATTTCGCGCGTGCGCCGGCTCACCGAATAGGCCATCACTCCAAACACTCCGGCCGTTGCGAGCAGCAGCGCGGTGATTCCGAAGAATCCGATAAGAATAACGTTGAATCTCCGCGAGCCCAGCGAAGCGGAATACACTTGCGAAAACGTCCGGAACCTCGCGGGAATCTCCGGGTCGAGGTCCTGCAGGATTCCCCGCGCTGCGGACGTGACCAACCGCGTGTCAGCATCGCTCAGCATCGTCAACGTGACCGCCGAGCGCGGCCGCTGGAACAAATTCACGTAAACAGTCGGACGCGACGGCTCATCGAGCCCATATTCCCGAGTGTCGCCCACGATCCCAACGATAGTCAGCAAACGCAAGTCGCCATCCATGTTTCCAAACTCAATCGTGTGGCCGAGGGGGTCCTGATTCGGCCAGCGGTCGCGCGCAAGCGATTCGCTGATCACGGCAACGTGCGGAGAGTTCGGCCCGTCGCGCTCGTCAAAGATTCGCCCGCGAATCAGCGGAATGCCGAGAACCTGGAAGTATCCGTCGGTGACGACGCCGAAGTCCGCAACGCCCAGGCGTTCTTTCTGCTGGAACATCGCCGCAAAACCGTCCATGGTCTTGGGGACCTCGTTTTGCGCCACCGCCAGAAATGTCCCATCCGGCAGGCCGCCACCTTCCAGCGGCAGCCCGCTTGTCGCGCCAACCTTGCGCACACCCGGGATTTGTTTTAGGCGGTCAATCAGCTTTGAAAAGAAAATCCCCTGACCCGCCTTCGCCTTGGGATCTTCCACCCACGGAAGCGAGACATCCATGGTGACAATTTTGTCCACGCGGAATCCGGGATTCACTTCGAGCACTTTCATCAGGCTTCGCCCGAGTAACCCTGCGCCTATCACGAGAACTAACGTGATAGCGATCTGGGCCGCCACGATCGCCCGGCCAACTCGCTGGCTGCCTTGCGAACCTGCTTGTCCACGTCCGCCCTCTCCGAGGCCCTTGCGCGGATCCCCGGAAGTTGCTCGTGCGGCGGTAAACGCTCCGAGGCCGGCGGCGACCGCGGTGGAAAGAAGCAACGCGAACACAAGTACTGGACTACTGATCGAGACGTTGTCCAGCCGTGGCAGATTTACCGGCGCCATCGCCACTAATCCCGCCACGCTCGACACCGCTCCGAGTACGCCCAGCCCGCCGCCAAGCAGCGAAAGCAGGAATGCCTCGGTAAGGAATTGGCGGATCAGCCGTCCACGCGCCGCTCCGAGCGCGCTGCGGATGGCGAGTTCGCGCTCTCTCACTGACGCTTGTGCCAGCAGCAAGTTGGCTACGTTCGCGCACGCCACCAAGACCAGAAATCCCACCGCACCGAGCAGGACCAGCAGCGCCGGGCGAGCTGTGCCGGTGATCGAGTCCTGTAGCGGAAGGACAATTCCATCTTTGAGGAGATAATCGCCCTGTTCGCTCGACGTCTCGTGAATGCGCCGCGCTATCGCGCTGATGTCTCGATTGGCTTGTTCGACAGTCACACCGTCACGGAGGCGCCCGACTGCGTAGTAGTTATGTGCCGTCCTGCTTTGACTTTCGCCGTCCAGGTCGGTCGGCAGCCACAGGCTCACGTCTTGCGGGAACTGAAACCCGGCCGGGAGCACGCCGACGACGGAGTAGACCGCGCCACCAGTCTTCAGGTGTAACTGCGAGAGGTCCTGCGACGAACCGAACTGCTCCTTCCAGTAGCCAAAGCTGACCAGAACGACGCGAGCGGCCCCTTTTTTGGCATCGCCAGCGCTGAAATCCCTCCCGAGGATGGGCTGAATACCGAAGACCTTGAGAAAATCAGGCGAGACGGCAGCAACCGCCGTGCGCGACGGCTGCGAAGCGCCCGAAACGGACACGACGTCATATTGATACTTTGCAATCGCCTGGAAGCTGCGGTTTTGGTCGCGAAAGTCGTCGAAGTTCGGGTCCGCAAGATGTGACCACCCGCCCTTCGAGTTGACCTCAAAGACGGCCATGATCCGGCTCGAATCGGGGTACGGCAGCGGGCGCAGCAACACACCGTATACGACGCTGAAGATTGCCGTGGTCGCGCCGATGGCCAGCGCCAGCGTAAAAACCATGACCGCCGTGGCGCCGAGGCTTTTCCGGAGCTGGCGGAGACCATAGCGGCAATCGGAGATGACCGAGCGGAGCCAATTACCAATCCCAACTTCGCGAACCTGCTCTTTCACTTGTTCGATGCCGCCCAATTCAATTCGCGCGGCCCGTTGCGCTTGGTGCGGCGGCATGCCCGCACGAATGTTCTCCGCTGTGAGCATTTCGAGATGGGAATGAACCTCCTGATCGAGGTCAACCTCCACACGCCGAGATAAAAAGAGATTTCTCAGGAAACTTCGGGCTTTTACAAGGAGCGGCATGCTGAACACCTCGCTACGATGCTTCCAAAGCTTGGGCAATAGCCCAGGAAACGCGGCCCCATCGCTCGGTTTCGATTTCGAGCTGCTTCAATCCCGCCTTGGACAATCGGTAGTATTTGGCGCGGCGGTTGTTCTCGGACTCTCCCCAAAAAGAGGAAATCCAACCTTCTTCTTCCATTCGGTGCAGGGCGGGAAAGAGCGAACCGGGCTTGACAACAAAAGTGCCGCTGGTGATCTGCTGGATCCGGCGCGAGATTCCCAATCCGTGCATCTCGCCGGCGATAAGCGATTTCAAAATCAGCAGGTCCAAAGTCCCTTGCAAGAGGCTTGTCGGTTCAGGGCTCAATTGATCCCTCCTATCGGCTGTCTATAGGGATAATATAGATCTACGTATAGAGTGTCAATAGGAAGCGCGCACCCTCGCGGAACTTGCAAAATCGGTGCTACACAAGCCTTTTCCTTGCCATACATTCAAAAACAGGGGGCCGATTATGCGCTCTTGACGACAGGGTGTATGCAGAGGACGATATGCGCCCAAAGGAGCTGGCTCGCTGCGCAAGACTCCATGAAACTCAACGCAAACCTACTGAAGGCCACTGTAGTTGGCGCGCTTGGCGGTCTTCTTTTCGGCTTTGACACCGCCGTCATCGCCGGCACGACGCACTCGCTCACGCTGGCTTACGCCCTCACGCCGCGGCAACTCGGGGTCACCGTCGCCATGGCGCTGCTCGGCACGGTCATCGGCGCGATGTCCGCCGGTATCCCTGGGCAGAAATATGGAGCGAGAGAAACGCTGCGCGTGCTGGCTATCTTCTATGTCCTGTCGGCGCTGGGCTGCGCCTTCGCGTGGAACTGGGACGCGTTGCTTTTGGCGCGCTTCCTCGGCGGCCTGGGCATCGGTGGCTCGTCGGTGTTGGGCCCGGTGTACATCGCGGAACTGGCCCCGGCAAGAATTCGCGGCCGTCTCGTCGGCATGTTTCAGATCAACATCGTCATCGGCATCCTGCTGGCTTATTTATCGAATTTCGTCATCGCGAGCCAGGGTCTGGGCGCGGCGGAATGGCGCTGGCAGTTCGGAGTTGCCGCGGTGCCGGCAGCGCTCTTTCTAGTCATGCTGTTTGGCATCCCGCAAAGCCCGCGCTGGCTGGTCACGCAAAAGCGGGTCGACGAAGCGCGCGAAGTGTTGCAGAAAATGGGTGGGGAAGATCCCGAGAGAGAGCTCCAGGAAATCGTCAACTCCGTGCATCTGGAACGGCTAGAGAAAACCGAGCCGCTGTTCGCCTGGAAATACCGCTTGCCCATTTTTCTGGCCATCACCATTGGCATGTTCAATCAACTCTCCGGTATCAACGCTATCCTTTATTACCTCAACGACATTTTCGGCGCCGCCGGATTCAGCAAGCTTTCCGGCGATCTGCAAGCCGTGGCCGTCGGCGGTATGAACCTGCTCGCGACACTCCTGGCCATGTCGGTAATCGACAAACTGGGACGCAAAACCCTGCTGCTGATCGGTTCGGTTGGCACAGCGCTGTGCCTCGCCGGTGTCGCTCGCGTTTTTTGGAGCCGCCAACATCAAGAGTATTTGCTGTGGTTCCTGATCGCCTATATCGCATTTTTCGCGATTTCGCAGGGCGCGGTCATCTGGGTCTACATTAGCGAA
>Ga0210406_10004127_pt1 | contig 15701 bp, 16 predicted proteins | sample IncBWC30MmetaG_FD_155454 | JGI IMG/M metagenome (GOLD analysis project Ga0210406, IMG submission 155454) | Forest soil microbial communities from Barre Woods Harvard Forest LTER site, Petersham, Massachusetts, United States - Inc-BW-C-30-M | ecosystem: Environmental > Terrestrial > Soil >... | reverse complement strand
CCGCACCCTCATCGCGCACAAGTCACGAACTTTCTTGATCTTCAGCAGGTCGGAAAAAGAGTAGGCAGGCGAGGCAGTAATCAGTCCCGCGCGCTCCCAGTTCGCCAACTGGCGCGGCGTAAGGCGAAGAATCCTAAGCAAATCGGCTCGACTGTACACGACTATGCGCAAGCCTTGCGCGCATGCCACCGCGCAAGTACGTCCCCAACGCCATTATCCGTAACTTGCGGCAGTAAACGCAACAGCAAACGCTTGTGGAAATCTGTGGAGAACCCGAATGATTCACATGCAACCGAAATGGTGCAAACCAGTGGCTTGTTGTATCATTCCGGCATGGAAGCTCCCGAGCTACCACGACCTTTCCTACGCAGCCCTCGCTGGTGGATTGGTTCTGCGCAATACGCGGCCTTCGGACTCGGCCTTTATTTCGCCCTCATGAGCCGGTATCGGCTTGTGGGGGTAACGGTCGCGTTAGGCGGTGCGCTGAACTTCTGGCGACATCGAACGAAAAACTAGAGCGGCCACTAGCGCACTCACGGCATTCCCTACACCGCTACGGCGGCCTGATACTCCTCGTACGTTCCCTTGAAGTCCGTAATCTTGTGGTCGCTTTCGAAGTGCCAGATGCGAGTGGCGACTTCGTCGATCAGGTCGTGATCATGGCTGACCAGGAACACGGTTCCGTGATAGCGCTGCAGCGCGATGTTCAGCGCGTTGATCGCTTCCAGATCCAAATGGTTCGTGGGTTCGTCGAGCACCAGCACGTTCGGCTTTTGCAACATGAGCTTGCAAAAGAGAAGGCGAGCGGCTTCTCCGCCAGAAAGAACGCTGGTGGATTTGGTCGCTTCGTCGCGTTGAAAAAGCATTTGCCCGAGCAGACCGCGAATCTCTTCCCCGACCGCCGCTGGGTTCCACTGATGCAGCCACTCCAGCGCCGTCATGCCGCCTTCGATCAGGCTGCGGTGGTCCTGGGCGAAGTATCCAATCGACGCTTCGTGTCCCCAGATCACTTTGCCCGAATCCACGAACGGACCATCGTAGCCGCTTGTTTTGCGCAACTCCGCTTCCGGAGTAGTCGGCGAATTTGCCAGCAGCGCATTTACCAGCGTGGTCTTCCCTGCCCCGTTGCGCCCCATCAGCGCGATTCTTTCCCCGCGCGTGATGCTGGCGGTAAAGCCGCGGATGACTTCCTTGTCTCCGTATGCTTTGCCCAGGTGCTCGACTTCCAGAATATGTTTTCCCGAGGGCCGCTTCTGCTCAAACTTGATATATGGCCGCTGGATGTTCGACTTGGCCAGCTCCGTCACCTGCAACCGTTCCACTTCCTTGCGCCGCGACTGCACCTGGCTGGACCGCGTTCCGGCGGAGAACCGTGCGATGAATTCGTTCAACTGCGAGATCTTCTTTTCGCGTTGCGCGTTCTGCGATTCAATCTGCGAGCGCACCTGCGTCTTGGCCACCACCATGTCGTCATACGACCCGGTGTAAGTAATGATGGTCTCGTAATCGATGTCGGCGATGTGCGTGCAAATACTGTTGAGGAAGTGCCGGTCGTGTGAAATCGCGATTACTACCCCGTCGTAGACGCTCAGAAACCCCTGCAGCCAGTGGATCGAATCCAAATCCAGGTTGTTCGTAGGCTCGTCCAGCAGCAACGCCTGCGGATGCCCGAACAATGCCTGCGCGAGCAGCACGCGGACTTTCTGTCCGCCTTGCAGTTCGCTCATCTTGCGGCTGTGCGCTTCGTCAGGTATGTCCAAACCCTGGAGCAGGATCGCCGCATCGCTCTCCGCCGTGTAGCCGTCTTCTTCGCCGACGATGCCTTCGAGTTCGCCCAGCTTCATGCCGTCTTCATCGGTCATGTCATGCTTGGAGTAAATTGCGTCGCGCTCCTGCATGGCCGCCCACAGCCGCTTGTTGCCCATAATAACCGTGTCGATCGCTGTATGGGCGTCGAAGGCGAAGTGGTCCTGGCTCAAAACCCCGAGCTTCCGCGGACGCACCACCATCCCCTTCTGCGGCTCAAGTTCGCCGCTGAGCAGCTTCATAAAAGTGGACTTGCCTGAGCCGTTGGGCCCGGTCAGGCCATAGCGTTTCCCCGGCGTAAAGGCCGTGGACACCTCGTCAAACAGTATTTTGGCGCCGTAGCGCATGGACACATTACTGACTGAAAGCATGATTTGTTGTTTCTCTTCTTCTGGGCTTCTTCAGGGAAGCTTCTTCAGGACCTGCGGGGAATTTCCGCAAAAACGGTACGCAGCTAGAACTAATAGAATATCACGCCGGTGCCGCGGCCCGGCCCTATTCCTGGTCGAGCAGGCTGCGTACCTTGTGCGCCAGCATGTCCAAAGAGAATGGTTTTTGCAGGACGGTGGTTTGCACGCCGATATCCGCGCTGGCCAGGGCGGGATGGTCTGGATAACCGGACATGAACAACACCTTGATCTGCGGACGCACTTGCCTCAGGCGCTTCGCCAATTCACTACCCCCTACATTGGGCATGACGATATCGGTCACGAGAAGGTGGATCAGGTCTTCGTGTCCCTCGGCAATTCGCAAGGCCTCTTTGCCATCCATTGCAGTGAGCACCATGTACCCTTGACCACCCAGAAAATCGCCAGCCAGCTCGCGAATACCTACCTCATCTTCCACGAGAAGAATGGTCTCGCTACCTTTGGGCACGGTGGTGAGATCTAGTAACTTGGCTACTCCCGCCGGCGCTTTGGCCTCTTCGGCCCGCGGAAGATAGATTTCAAACGTCGTGCCCTTCCCTGGTTTGCTGTCAACATGGGTCCAGCCGCCGATCTGCTTGACTACTCCGTAGACAATGGCCAGCCCCAGCCCGGTGCCTTTCCCAGGTTCTTTTGTGGTGAAGAAAGGCTCAAACATGTGGGCCTGAGTTTCATTGTCCATTCCGACGCCGGTATCGCTGACTACCAGTGTCACGTACCGGCCCGGCCGCACCCCGTCGCGAAGCCGGGTATCGGAGCCACCGATCTCCGCGTTCCTGGTCTCAATGAGCAGATGTCCACCCTGCGGCATCGCATCCCGCGCATTGACCGCGAGATTCATAATCAGCTGCTCTACCTGTCCCGGATCGGCCTTAACGGGCCAAAGCTGGGAAGCCGGCACCACTCTGAGGACAACGCTTCTTCCGATCAGGCGGTCGAGCATTTTGGCTACTTCGGTCAGCACTTCGTTCAGGTCCATGACTTTGGGTTGCAGCACCTGCTTTCGGCTGAAAGCCAGCAACCGGCTTGTAAGGCTCGCGGCCCGCGTCACCGCATGTTCGATCCCTGAGGACTCCTTTTGCGCAGGAGCTCCCGGAGCCAAGCCGGCGCGCAGTCGCTCATTGTGAGCCTGGATGAGCATGAGAAGGTTGTTGAAGTCGTGGGCAACGCCTCCAGCCAGCAGTCCCACCGCTTCCATCTTCTGCGAATGACGCAGTTGGTCTTCCAGGCGCTTACGCTCCGTGATGTCGTACATGACACCTTGCATCAGGCACGGCTGGTCTTCCACGGTAGGCAGCATGACGGCTTCGTCGCGGAACCACAGGATCCTCCCGTCGCGAGCGAGCATGCGGTATTCCGCCTGAAACAGGTCACGGTTTTTCTGGAAGTGTTCCTCGACCGCCAGTGCATTTCCGCGGTCTTCCGGATGGATGCGGTTGATCCAATTCGCGGGATCGGAGAGCCATTCTGCGGGCGAGAAACCGAGCATCGGTTCGATCTGCGGGCTTACATAATGCCACCGGCCATGGGCGCCGAGTTCGGCGATGTAGGTGACCGCGGGCAGGCGCTCAACCAGTGTGCGATAGCGGTTTTCCGCCGCGCTAAGCTCAGCCCGGGCCCGATCCCATTCCATCGCGATGGCGGCGAGACGAGTGGCGTGAGCTATGAGTTGCAGATGCTCCTCATCCGGGGTTCGCGGCTCGCGATAGTAGATGGCAAAGGTTCCCAGGATGCCTCCGCCCTGTGAGGCAATAGGCGTCGACCAACAGGCCCGGAGGCCGTGAGCAAGAGCAAGATTCCGGTAGTCCGCCCACAGCGGGTCGCTCGCAACATCAGAGACGATGACCGACTGTCGTCTATATACCGCAGTGCCGCAAGACCCCGCGCAAGGACCGATCTGCAAGCCGTCGACGCTCTGACTGTATTCCCTTGGCAGTGTAGGTCCGGCACCATGCCGCAGGGTCGTCCCGTCAGCATCCAGGAGGAGAACAGAACACACCAGGCCGCTGTAATGCTTCTCGATGTTCGTGCACAAAGTCGCCAGGATCCCAGAAAGGGGGGCGTGGGCCATCACCATGGCCAGAACTTGTTCGTCCAGCAGCGCCAGGGGTTCTGTTGACTTTTGAGCCTTATTCGCTGCCTTCTGCGCTCCCGTAGACATGCGGCTTCCGCTATCGCTCCCTCTGAGTGTGATTGAAGAGGCTGGTCATACCCGACGCGGGCCGCCGGTATCGCCCACCCTGAATGTCATTATTGATGAGGAACGCGTGGGGCACCCTGATAACGCATCCCCCAAGGTTACCTCAGTAACGAGCGCAAGTTGTCTTCCAATGAGGACCGGGACGGAAAGCAAAATGTCTTAATGCCCGCCGCTGAGCTCCCGCACAATCGCTCCTACGAACTGCTTAGCGTCGCCAAACAGCATCAGGGTGTTGTCGAGGTAGTACAGCGGATTATCGATGCCGGCAAAACCCGGGCTCATACTGCGTTTGATCACCATGACGGTGTGGGCTTTATCGACATCCAGGATGGGCATGCCGTAGATGGGGCTGGCAGCGTCCGTGCGTGCGGCCGGGTTGGTGACGTCGTTGGCGCCGATCACCAGGGCCACGTCCGTCTGCGGGAAGTCGCCGTTGATCTCATCCATCTCGATGAGCCGGTCGTAAGGGATGTCGGCTTCGGCCAGCAGGACGTTCATGTGTCCCGGCATGCGGCCCGCGACGGGGTGGATGGCGAAGCGAACTTCGACTCCCTTCTTGCTGAGGATGTCATAAAGTTCACGCACCTTGTGCTGCGCCTGCGCCACCGCCATGCCGTAACCGGGGACGATGACGACCTTGTTGGCGGCGGCGAGAATCGCGGCCGCTTCCTCGGCCGTGGCGCTATGCACGGGCCTGGCCTCCTGCCCACCGGCGGCTGCGGCCTGAACCTGGCCGAATGCTCCAAACAACACGTTGGTGAACGACCGGTTCATCGCCTTCGACATGATGACCGAAAGAATCAGTCCGGAAGATCCATCGAGCGCGCCGGCGATGATCAGCAGCTTGTTTTGGAGCACGAATCCCATCGCCGCCGCAGACAATCCGGCATAGCCGTTTAACAGCGAGATGACGGTCGGCATGTCGGCGCCCCCAATCGGGATCACCAGCAGCACGCCGAAGATGAGCGAGACGCCCACGACCAACGGGAAGAATTGCTTCGCTTCCGGATGCAGCACCAGGTAAACCGCGGCGCCGACGGCGACGCTGAATAGCAGGAAGTTGACGAGGTTCTGTCCTTTGTAAGTGATAGGGCGCTGCGGCAGGATTTCCTGTAACTTTCCCGCCGCCATCAAACTGCCGGTAAATGTCAGCCCTCCGAGAATTACTTCCATCGAGAGCACGGACATCATGAACTTCGGGACGTTCGGGGTGCGGAGATAAAACTCCGCCGTGCCGACCAAGGTGACGCACAGCGCACCGAAGGCGTGACTGAGCGCGGTCCGCTGCGGCACAGCAGTCATGTGCACCATGCCGAGCGGGATGCCGATGCCGCTGCCCAGCACCAGCCCGACCGCAATCCATTTGTAGTCGACGATGCCGTGGTGCAGCAAAGTGCCGGCGATGGCGAGCACCATACCGATTTCACCCGCCCAAATTCCGTGGCGGGCGGTGGTGGGCGAACTCATCCACTTCAGCGACAGGATAAACAGAGCGCTGGCGATCAGATAGATGGTTTCGATGACGTACTGGCTTCCGGCGAACTCGTTCATTCTTGAGCCAATCTGGTTTGTCGCAACTTCGGTCGCACGAAACGGCTAAGGCTTTGTCGGACGGCTGCTCTTGAACATCTTGAGCATGCGATCCGTAATAAAGAATCCGCCCACCACGTTGCTGGTCGCGGCTACGATGGCGATCACTCCCAGCACCGTCGCGAAACTGCTCTTGCGCTCGCCCACCAGCACAATCGCGCCCACGACGGCAATCGCGTCGAGTGCGTTGGTCAGCGACATCAGCGGAGTGTGCAGCAAGGGTGAAACGTGGCGGATAACTTCGAAGCCAATGAAGCAGGCCAGCATGAAAATGAAAAGCGAATCGATCAGTTTGTCGCCCATGTGCTCTCCAGTCCAGTTCTCGGTTCTCAGTTCTCAGTAAAATCGCTCAGCCGCGCGGACAGTAATTCACCCCGCCGGGACCAGCGCCGGCAGTTTGAAAAACTCCCGCACTCTCGCGTTGACGATTTCGCCGCCGCGCGTCACCATCGTCTCGCGGATAATCTCGTCCTGCAGATTGAGTTGCAGCTTGCCCTCTTTCACCATGTACACGAGAAACGTAGCCACATTGCGGGCGTACATCTGGCTGGCATGGTACGGGACACTGCTGGCCAGATTGATGGCGCCGATAATTGTCACGCCGTACTCTTTCACCGTTTCTCCCGTGCGGGTAAGTTCGCAGTTGCCACCGCGTTCGGAGGCAAGGTCGACGATCACCGAGCCGGGAGCCATCCCTTTCACCATGTCAGCCGTGATCAGCACCGGCGACTTCTTCCCGGGAATCACGGCGGCGGTGATGACCACATCGCTTTCCGCGACCACGCGGGTCAGGAGTTCCCGCTGCCGGGCGTAGAAGGTCTCGTCCTGGGCAGTGCCGTAGCCGCGAGCATCCTGTGCATCCGTCGCTTCTATCGGCAGCTCCACGAAGCGGCCGCCCAGGCTCTGCACCTGCTCCCTGGAAGCGGCGCGCATGTCGTATGCGGACGCCACCGCACCCAGCCTGCGCGCGGTGGAGATGGCTTGCAGTCCCGCCACTCCAGCGCCAATCACGAATACCCGTGCCGGCGTGATCGTACCCGCTGCCGTGGTCATCATGGGAAAGATTCTGATGGACGTCTCAGCGGCCAGCAACACCGCTTTGTAACCACAGATCGTCCCCATGGAAGAAAGAGCATCCATGCTTTGCGCGCGCGTGGTGCGGGGCACGAGTTCGACCGCGAAGGATGTGACGCCGGCCGCGGCAATCTGCTGCGTCACCTCGCCGGAACCGAACGGCCGCAGAAACCCAATCAGCAACTGGTCGCGGCGCAGCAGAGGAAGGTCAGCCTTGCCGGTTACGTCATTCGAACCGTAGCAAAGCACCTGAACGACAATGTCAGCGGCCCGGAAAACGGCGGCGCGATCGGGCAGAACCTTTCCGCCCTTCTCCAGGTAAGCCGAATCGGAATAACCGGCGCCTTCGCCTGCACCCGGCTCCACCACCACTTCGAGTCCCGCCTTGGCGAGCGTGGGGATCACCGCGGGAACGAGCGCAACCCTGCGCTCTCCCGGATAGCTTTCCTTCGGAACTCCAACAATCACGCGGTTGTCCTCTCCCGAGTCAGAATCGTCACGGGGCAGCCTGCCGCTTCGGCGCCCCGGCATCGTTCTTGCAAACAATCGCCTTCACCCGCGGCCCCCGTGAATACTACAGATCCGAGCACGCGATCGACTGTGACACGCGCGCGTCACCATGACTACCGGAGCGGCGTCCAACCGACCCAAAACAGTACCAGAAAGCAGACCGGGTGAAAAGCTACTCCGCTGAGGGTCCGCGGAAACCAATAAACCAGTTGGAAGTTGGGAATCTTGCTCAAAATTGTAGGTTTGAAGTAGAGATGGAGCCGACGAGCGGACTTGAACCGCTGACCTGCCGATTACGAATTATCGTCTGGTCCTACTGCTGCGGCAGATAAGTCTGTTGCAACAAAAGACTTTAACAAATTTCAGCCCGCACGGAAGGGAGTTCTGGCGATGTTGATTACGTTGGCTTTAGGTGAAACAGGTTGAGACCTTACGTCACAAATACGTCACAAAAAGTTCAGCTGATTTTGCCGAGAATAAAGACCGCGTGCTTGACTGAGTTGGCAAGCAGCCGACTGTGCCGGCGACAAGGGAGGGTACCCCCATCAAGCTTAAGGCTGGGAAAGGTTCGAAACAGCGTGGCCAGGAGCAGTGCAAGGCTAGGACGAAGGCTGGCGTTCCATGTCGGGCGCCTGCCGTGGAAGGGGGCTTCTGCTTTTGCCACGCTCACCCCGAGAAGATGGCGGAGCTAGGTCGACAAGGAGGAATGAAGAACCGTCGCTGGAAGCTTGACGAAGGCGATCACACAAACAGGCCGCTGAAAACCATGGGGGAAGTAGGCGAACTCCTGGAAGAAACGATCAACCGAGTCCGGCAGGGCCCATTCGATCTTCGGGCGGCGAATGCTATTGGGTTCCTGGCCGGTGTTCTCTTGAAGGCGCTCGATCAACGGATTGAAGAGCGTCTGGCCCATTTGGAAGCAGTCATGACCGGCCACGGAGGGACCGAGACTGAAGAGTTTGACTTCAGGCCGGCCAAGGAACCACCACATGAGGAGTCGTCAACGGCGCCTGAAGGAGATTGAACTCTCCCTGACACCCCAGCAGGTCGTGGTGGTCTGGCTCAGAGATGCAACTCAAGCAGGAACCTTCGAGGAAGGGGCAAGGCACTCGCCACCATACCGCGGTGCGGTCGCGAACGCGGTGTTTCGTACTGTGCAAACAAGCATGAAAGGTCAACCGGAACCGTTGATTGAACGAGCCATCCTGCAAGCCCGCCAGGAGGCTGATTTGCTCTACAGCCTCGCAGTAAATGCGAACGTGGAAGTCATCGAAAACACGGAGCAGCGAAAGCGCGAGTACATCCTTCTTTTGGGATACCTGAGTGCCGAGATGCGCGGGAATACCAGGAAAGACAGAGTCGAGAGCCTGCGCATGGCGGTTCTGATGTTTATCAATGCTGTGATCGTCCTGGATGCTGCCATCATCCACGTTGCAGCCGAGCGACTCAGCGGCCAACCAGTGCTGTTCCGTGACTGTGAAGTCAAACTCAAGGAACAACTTCAGATGGCTGAGAGGTTGTCAGATCACTTCAATTTCTTGGCTCACGAGGTAGGCGCGGCCGCAGTAAATCTCAAAGAACTCCGGAACAGCCTTCGATCGGAAACTGATGACCAAGTCTCTATCTGGATCAGTCTGGCGCGTGTAGAAGCACTCGGTCACTTCGGCACCGTTGAACAGATGCACGCGGCTATGGATCAGTATGCCCATCTTTTCGAACCGAGATCAGGCAAAGACCAAACCTGTGATACTTGAGCTTAGCCTGCTGATGCTGCGTGGTTCTGGATAGGAAGGTGGCCGCGACATGGCAACACGTAGGAGCAGGCTCGATCAACTGGAGGCGGAGCTCCAATTCCGAACCTGGTTAGATTTCGCGCGCTTCCTGGAGAGTCTTAGTGATGAGCAAGTTGAGGACGTGGCGATCTACTGGCGCTTCCCTGACCCTCTGCCGGAACCATTGCCGATGGGCGAGAGTCGTCTGGATGGGCTGGACCGCGACAGCCTGATCAAGCTGTGGCAGGAAAGCGAACGCGAAATCTCCCGCCTCATGAGGGAGAACACAGGCCGGACGAAGGCGAATGCAAGTTCCACCTGTATCACGGGCACTGGCCGGAGCAGGCGTATAACGAGCCGGAATGTCGCAAGGTTCGACGAAGTGGTGAGCCGTCACGACGAACGGGAGCCACGCCGGATCTAAAACCAACAGGAGAATCCTTTATGGAAAAGACACGAATTGTTTCTCGAAAGCGGGTTCATGGAGAAGTTGATTATAACGACGGGGAGTATGCCGAGGTTCAGACCGTCGGAATCGAAGCAAGCGAAAAGGATCTGCTCTTGGAAACTATCCAGGTGCACCGGGGCGATACGAGCTATTCCTGCGAACAGTTCAAGGACAATCTCCCGGTTGGATTGTGGCTGGACATCTGCACAACGATCGAGGTGACGACTTTGGAATCGGACACGGATGACCTCGATGAGTGTGGCCAGGCAACAGGTGAACGACAAGTCCGGCTGCAATAGCCGTGCCGCGGAGCGAGCGGTTTCGTTAGCTTCCGGGTTGGCGACCACTCGAAAAGAGGTGTCCCACCCTACCTATACGGCAACGATGTTAGAAAAATCTGCGCACAAACGCTCGGTGGAACCTCCAAAATTGGACTTCTTGATTTCCTGGAATGGCATGAGGGATGGGTAGTTTTCTGATCAGGTTGTAGACAAATGAAAGCCCAGACTCGTGTTGAGTCTTTGAACAGTTGCGTGAGCCGAGCCAATGGGAGGCCGGCGCGGCTATGTGCCGCTTACCACCGAATGCAGCTGAGGACGTAGTTCTTCTGAATGGAAGGAAGCTATGAGGGCTACCGTGGATTGTGACAGTGAAGAGAACCGGCAGCGAGCGATCGTTCTCTTGTATAAAGCGAAGGCGCTGTGTCTGGTCTCGCGCGCGCTGGCAACGCCTCAGAACTTTGAAATCCAAGTCGAGATCAAGAGGCATACGCAGGTCTAAATGTTTCGTTATTCTGAGATCGCGGCTGATCATCGACCTTCCATCGTCCTGCCTGATGTGAGCGGTGTTGAACAGACGTGCTAGATCGCGACTTGATAACTTCGTGATGCGTGGTTCTCAACGTTATGACCAGAAGCAGTCGCATTGTTGATCGGGAGGCACCATGATATTCAGCCTCAAGACCTTATCGTATTTTGTCGCAAGCGCGGTGATTCTTCTCGGCACGTCCACCTCGATCGCTACCAACCGCTCGGCTCCAGCAGTTCGGTCAGTCGGGCTCGCAGAGCTCGATATGCAGATCCTTCTGGATCGAGCCAACTTCTCGTCGGGTGAAATCGACGGCAAGGGTGGAAAGAACAGCCGCGAGGCTCTGGCAGCGTTTCAAACCGCGCGCGGGCTTGCTCCACGTGCGCCGAGCCGCAAGGCGCTGCTCAAGATGCTCGGCGCCGGCACTGTGAAACCGATCGTGTCATATACGATCACCGCGGCAGACCACGCTGGACCCTTCAATAAAACGATTCCGGAAGACGCGACGGAGCAGTCGAAACTGCCGGGCCTTTACTACACATCCGTGCTGGAAGAGCTGGCCGGGAAATGCGCTAACGCTCCGTACCGACCTCCACCTTCCGCCGAATTGTATTGACAAACCTGAATTTGTCGCCTATAAAGCCTAACCAAAATCCCGATTATTTGTTAAGAGTGAAGCTCACGGAGCAAGACAGAGTTTCAGTCCCCGGATTCCCGCGAGCGAGAAAGGACGAGAGCGATGGAGCTGGAGCGACGCGGCTTTCTCAAGGCGGCAACCCGTGGATTAGCTCTTGGCTGTGCGAGCTGCACAATGGCGTTGGGGCAGACTTCCGGAGGCACTGTCACTGGTGAACTACAAACGGGTTCTGGAACCCTCCACCTTGAAGGTAGATTGAAATCAGGAGCGTTGACGTTGGACGCGCAAGAGTTCCTCGATCGGGCGGACCGTTCCGTTACTGTCCGGAGCAGATTGAACTCTACCAACTTGTACTCGGCAATGTTCAGTCACCAGCAGGACCTCACCGTTTTTGCGCTGTTCCACGACAACGATCATTCCACCACTGTAGTCCTTTCCGATTCAGACGATGCGAAGATCGGACGCCTTGTAGTTTGGAACGACAATCAAACTCCGCAGATCTACAATATCGACAAGAACAAGATTATGGGCACAGAGAACCCGAAAGACATCAGGGATGTAAACGACAAGACTCCCGATCTGGTCGGAAATAGGAAAATATCCGCGTTCACGTGGCAGGAGCTTGAAAACGTTTTCGGTTCCGATCCGGCGCTTCTGGCGTTTATGCGGGGTAAGAAATCGACTCACCACCCACGCGAAGAAAACAAACTCTTGGAATGGATTTGCCGTCTCCTGAGCATGGTGCCCGGAAGCACGCTCTCGTTGGTTTGGCTAGGGAGGTAGGCTCCGTGGTCTCGTTTCCGCTGACAGCCCCATGTCTCGGACTAGCTGTTGAAAACGCAGGTTAGATCGAAGTTCAAGAAACGGTGGAGATATTTTGAGATGAACCACGCCGGGCGACCTATCTCTCACTGCGTTTTCTAGAGACTCTAGCGCTTTGTCGTTTTCTCGCAGCCCCATATAAACGATCGCTAACCGATACTGAGAAACGTGACCGTCAACGGGATGCATCAGCTGTTGCAAAATACGCCGCGCCTTATCTTTACTGTCTGAAACAGCGAGGACGTATCCGAGTTCGGCGAGGGCCTCATCGCTTCCATGGGAAAGCTCGACCGCTTTTTGGAGTTCTCTAATGGCCTCTGCATTAAGCTGCTTCTGCGCATAGGCCTGCCCGAGATGACGATGGCCTTGGTAGCTCATGGGATCGAGTTCCAGGGTCCGCCGGCACTGGTCAATACATTGATCGTACTCACCCGAGAAGTACAAAACAGCGGAGAGATTATCGTTTGCCAGAACCGAGAGGGGATCAAGCTGCTGGGCAGTCCTGGCTTCAGATAAAGCTTCGGGGAAACGCCCCTCTTCCAGCAGCAGATTGGAATAAAAAGCGCGAGCAGCTGAGTTTCCCGGATTCAGTTCGATGGCGCGGTTGTATTGCTCCTCCGCCCCAGTCCAGTCCCAATCATAATCTTCTTTAATGGTCCCCAGCGCGGAGTGAGCTTCTGCCAGAGACTCATCTAGTTCAAGAGCCTTAAGCGCTGCGGTTCTGGCCTTTGGCAAAGCCTCCCCGACTGCCACTGTGGTCAATTCAGGCAGCGCGTGATATGAATCCGCCAGGCCAGCATAAGCCAGCGCATAGTCTGGATCATAGGCAATGGCTTGTTGGAAATAAGCTATGCTCTTCGTAAGCCCCTCTGCAGTTCGTTTGTTCCAATAGAAGCGGCCGGCTAGGTATGCCTCGTGCGCCTGAGGGTTCACGGAATGAGACTTCGCTAGCCGAGCGTGTTCCTGCGGCGTGATCTTAACTTCAACTTCGTCAACGATCGCTTTGGCTATTGCACTCTGTAGGGTCAAGATGTCCCCCAAATCTCGCTCGTAACTCTTGGCCCATAAAAGACGGTCAGTTGAGGCCTGAATCAGCTCAGCACTAATCTGTACCTTGTCTCCAGAGCGCTGAACGGAACCTTCCACCACAGCATCAACCTCCAGCTCCTTAGCAATCTGCGGTAGTGGTTTCTTGGTGCCCTTGTAGGCCATTACTGAAGTTCGCGATATCACACGAAGTTCCCCGATCTGAGCGAGTTCCGTGATCAACGCGTCCGTTACTCCATCAGCGAAATAGGTTTCCTGTTGGTCGCCGGAAACCATTGCCAGAGGGAGCACAGCTATGGAACGAATCTGCGGAGGTCGTACGCGGCCAGTCAGGCGATCACGCACACTGCCTATATTTAGCGCCGCCAGGATGATCGCCAGCGCAAGCAGTAGGACAAAACCTCCGACCATCGCGATCAAGCCTCGGCGCGAAACACGAGCCTTAGCAGTTTTGTCGGCCACCGCTCCACCTGTTCCAGATTCCACATCTCGTTTTACCCGTTGTAGGTCCGTGCCGATGTCTGAAGCTTGCTGGTAGCGTAGGTCGCGGTTTTTCTCCAGAGCCTTGTTGATGATGCCTTCCAGCTGGGGAGGAAGATCGGGATTCAGGCGCACCAGAGGAATGGGTGCCCGGTTCAGGATCGAGTCGAAAATCACTCCTGTGCTGTCCCCACGGAACGGTAACGTCCCTGTTGCCATCTCGTACAGCACTGCCCCGAAAGAGAACAGGTCGGTTCGGGCGTCCAGTTCCTTGGCGCGGACTTGTTCCGGCGACATGTAGGCGATGGTGCCAAGCGCTTGCCCTGGGCTGGTGAGATGCTCCTCCGAGTCTATGGTCGGGGCGCTCATGGCAACGTTCTCCCGCTTCACGGTGATCTTCGCAAGCCCGAAGTCGAGAATCTTGGCGTGCCCACGTTTCGTAACGAAGATATTGGCAGGCTTGATGTCGCGATGCACGATGCCCGCGGAGTGTGCGGCATCGAGTGCGTCTGCGATTTCGATAGCAAGCGACAGTACCGTCTCGATCTCTAAGGGTTTACCGCCGATGCGATGCTTTAGCGTCATCCCATCGAGGAACTCCATGGCGATGAAGTGTTTCCCGTCGCGCTCATCAATCGCGAAGACCATACAGATGTTCGGATGATTCAGGGCGGAGGACGCCTGCGCTTCTCGCTGAAAGCGGGTCAAGGCTTGCGCATCTTTGGCGATCTCACCGGGAAGGAACTTCAAGGCGACGAAGCGATGCAGGTTTATATCTTCAGCTTTGTAGACGACACCCATCCCTCCGCCACCGAGCTTTTCGACGATGCGGTAATGCGAAATGGTTTGGCCGATCACTGGCGCGAATCTTACGTCTGAGAAGTGGGCAAGTCAATGAAAGCCGTGGAGTTGGGAGCCCCTAGTGGCCAGAAGCTGCATCGGGTATCCGGTGAATTGTTGCGGGACAATTTTACGGTGCAAAGGCTTTTGACGCTTGGAATATGAGAGCGATACAAAATCTGAGCGATACAAGTCGTTCCGCGGATGTGCAAACGCGTCATCCCATGGTCTGGGTGGGAGTGATCACTCTTGAACAGAAACGTCCCCTCGCGATTCCTCGGAATCGGGATGAAATTCACCGACATATCTGAGCCGAACCTCGATCAGATAAGACGATTTCTTGATACTCTTACCCCTCTTGCGAGGAAACCTGCCCGGCCGGGTGGGCCGCCTCGACCAAGAATCTAGCACTCCAACAAATGGGCAGCGACAGTCGAATCAGGCCATAGCGTCCGAAACCCGGCCAATGAGTGCTATCGCGATGTTTCGCTAAGTGCTAGGGGACAAGAAAAGAGGCCGGGCTCAGAGATCGAGTCCAGCCGAAGTTTGAACCGGTCGTGAGGGTCGAATGACGTACAGTCGCTAACCCATGACCGTGTTCCGTTTCATTGAAACTAGAAGCAGAATACCCGCTGCAGGGTTCTGGTAGCTGGTCAATATTGCACACTTCCAAGGGGAAGTGAACAAACGAGTTCTTGAATAGCCGATTAGCACCCTTTGCAGGGGTCAATGAAATAACGATTTACTGCCAACTGTGCCGACATGCCTCAACTCGGTGCTGTCCTAAACTTTAGGACTAGACCCTCAACTCCGCACCGCGCACGGGAACGGCGGGACGCGCTAAAATGCTAAGATCTTTGCCTGCCACTTTCGTCACGCCATAAAAGAGGTGTGACGCATGAATCCGGAAACGCATCAGGGCGAATCCCCATACTGCGTGAGGATCGAGACAGAGACCGGGCAGTCCGCTACTGTGCCCATTGCCGTCTTGACACCGAAGCAGTTGGAAGTCTTTCTTCAGAGTGAGTTCAAGAGGTTGGCGCAAGAGGCAGGCGTAAAAGGCGCTCGTGTTCATGTGGAGCGGGCGATAGCCGCTGACTACGAGCAGGTCCTCCGTGAGGTGACGGCGTGCCTGTCCGTGAAGGCACGAGCCGCATGACTCGGGCCGCGAGCGATTGTATAGGTGAGCACGAAAACAACTATTTTTGACTCGCGGTTGCTGAGTGATATGGCGATTTTTCGC
>Ga0210406_10004126_pt1 | contig 15704 bp, 19 predicted proteins | sample IncBWC30MmetaG_FD_155454 | JGI IMG/M metagenome (GOLD analysis project Ga0210406, IMG submission 155454) | Forest soil microbial communities from Barre Woods Harvard Forest LTER site, Petersham, Massachusetts, United States - Inc-BW-C-30-M | ecosystem: Environmental > Terrestrial > Soil >... | reverse complement strand
CAACGTTCTCGGGGTGATTCTCACCGTGCAGGAGGCGATCAAGCGCTTCGGATCCAACGGCGGGAGCATCATCAACCTCAGTTCTATTGTCGGCTCGCATCCGGTGGTGGGTGCCCTGCTGTACGCGTCCACGAAGGGCGCCATCGAAACACTGACCAAGGGATTGGCGCTCGAACTAGCACCCCGCAAGATACGCGTCAACGCCATCGCTCCCGGTCATACGGAAACCGAAGGCAATGTAGCCGCGGGGACCTTCGAGGGTGGTTCCGGCGCCGTTCTGGCTGCGAAGACGCCGCTCGGACGGCTCGGTCGCGTTTCTGATATCGCACCCCTGGCAGTGTTCCTGGCATCAGATGAATCAGCCTGGATCACCGGAGAGGTCATCCGGGCGGCCGGCGGACTTGTTGTAGCCAACTGAGTACAATGAGCCGACCGCTCTAAAGCACGCACTACAGCCTCCGTTCTGCGACGCTCACGCAGTTGCGGGATTCTCTAATCACTAGGATTGCCCGCAGCAGAACAACCAAATCAGAGAGGAGAATCCTATGCAATTTCAAAGTGACTACTTCACTGCTTATCACAACCTAAAGCTGACCCGAGATGATAGAGGTGTGCTGGTTGCTGAGGTCCACAGCAACGGTGGGCCGTTCGTTATGTCCGCGCCAGCTCACACGGAATTTGTCGAGGCCTTCTATCGGATTTCGCAAGATCGCGCAAACAAGATCGTAATCCTCACGGGTGCAGGTGGGGAGTTCATTACTGATGTCGATTGGTCCTCTTTCGGCGACGTCGCTGATCCCGGCGTTTGGAGCCAGGTTCACGACGAAGGCGTTCAGGCTTTGGAAAACATAGCCAACATACGGGTGCCGGTGATCGCGGCAATAGAGGGACGCGCCCATGTGCACTCAGACTACGCGCTACTTGCCAGTGTGATTGTGGCAGGGGAGGATGCGACCTTCCAGGATGTGGCTCACTTCGGCGCGGGGGTTGCTCCCGGTGACGGAATCTTTACCACGTGGAGTTATCGCGCGGGAGCGGGACGAGCGGAAGCGTTCCTGTTGAACCCGCAGCCGCTGCCGGCGCGTACGGCACGCGAATGGGGAGTGGTTGCCGAGGTTGTGCCGAACGGTAAGGCGCTCAGTCGGGGGCAGGAATTGGCCGAGCTGTACCTGAAGGCTCCGGAGGTGACCCGCCGAAACACACGGATCCACTTCATTCAACCGTTGAAGGAGCGCATCGTGCGAGAAGTTGGCTACGGATTGTCACTCGAAGGAGCATCATCGGCCGACCTCGTCAAATCAATGCGCGCCAAGAGCGAACCTGTTGCTCAGAAAGGAAAAGTCGCATGAAGAACCCCGAGACCTCTCCATCCGCCCATGGTCTTAAGAAGTCGCAGCCGGAAGAATTTGATCTGGTGATTCTCGGTGGCGGCACGGGCTCGACCGTCGCTGCGTGGACGTTTGCCGGCGAAGGCAAGCGTGTCGCAGTCGTCGATCGCAAGTATATCGGCGGCTCTTGCCCTAATATTGCGTGCCTTCCGAGCAAGAACATTATCCATAGTGCGAAAGTTGTGGACTACTTTCGCCGAAGCAAGGAGTTTGGCATTGCTTGCGATGGCTTCACGATTGACATGTCGGGCGTCCGAGACCGCAAGCGCAAGATGGTCGCCGGCCTGAACGAAATGTATATCGAGACTTACCGGAAGACGGGCGCCGAGTTCATTTTGGGCACCGGACGGTTCGTTGCTCCGAGAACTGTGGAGGCCGCCCTTCCCGATGGGAGCACTTGTCACCTCCGCGGCACTAATGTGATCGTCAGCACCGGCACACGGGCTTCATTGGAACCAATTCCTGGTCTCGCGGAAGCACAGCCACTCACGCACATCGAGGCGCTCGAATTAGGTCAAGTGCCCGAACATCTCCTCGTTATCGGCGGTGGCTACGTAGGAGTAGAGCTTTCGCAGGCCATACGGCGATTCGGCAGCAAAGTGACTGTGGTTGATCGCAATGGACGATTGATGTCCAAAGAAGATCCGGATGTGTGCGACGGTCTTCGCTCTCTGCTCGCAGATGAAGGCATCGACATTCTCCTGAATGCACGAATCAAGCAAGTGTCGGGCAAAAGTGGCGACTCGGTAAGTGTCGTCGTCGAACAGAATGGAATTGAGAAAGTCCTAAAGGGTAGTCATATATTGGTCGCCACAGGACGCAATCCGAACACCGAAGGACTAGGTCTGGAACTGACCGGCGTTGAGCTCACCGATCGGGGATACATTAAGGTTAACGAGCGATTGCAGACCACCGCGCCCGGCGTCTGGGCGATCGGCGAGGTCGCAGGCAGCCCGCAGTTCACGCACATCAGCATCGACGATTTCCGCGTAGTCCATGCCAATTTAAGCGGCGGCAACCGTGTGACTACGGGCAGGCAGGTCCCGTATTGTCTGTTTACAGATCCCGAACTTGCTCGTATCGGTTTGAGTGAAACAGAAGCGGAGGCTCAGGGGATAGCGTATCGCCTGTTTAAGGTCCCAATGGAAACCAACCTGCGTGCGCACACGCTTTCGGAGACCCGCGGTTTTGTGAAGGCCCTCGTGGAGGCTGATAGCGATCGCATCCTCGGGTTCACGGCCTTCGGTGTCGGTGCGGGGGAGACCCTGGCCGCCATCCAGATTGCGATGATCGCGGGGCTGCCCTACACCGCGCTGCGCGATGCGGTCCTGACTCACCCAACACTGGTCGAGGGTCTCATATCTCTGTTCTCGTCTGCGGCGTCAGCGCACAATGTTGTCGAGACGAGAGGAGCCCAGATCTCCGCCGCATGAGGTGAACGGCAACAGCACTGAGAAAAACAGGAACTCAAAATCCGGTGGTTGCGCAACACGTTTCGCTACCTACGCGCACTATTAGTTCCGAAAGTCGGCATGTCGGAAGCCATCACTACAAGTAGGACATCCCTTCGAGAACTTCGAGAATCGGGACAACCGGAAGTTGCGTGTGACAAAGACTGCCCATTAGTAACGAGAAATCGGCTGGGGGGAGATCTCCATCAATCTCCCCCAACCCCGTTTCCGGACACAATATTCGGGCAAGATACACCCGACGAGCTTCGATTGAGTTCAAGCTGCCCGTCTTTCTTGTTCTTGCGGATGTATGGCAAAAGACCGACGCTCCGACCACGCTCTGATTCAGCGAGTAGAACGATGCAGCGAAAATCACGAGATCTCTCATCAGGAACGCAACTCTCTCAGTAAGTGCTCGAGATCCAGGGCTTGCCCGTAGCCGCGAGCGACCTAAATCCTTCAACGTCGAGCCCTTTGAAAAGTTCTCCCCGTGGCCAAATAGTATCGCCGCGCGCAGCGGGGGATCATGGTCATATTGGAAATATCCTCGGCCAGTTTTTCGAAAGCGTCAGGATCAGTGCGGTTCTGTAAGGACGATTGATGCCAAAAAGGACGATCTGCCCACGGGGGTTGATAGTCCGCCAAAGGGTAGCTGCCTTTAATATGCCACGGCTTCTAAGCATTTCTGAATCACGCATGTCATCTGCACTCAGGCCAAGACTGGAATCGTTCTTCCTGGGAGTAAGAAATCCGGCTGAAAAATAATACATGCTCTCTCTCGCCCGCGCGCATCGAGCCATCTCGCAATTTCGCGTCTCAGAAACATTGGCCGGTTATCCGCCCGTTATCGTCAGTTGAAACGGGAAAGTCGTTTGTCCAAATTGCCGGCTCCGCGGAGACTTAGCTCGCCGTCTGCTATTCCGCTCTCAGCGCCTGCATTGGATCAACTTCAGCGGCGCGGTGTGCGGGGGGCAGACATGCAGCGCCTCCCACAGTCACGCGCAGCAGAACCGCAGCGCTGACGATAAACGGATTGTACGGACTCACTTGGAATAACAAGCTGCTTATGACGCGTGCAAATCCAAACGCGCCTCCAATTCCGGCAACGGCGCCAATCAGGACCGGAATCAGACCCTCCCGCAATACGAGGGCATAGATGTTTGCTTTTTGTGCGCCGAGCGCCAGCCGAAGACCGAGTTCGCGCTGCCGCTGAACGACAGAGTAGGTCACAACGCCGTAGACACCTAATCCTGCAAGAAGCAACGCGCTGGTGGCGAACAGCAGCAGAAGATCCATCTCAAAGCGACGGTTCGCCACCGAATCTGAGACTATACCGCCAAGAGCGCGGACTGTCGGCACGGATACCTCGGGGTCTAGCTCCAAATTGCCTTGCGAATGGTATCTGCCACGATCGCCGGGTCCTGCCGTGTGCGCACGAGAAGTCCGCTGGTCGGATCACTGCGGTACCAGTACGGCATATACACCATCATTGGGTCAGGCTGCGCCAGTGAGATGGTGCGCGCATCTCCCACAACACCAATCACCCTGAAAGGAGCCTCATCGGGAACACCCGCTCTCCTGAATTGCTCGCCGATGGGATTCTTGCTTGGCCAAAGGCTATGCGCTGTCTGTGCCGAGATGAGAGCGTAACGCTTGCCCTGGTCTCCGGCGTCCAAAAAACGCCCTGCGATCAAGGGCAGACGCAGAGCGGCAAAATAATCCGGGCTCACCCAGAGGAAGTGCTCGGACGGAATCTGCATAAACGGCCGTGCGTCGCCACGCACCCGGATCATATCGATCCACGCGTCGCCCGCCAGCGGCAATTCACTGACTACGCCTACGCTCTCGACCCCGGGAAGCTGGTGCGTCCGCTCCAGCAACTCCTTATAAAACGAAGTCCGGGAAACTTGATCGGAATACGATTTATGCGGCGGATCAATTTCGGCAGTAATGGTGCGGTCCGCTTCAAAACCACGGTCGATATGCATCAATTGAGCAAGGCTCACGCTCAACAGCCCGCTCATCAGCACCAGCGCGACGCTGACGGCAACCTCGACTGCAACCAGCACCCTGCGCATTCGTTTGCTGGCACGCGACTCGCTCGCCAATCTCGACTCGCTGTGCAACACCTCTTGCGGCTGCGTCCTGGAACTGATCCATGCTGGAAGTGCCCCAGCCAGCAGTGTCGCCAGACTGGTGAACAGAAGCGCGCACACGGCACCGGCCCAATCCAGATGCAGTGGGCCAGGGAAGTTCAATTCAGGCGGGAGGTAATACTGCATCGGAGATACGAGAACTGAGCCTCGCACGCTTGTCTCAAGGATTCACGGGAGACAGCCAATAACACACGATCACGCGTGCTATGCAAGCGCCGTGTTCAGATTCTCAATCGCTTCGTCGATCTCGGCGGTGTTCTTGTAGCCGACGGTCACGCAATCGACGCCGGCTTTCTTGAACGCGAACTTCATCGCCTCCCGCCGGTCCTCCCGGTTGAATGTGCCTTCGCCTATGAGTTTCATGGAGATTACGCCCATTCCTTCTATGCGAGCTTGCTTCACGTGCTCGACAACTTCAGGGACATTCCCCAGCCCTTGTGTGGCGTAATCCTCAGCGTCCATGCTCTTGCCTTTGTGATTCATCCGGATCATTGCGACGTCGAGCCATTTATTTCCAGGGACGCGTCGCAGGGCGGGCAAGCCGTGCACCGACGCGCCGTGACTCACTACAACCTTCTTCGATTCGGCTTCCAGAATTGCGTCCTGCCAGTGGCGGGTGTCGGTTGGCCATGTCCCGACATGTTGCCAGTGCAGTAGCATGATGTCGAAATATTCCGTGTTCGCCAGCTTGCGCAACTCGTCGAATTTGTGCTGCGGATTCTCGCCATCACGAGTGGTCACCTTGGACATAAGCTGGTAACTCTCCCGCGGAATGCCGTTCAGCGCGATGCCCAGCATCTTGTGCATCTCGGTGTAAGACTCTGCCGTCTCGAAGAAGCGAATGCCGCGATCATAGGCGTAGCGCACCAGCCGCGTGAAGCCGTCCTGTCCGAGATCGCGCTGCCCCTGGCCGCTAAAGGTCCCTGTGCCAAAAGCCAGGCGGGTTACTTTCACTCCAGATCTTCCGAGCGTTACGAAGTCAGTTGCCGTCTGGCGCTGCGCAATCAGCGGAAGAGTTCCGGTGACCGCAAGGGTTCCGGCTGCAAGTCCGGTTTTCAGGAATTCACGTCTGGTGAAATTGGACACTGGCTCCTCCACATTCCCGGATGAGCAAAATGTTAGCAGAACTTCTGAGCAGATCCTCAGGGATATACCGGAAATGTCTTCTTGACTCTCCGCCGTCCCGATGGATACCGAAGTGACGACAGCAGATACTTGGCGAAACCACGTTTGCACTCGTTGACCCAATGAGTGTTATCGCGATTTGGACGAAGCCGCTGGCGCGGCGGACGCTACCGCGTGTTCGAGGATTGGCAGTTGGTGGGGGTTGAAGTAAGTTGGGTCGCAGAAAAGGAGGTCCCTGTGACCCAACGACGCCAAGAGATGCTGGAGGAACTGGGTCGAAAAATCACTGCCCTTGCGCTTGGCTTGGTTCAGGATTTGGTGGTTCGATCCGATAGCCGAAGCTTCGGAGTTGCCGGATCATCTTCCAGGTGCGCAGTTGCTTCGATCGTTTGGTGACCGCCGGGCCGCGTTCCTCGTAACGGACTCCTTGGTGCAGGATCAGCCAAATCAGTCGACACTGTCGATGGGCAATGGCTCCGATGGCTTGGTTGTGTCCCAGGCGCGGCACTGAGCGACGATACACGATCTCGAAGATGCTTCCTTTGGTCCTGGCTGCGGCATTCGGCTTCTTGCTGAACGCATTCGTGAGCCGCGTAAATCGTCGCATTGCCATCCGGATCGTGAGGTTCTGCCGTCCGACAAAGCTAGTCGAAATCTGCTCAGGATCGGGATCGCCCTGTCTGACCTTGGATATAACCCCCGAGATGCGTGGTGGGGAGTAAACAAAAAGATTCGGGAAGCTTGCGGGCGACTCCGCTGTAGGGTGGAAGAAAAAAAAGCCGCACGAGAGCTAGTTGCTCCAGTACGGCCTTCGCGGTTCCGGCAGAAGTTTTTACTTTGCCCAGCCCACGTAAACGTTGCCACTCAGATCACTGAATTTGAGCGATTTGAAGCCTTGGCCCTTCAAGGGATCAAACACATTGAAGAATTCGTTTGAGGGATCGCCGACTCCCCACACGACTTGAGTATGCCCCATTGAACTGCCATGGTGCCCGGACAGCAGCACGAGATGACCTTTTGTTTTCAGCTTTTCAAGAACAAAACAGTAAGTGAAATCCACCGCAGGCATTAATTTCAGGGAAATCCCTATGTCGAGGAAGACATCATTCATGTTGTCTTCAGGCAAGGCGTCACTATCGCTCTCGAGTTTGCCGCGCTCCCTATACTTTTTTACCAAGTCGTCGACAGTGGCGTTGCCATGCTTTGTGGCGCGCAGCCATGCGGCTGAGCCCGCAGCCCAACACCGGAGGGAAGTCTGATAGATCTCCTCGGGCGCGGCTAATTTGAACTCCCCATCTGTCAAGAATCCGGGGCACACCGGCTTTTCGATCTTATATTGTCCCCGGTAGTAGCTCGACTCATACCAGGTCTTGTTGGGGGGAGGCGTGGGCGTTAGCGGTCGAATCCAGCTTTCGCGGGTCGCCGAGTCCTTCCACCAGATATTCACCAGTTTCGAGGTGGCGGCCCAAGTACCCGAGCCTCTCTCCGCGCCCTTCAGATCCTGCCAGGTAACGCTCCCACCATGCAGGAACTCATACTCCCAGGTCCAAGGCTCCGGCCTACCGTGTGGCCGTACCTTGACGATCCATTTGCCGATCAGCAGGTCAAGATCGCCGGCCATTTCACACCTCCATTCCGTCCGCCATCATAAACCAGTGTTTTTGAGGATTGCCATTGCGCCGGGTAACCCCCATTTGATCTATCGCGCGCTCGACGCCTTGTGAACAGCTTTGCGGCGGTGCTGGCAGGAATCGATCCTCTCAATACGAATCGTTTCATAGCTGCTGGCCTCATTGCCAAGAGGTCCGGTAGGTGATGTTGTTGGTGCTGGTTCAGATCAATCCGCTGCCGGCAATTTTATCGAACCAGTGCTCTTGTTCTGTCGCATGATTTCGTTCTGTGGCGTGCGTATGGCTTTCCTTGAGTCCCTTCATTGACGGGCTGGTTGTGGTTTGTTCCATGCACGTGTTTGCCAATCGTGTGGTCTGTGGCGCTGATTATCCCGTTCGCACGCGACTTCGTTTACTGCCTTCTGCACTCCAAAGCCAAGCCAGATAGCCTCAGGGTGACGTAACATCCCGAGAAGCGCGTTTTGACCCTCGACCGAGGATCGGGCCGACTCTCGGTGAGCGTAATCGCCAATGAGTTTCCCCTGTTTCAACCACATCTTGCCCTTACGATCCGTTCCTTTGGGTAGAAACTACTTCGATGCCTGAACATCGTGCCGTTGCGTCGCCGGGCGGCGGACCGCAGGGTTATCGTTGCGGTGGTCCTTGATGCGTTTCAGTAGCTCAGGATGGCGCGCCCACTCGAGTTGCTTCTCAGGCAGCGCTCCGTGAAGCTCAGGATGAATGTAGAAGCCGCGCAGCCGTGCTTCCTTCTCCTGCTCGACGATCAGCGGATGTGCCTTGGCATAGGCATCCTGCCGTACACCGGTGACCAGCCAGGAGACCTTCACATTCGGCACGCTGGATTTGATCTGGAACCGTTCATTTGCGATCTCGCTGGCCACGATAGCCTGTGCAAACTGGCCAACTACTGTCAACTGGTAGCGGAAATCGGTGTTCTCGGCCTCGAACCAGTCGGGCAACGACACTGTCGCATCCCCCTGCGCATCGGTGATGACGTTGCCGGTGTAGATATTCATCATCTCCGATGACTCCACCGAAGCATGAGTCAGATACTTGTTGGCGGGGTCGAGTGGATGATCGATTCTGAAGTCTTTCGTACCGGCAAAGATTGCGCCGGTCACATTGAGATTGCCACTGAAGTTGCCCGCGTAACCGCTCCCCCCGACCGCGTCGATACCGTCTCCGGCGAAGAACGAGTTGTTCCCTCCTTCAAAGAATCCGCCAGCACCATCCACTTGAAGTCCACCGAGGCCACGGCCGTAAACTCCTACGCCGCCGGTGTCGCCAGTGCCGCCTTCGGCGTAAATCCCCCGGCCTCCCGTATTGCCGCTCTGCGTCGTTGGATCACCGCTGCCACCAAAGGCCTGTATCCCATCGCTTCCGCTACCGCCGGAACCCAAGGCAGAGCTAAAACCTTGTGCGCCGATACCGGACAAATCTATCGTCGTGGAACCCGAATTCAGTTCGCCGTTGAGCAAAGAAGAAAATCCACCAATAAACACCAAATTCTGAATGTCCTGCTGCCCGGTGAAAGTGTTATTGGCGGCCAACTGGGCAAACGCGCTCACACCCAAGCCGCTAAGCCGGATTGCGTTTACGTTGGTCACGTTCACGCCATTACCGGAGAATGAGGTGGCGGTCATTGTGGCGTTGACCGTCTGATTGGCGGTAAAGGTATTGACGGTGGCGAGCTGCGGGACTTTCGTGGTGTCGAGATTGAGGGTCACAACGCCAGTGGTGCCGCCGCCGGTGAGGTCGTTTCCCGCCTTGACATTGGTGATTGTGCTCGTGCCAGGAAATTTCTGGCCGGGGGCAAACGTGAATTGGCCGTTGCTGCCGATCTTCAGTCCTGTTTCGGCCGGGACGGCGGTCCCGGAGGCGTAGAGCAGGTTGAGGGTCCCGGCGGGATTGGCGGTATCGTTACCGAAGGGTTCCGCCTGCCACTGGAAAGATTGAGCGACCGGTTTGGTTGTGGACGAACTGAAGACCGAGGCTAGGAATTGTTGCGGCTGCGAGTTGAAGCCCTTGCCAGCTGTTGCTGTGCCGACGGCGGGTAGCTTCAGCGTGCCGCCGACGTTAACGGCAGTCGTGCCGGATTGCGTGAGGATTGAGTTCTGAATGTTAGTGGCCGTGGTGAACATGGGAATCTTGTTCGCGGCGCCGCCGGTGGTGGTCACATTGGACGAGGCGGGTGGCGGAACGGCATCGGGAGAGCTTGGCGAAGTGCTGTTGGCCGCGACTGGCGGCGCTGAGTTTGCCGTGGGAGGTGCGGCCCGGACAAAGGCCGAGGGCGGCAGTCCACCGATGGTTTGTGCGTCCAACGCTTTCATCGCGTAGGGAACCGCCACCAGAAGGACGCGCGGTTGCTCGGGTTCGTTGGCAATTTGTACGGCCAGCCAGCGGGCTTCGCCATTCATGAACAGGTCTGGTGGGATGCCATCCTTGCTGCTGGCTCCAAGTTGGACGGAGTAGCGGCCCGATTTTTCGGGCATGACATTCTGAGTTTCTAGCCAGAGCGGGACGCCGCCTTGTTCCTCGGCGTAGAGCAGGAACGTGACCCCGGTGACGCCGGTGAACGGGCGTCCGGTAGCGTCTTTCAGGACGCCGCTATAGTTGATGAGGTCGGGAACAACGTTCGGCGCTGCCGATGCGTTCTGTTGGCCCGCGGCTGTCAAGAGTGCAACGCACAGGAACAAAACCAAGGGCACAATCGAACGAGGTCTGCTTTTCATGGATTCTCCTCAAGGCGAAATCAGCAACGATCATTCCCTAGGGCCCGACAGGACTTCCTCGTAGCTAATGGTGTGTGGGAACGAAAAAACGTTTCACACTTCGCGAACGCTGAGAGTTTTGTGCATGCTGGGTTCGGCAGAGCATCGACCAACAACGATTTCAACCACAACCCAAGAACTGACGTTCCGATGGGGCGCCCCAACCAGGCGGTGGAATTAACGAAGGCGGGAACGAATGCGGGAGATGCGGCACGGAAAGAGAAGGACCGGCTCGTACCTATGACTTCCACTGTGTGAAGACATGCTTTAGTTTACAACGATTTACAGAGGCTCGCCGGGGCTGCTAGCTTCGCCAAGTTGCGGTAACAAAATCGCCCATCGGGTTGGTCATCGGGTTGGAAACCGGGAACTCGTCCTCCTCTTTTGGTCGATCGGCTGGGACCCAAAGCGAGTCCGCCTAGGTGCCGACCTGCTCAAGAGACCACCCAAAAGGTTCTGCTGCGCCCGAATCACGCCCCGCTGATTCTGGACTTCCCTTCCCGTTTCTGACTCTTGAAACAATGGTAGAGCGCAGCCTCTCAGTGCTACGTTACGATCTATGGCGGATCCCATTCAACGAGGAAGCAAAATCGCCTTTTGCGGATCCAATTCGTGTCAAGACCATTCTGCATCGAACCTAGTCCCGATCAGAGTCCTTGGGGGCTGCGAAGAAGCACTGCGCGAACGAATACGCATCCTGTAAACTTCCTTCTTCAACACCGGATTATGTGCAAACATCTTCTTCGCGGCCATGTTTCTCCCTGCAGATCCGCAGTCTTGTGCTCGCCGCACGTTGCAAAGAACCCTGTCCAGAGCGAGCTAGTGTTTTGCGACGGTTGCTGCGCCAGCGAACAACGTCGCAGTGCTGGTGTCAGATGAGGGAGTGACCTTGATGCGCTTGAATCCGGCTTCATCCTGGGCCAGGATTAACAGGCTGTTGCTGGGATCCGCTTGAAACGCCACCTTGTCGAACCCACCAGTCGACGGGACGCCACTTTCCACAACGGGCTTGCCATCCACATAGGCGCGGAACTTAACGTTACTCCAGACGTTCCAAAAGAGGTGATTGCTGTCTGGGCTAAACATGAGATTGCCCAGACTGCCTGGGTAGGCGATCGGCAAATACTTTCCATCGAGGCAGACACCTTGATTGTTGCCGGCTGCTGGATCGGCCGATCGACAAAAGTAGGCCAGATGATTGCTGTCCGGGCTGAAGTGAACCAGCGACTGCGTCAGGAAATGTCCGTCTGACTCGTTCACCTCGATGCCGGCTAACGTACTCTGCGGAGTTCCATCCAAATAGACGATGATTCCAGTGCGCGACTGCACGCCGTAAGCGTAGTGCGCGCCGTCCGGGCTAAATACTAGGGAGAAAGTTCGATCGGACTGCGGCATGGCCAACACCCTTCCGTCGACTGCCATGCTCTTCAGTCCCGCGGCCAGCACGTGGTTGCCCGCGGGCGAGATGGCAACTTCGCCCATCTGGTTCATCTGGTTCGATTCCTGACTGCCAACCACGACGAACTGGGCGCCGCCGCTATTTCCCACAAACACAGGGCTGCCCGATCCAGCGGTAAATCCGACGCTCCTGGTTGCGCCGCGGGTTCCGTAAGAATAGAACGGGTCGAGCCGCCCGTAATCCAAACTTTTCTTGCCGTCAGCGAAAACATAGGCGCGGCCATTCGCGGTCGAGCAAGCAATCGCGTAATGCTTGCCATCGGCGCTGAATGCAAAGGTGCTGATGTTGCAACTGATACCCGGTGCGGTCGCTTCGCTTCCCGGTACGACCTTGCCACCAATCACCAGGGAAGACGTGGAACCTGTTCCCGTGGTTTTCGTAGCCACCGCGACCACCATATTGCCCACCGGCGGAATGAATAGCCTGACGCTATTCGCGCGGATCATCGGCTTGCCGTCTGCCAAAAGCTCGAACGTCTGCTGAGGTCTTGTGGCCGTCGTGTAGAGGTGCTGACTATCGGCGCTCCATTGCGGGTTGCCAGCTAAATATGGAGCGGGCTTGCCGTCGATGAGAAGTTTCTGAGTCGTATCCCGCCCGCAGCCAGACCAAACATAGGCCACGTGATCGCCATCGGGACTAAAAGCGAAACTTCGCAAGTCGTTGTTGCTGCCCATCGGGTCGGCTTTTCCATCAAAGACAAAACGAAAACCGTCCGTGGCGCCTTCGTACTTGCTCATCGAGAAGAAGTAAACGTGTTTGTTGTTGGAGGTGAAGCTCATTTGCTGGCAACTATTCGCATCGATTCTACTTTGCACATTGGTGTGTGAATCGCGGAACAGTTCTTTGCCGTCGACCATCACGACAGCTTCATTGCCTTGTAGACCGCAATAGGCATAGCGACTGCCGTCAGGACTGAAGATCAGGCCGGTCAGAGAGTTGCCTTGTTGGAAAACTTGGTCGAACTGCGGGCCAGGTACGCCATCGTAGATAACCGTCCAGCGGCTGCCACTGTGCGAGACGGCGCCCATATGAACACCGCGCGGACTCACCGCAAACTGCGCGCCCTGCTCCCTCGGAGCTAGCAGCGATGGTTCAATTTTCGTGCCTGCCGGAGGAGTGAACGGCGCGGTGTCGTTCAATTGGCCGGAGCGTTGACCGGAGGGCTGCGGGCCCGGCTTCTGTTGTCCGGGCTTCGGTTGTTGCTGCTGCGTTTTCGCCTTCTTCCACACGTCTTTGACTGCATCGACCGGATTTTGGCTCTGTGCTGCAGCAGACGATGGAAGAATTCCCGATGCTATCGTAATCGCCCCACAAAAAAAGACTGCTAGACGGGCGGCTGGATTCCGCATGCTGATCTCCTCGTTTCGATGAAAGCGTTGTTGTGCAGGGAGCCGGCGTCTGTCCAACCAACTCCATCGTTGCTGCGCAGCATCCCGAATGATAGAGTTGCGCTCCGAGAACGGCGGGCACCGCCGAGTCCCCTTTGTTTATCTTTGGGTTTGCTGCTTCTCACTATGCATTGCGCAAAAGGAACGAGAAAACCGTCATGACCGCCAAAAAAAGCTGGCGCGAATCATCGCAGATCGTGGATCAGCACCACGTCGCGGTTTGAAGTGCCGCGACTCATGACGAGCTCCTTGCCGTCACGTCAGAGGTCGAATTGCAAGATGAGTAAGCTTATTGAAGTGTGTAATCTGGTGCGGAGGCTCGCCTGAGACCGGCTGGTTCCAGAGATTCGAAACGTCACCTTCGTTCTTGACATATAGCAACGACCGACCATTGCGCATCCACCGGATGGTTCTCATAGGAATGTCGAACCGTCTGGCAGGATTGTCACCATTCAACCGCATAACCTCGACACCCTTCTGTCCCGACGAGTCTTCATGGTAATAGGCCAGCATCATTCCATCGGGAGAAACGGCTGGGTAGTAGGCAACTGGTGAAGTATTAAGACGAGTTGGCTCTCCACCCGCTATCGGGACTTTCCACAATCCCCGGCCCGCTCCAGTTCTTGTATAGACGATCCACTTGCTATCAGGTGTAAAATCAAATCCAAACCACGGATAATCGTTGGGGTTATTCGTTAGTTGTTTAGGGTTGGTGCCATTGATGTCCATTCTCCAGAGGTGAGCGGTTCCCGTGCGTTCCGAAACGAATAGCATGTACCGTCCGTCTGGTGAAACAGGTAGGCGTTTATCCGTCCGGCGTTCTCAGTCAACTGTCTTGGATTCGACCCGTCTGCATCCATGACCCAAGTGTTCATTTCTCCCTGTCCCATGATTTTCTGAAACACAATCTTTCCGTCTGGGCTCCACGTGGTCTCTCCCGAGGTGTCGCCGGAAGTGATCGGTCTGGCACTGACAGCGTTCAAGCCGGTCACAACCCAAGCGTCGAACGAGAGTTTTTGTTGAACTGTCGCTACCTCAGCCGGGCCAGCCTATCTTAGGAGCGCAAGCGATGCATCAGTGAGATGTCGTCGAGAACAGCGATTCCGAGCTTGTTCAGGTACTCTCTGGCCGTTTCGTCGAAGAAGTCAGCATCCTTGCTGCAAAGTACGTCAGCCTCCCCGATTATCGCAGTCTGCATAACGATGATGTCGTTCACATCGCGGATCGGCGCAGCCACAAGAGGGTTCAAGTCCACAATTTCCGAGGCCCGGCGGAGGAAATTGACGTAATCGAAAACAAGGTTCTCGGTTAGGTTGTAAAACGCTTGCAAGCGGGGATAACGCAAAACCTTGGCGAGTTCATGCAGCATCTCGTTTGAAAGCAATAGAGTATGTTTGCTCTCAACGACATTCAATAGCAATTCACGGGCGAGACCGTTCGAGCGCTCATTGGCTCTAACCAAGATCGTCGTATCGAGGACGATTTTCACTGCTGCGGGCGATAGTTGGAACGGGTGCTTTTGATTGCCTCAGCGAGGATTTCATCGGCTTCCTCTGCGGAGCCCGGTTTGCGGCGCGAGTCCACTTCGGCGAAATACTTCCTCAGTTGCTCCGATTGCTCTTGCCGCCGCTGTTCAGAGAGGGCAGGGGGTTCAATAGCGCGGACGCTGATAGCCTCATCTGCCAGTATGCGGCGTCCGAGCAGGCTTTCGAGAACGGTCTTCTGGTCGGGCGAGAGGTCTTTGGCGTTGCGAATCATGAACAAGTCCTAAATCTCATTATAGCTGCAATGGCTGCTATGGTTTCTTTTGCCGCTGGGGCAGTGCGTCGACGGTGCCCAGCAGCGCCTGGCGCACTGGTCGCTCTGATGCAAGCAAGACTTTTACCACTTCGAAGACTATCGCCGTGGCATAAGTGACGGAGATCCAGACACAGACCTCCTCGATGGGCAGACCGGACCAGGCGCCGATAAAGAGTCCGATCATCTGGTGGTGCTGGAATCCCCACGCCCGCGTTTCGCGGCACTCGCATCGATTTGACCCCGGCGTTGAAAGGCGGCACGAGAAGTTCAGCCGCGGAAGGGCGCGCGGGGGGAAGATGGTTCAGTTTGGGCAACGGAATCGTGATCACGCAAGTGGCGCTCGCAGTGGTTGTGCTGGTGCGCGCGGGACTTCTAGTGCGCACACTGCAGAACCTGAGAAATGTAGACCCCGGATTCGATACCCGCAATTTGCTGACGTTCGGATTGGATCCGACACTGATCGGATACAAGACGCCGCAGATTGATGCGTTCTACAGAGATTTGCAACAGCGTATCGCGGCAATTCCGGCGGTCG
>Ga0210406_10004125_pt1 | contig 15708 bp, 12 predicted proteins | sample IncBWC30MmetaG_FD_155454 | JGI IMG/M metagenome (GOLD analysis project Ga0210406, IMG submission 155454) | Forest soil microbial communities from Barre Woods Harvard Forest LTER site, Petersham, Massachusetts, United States - Inc-BW-C-30-M | ecosystem: Environmental > Terrestrial > Soil >... | reverse complement strand
GACCTACGAGAATCGGCAGGCCAGAATTGTACCCCAGCGGTCTCTAACGGAGTGACGCGCCGTTTTACTTGGCGAGGAACGCAATTCAGCAGCGACACTTGAGTGCGTGAACCCTTGTTCTTCCCGAGTCACGTGCAAACCTTCCTCGATCCGAATAGGGAAGGGTTGCCGACAATCCCTAGGGAATCTGGTCTGCGAGGTCTAAATTGCGTTTTTGGTAGGGCCTAGCACGAATCGCAGTTCCTCGGAGGGAGTACGGTTTCAAAAGCCGTATAGTCTTGCAGGGTTCTCCACCAAGATTGTCTTTCGCACATCCTCATTCGGTGCCCACACCCGAAGCTGGTTGAATAGAAGACCATCGTCAATCTGGAGCAGCGGTGCAGTATCAATCGGGCGGCGGCCTGGCACTCGCGACGAATCCGGGTGGGGCCAGTCCGTTCCCCACAGAATGCGCTGAGGGTTGGCGGCAATTAGCGCCTGGGCGAGTGGCGTAACATCGGAATACTCCGGCGCTCGGTCCGAAACACGATAAGCACCCGAAACTTTGGCATAAGCCTTGCCAGAGCGGATGAGTTTCACCAGTACATCGAAGCCAGGCTGAGAGGTTCCAAGGGAAGCACGGGCGCCCGCGAAGTGGTCAAAGACGATGGGTAAGGGCGCGGCCATGACGTCATCCTGAAGTACTTCAACGACCGAGAGGCCGGAGTAGATTTGGATATGCCAGTCTCGTCGACTGAGTCTCTTGACCGCAGCTTGGAACCGCTGCCGGATGATCACCTTATCGGGAACACCGAAGTCCACGAAGTTCAAACGGATACCGCGCACACCGACGTGAGCCAAGGCGTCGAGTTCTGTGTCCGATAGGTGGTCGTCGATGAGCGCAATGCCCCGCGCACGATGGCCAAGTTGGCGGAGTGCATCGACCATGCAGGAGTTGTCGGTGCCGTACACCAGCGAACTCACAAGTACAATTCTGTCTACGTGAAGGGCGCGATGCAGGGCACGCGTCTCATTGACTGTCGCAGTCTCAGGCGTGTAAGTACGTCCAGACCAAAAAGGAAAGCGCCGAGGATCACAGAATACGTGCGTGTGGCAATCGCAGGCATCGCGCGGAACTCCAAAACTGACTGGCGTTGCGGGTTGTGCAGCCGAGGCAAGTGCTCGCATCGCTCCCGGCCCCGATAGTGCGGCAGCCAGCCCGCCAATCAGCAGTTCTCGCCGGGTAAGTTTTCTACTGAACCCGCTGCTCGAGGTTTCCATCAGCATCATTGGTAGGCCGTAGGATTTCGCCTGTCTTTCCCTCCCGACCCCAGCTGGGCGGTCGATCAACGCGTCGGCACATATCAAGAGATTCACGAAGGGCGAGTCACCACGGCGCTGCGGGTAATCTTATCCGCAGAGGGAGTTCCGGCCTGCCGCATGATCGTTCTTAATTCACGGCGCAATATTTCCAGAACGGCTTCGACGCCGGGCTGACCAAAAGCAGCCAATCCCCATGCTTCAGGCCTCCCTATGCCGACCGCTGTCGCCCCCAGGGCGAGGGCTTTGAAAATATCAGTGCCGCGCCGGATACCGCCGTCCACGATGACAGGAATCTTACCCGCGACACCTTCTATTACTTCGGGCAAGCTTTCGATCGTCGGGCGCAAGCTTTCCTCAGCGCGTCCTCCGTGGTTCGAAACGATGAGGCCGTCCACACCATGCTCGACGGCCATCTGCGCGTCTTCGCGAGTGACGATGCCTTTGAGGAGCAGCTTGACGGTCACGGTATCGCGCAAGCGTTTCACGAATTCCCAATTCATGTTCGCGCGATGAGTGGCAGTTACCTTTGACAGATCGAGGCCGTCGAACATCGGCTTCCGTTCTGCGTATTGGGCGAAACCCCCGGAGCCCGCTTTCGGCCTTCCGCGGGCATAGCCCGTGTAGGAGCTTGAATGGCAAGCGGAGCAGTCCCTCTTATCCACAGTTTGAGCGCGGAACAGCGTTTCGCGATTGCTGCCTTCTTGCAAGTCCACTGTCAAAACAATCGCCGGTGAGCCAGCCTTCTCGGCTCGTTTCACGATGCCGCGTCCCACCTCCCAGACGTTCGTTGGGTACAACTGCTGCCAAACGGCGCCGTCTCGCGCGGCCATTACATCTTCGATCGAGGAGGTTGCGGCCGTAGAGAGTATTTGTAGATGGTCCTTGGCACGCGCTGCGCGCGCTACAGCGATGTCCCCTTCCGGATGAAACGCCTTTTGGCTGCTCACCGGACTTATCATGATCGGGCTGCTCCAAGTGGCTCCGAAAACGCGCACAGACATGTCTATGTTCTCGACATCGACGAGCCTGCGGGAACGGATCTGGAGACGCCAATAGCCTTCTCGATTCGCTCTCACGGTTCCGTCGTCGTCGACACCGGTGGCCAGGTAACCGAAATGGGCGGGAGGCAAAGCCTTGCGTGCGGCAGACTCGAAATCCATGACATCAAAGGCCTGCTCCGGTGAAGAGATGACGTCGTCGGCTTGCTGCAACATCTCAAGACTCGCAAGATCTTTTCCCTCTGGTATGACGTCAGCTGCCAGTAAGTTTGTGAGAGAGTTGCGGAAAAAATGAGAGCAGACGAAAAGTGGGCTTGCGACCAGCATCCGCAAGAATCTTCTCCTTGCCTGAGTCTGGTGGGGGACACTAGCCATGTTGTCCTCTCCTTGCCGTTCGAAGAAAGAGCGGTCTGCGGCAGATAGTAGGGGACGCCAGATTGGTGGTCAAGAACAGGATAATGAGCAACCGGAAGTTATCAGCTCGCCCTGTCGGATAATCGGAGCCATGTCAACTAAGTCGAGACCCAACCTTCCCCGGAGTGAGGAGCCATAAAAAGAAATAGTCCTAGTGGCCGATAAGTCGCGCGACCCGACATGTGGTTTTGGATCGGTTTTAGTTGTCGGGTTTCCAGGCATGTGAACATGGCAAAGCGATGGCTATGGCCAGAGCGGTCGCAAACCTTTGAAAATGCCATAGTAAATAGAGAGGATTCGACGTGCCAAGGGAACATGTCACAATTCTGCTTCGAGCGGCGTTATGTACCCTGTGAGCACATCAAGCGAAGCTGTCGCTGATTCGAATGCCAATGAGACGCATCCAGATATTGAGACGCTCTTCCGCGCCCACTATGGGCGAGTTGCCCGCATCATTGCACGGGCTGTCCGAGACCGCGCGCGCTCCGAGGAGATCGCTGTAGAAGTGTTTCTCAGGTTATGGCGTAATCACAAAGTGCTGAGTGGGAACGTAGAAGGCTGGCTCTACCGAGTCGCAGTCCGTGCCGGTTTAGACGAACTCCGACGGCAAAGGCGTCGGGGACACTATGAGCGTATGCTCGCTTGGGTCCAACCGCGGCCCCCAGCGGCAACCCCCGAGGATATCCATTCTGTGTCGCAGAAAAAGGATAAAGTTCGCTCAGTGCTAAGCATCCTGGAACCACGCCAGGCGCAATTCTTACTTCTGCGCAGCCATGATTTTAGCTACCAAGAAGTGGCTTCTATTCTCAACGTGAACCCGGCATCCATCGGAACTCTGGTGAGCCGGGCAGAGGAATCGTTCCGAAAGGAGTACATCAAGAGATATGGGCACGAATAGCTCGTCTCGAAGTGACGGTTGGGTGGATGGACGGTTGGCCACGCTCGACCCTGGCGCCGAATGGGAACCAGATGTAACTGCCGGTTTGTTGCGGATGAGAGAGTTGCGGGTCAGGGGAAGCTGGATGAGCGGGAGGTGGCTGCTGGCAGCGACGGGTGCGCTCGGCGTTTGTATCTGTCTGATGACTCTCCCCTCACCAAAGGTGCTCGCGCATCGGTGTCTGGAATGCTCCGTCGCGGTGTGGCAGAGTCTACTGCCGTCGGCGCCCGCCCAATTGGGCCTAAAGCCTCCAAGTGGGCGCAGCCTGGCACCGGCTTTCAACATAAAAGATGCGAGCGGCAAGGATGTCAAACTTGCTGACCTCAAGGGTAAAGTGGTTCTGGTAAATTTTTGGGCGACTTGGTGTGAAGGCTGCCAAGTGGAGATTCCCTGGTTCGTCGAGTTTCAGAAAGAGTTTGCGAGCCGAGGACTCGTGGTTGTCGGTATTTCGATGGACGACGACGGCTGGAAATCGGTTAAACCTTGGCTTAAAGAGAAGAAGGTGAACTACACTATCGTGATTGGTGACGAGGGATTGGGCAAGCAGTATGGACTCGATGGAATGCCGCTAACGGCGCTGGTTGACCGCGAAGGTAGAATAGCTGACGTGCACCACGGAATAGTTGAGAAAACGGCCACTCAACAAAAAATCAGAGACCTTTTGCAGGAGAGTTTCAAGAAACCCACGAACTGAATACGTGCGGTCGGAAGCGCGCTGTCAGTGAAGCCATCGCGTCAAATTGCATTCACGTCGCCCCTCATTACCAGAGTGGTGGGCGGCACTGCCTATTGTAAAATCTCCTACGCGTGCTCTCCGAAACTTTTGGAGGCTACAATTCGTTGTGCTTCTCAGCGTCCCAGCCATACTCGTATGCGGGCTCTGCGAGCGCCAGAGTGACACGGCTTCTGTCGCCAACGCGGCTGCACCGGCTACGCCATCTCGGGCCCATTTTCATCCTTCGTTGTGGGCCCCTGGGGACCATGACTTACTCGTATCGTAGCGCCACTAGCGGGTCCACGCGTGCGGCGCGCCGCGCGGGGATGTAGCACGCCAGTAGGGCTATGCCACCCAACAAAAGTGCGACGCCAGTGAAACTCGCCGGATCAGTCGGCTTCACGCCAAAAAGGAGATTGCTCAACAGTCCAGCCGTGGCCAGCGCTGCAAATATCCCAATGAAAAGACCGGCCAATGCCAGGCCCATGCCCTCCCGCAAGACAAGTCTTTGCACTTGGCCGGATTGCGCACCCAGAGCCATGCGAATGCCAATCTCGTGTGTTCTCTGTCTGACTGCATAGGAAATCAAGCCATAAACCCCCACAGCTGCCAGGAGCAAGGCTACCGCAGCGAAGGCCCCCAGAAGCGATGCAAGCACATGTTGTCGTCCGAAAGAATCCGCTACGATGTCCTCGACCGTTTTGGTGTCAAACAACGGCTGGTCCTTGTCCACGGCCCAAACTTGACTTCGCACGGCATTGGCCCAACGAAGGGGGTCCGAGCTGGTACGCACAACCAAGTTCATGATGGACGACGGATTCTGAAGGTACGGGAGATAGAGTTGGGGCAGATTGCTGTCGGCCAGGCCTTCGTGCCGAACGTCCCCAACGACCCCCACAATCGTCAGCGGCAGGTCCCTCGACTCTGGAATCCAGAAATATCTTTGCCGCGTGAACTGTGGCCGAATCTTGTAACCAATTGCATCCGAATCCGGCCAGAAGCGGCGCGCCATCGAGGCGCTGATGATGGCCACTCCATCAGTCTCGTTCGCATCACGGTCATTGAACTGACGGCCAGACAGCAGCGGGATATTCATCGTTCGAAAGTATTCCGCACTGATTACCGAGCACCGTGCGCTGAGCCCTTCATCCGGGGAAGGGCTGCGACCCTCTATGCTAAAGCCGACCGTCGTGTATTGGTGCGCGAGCGGAGGGAAATTGATTGCGCTAGCGGACTCGACGCCGGGTAATTTCTCGATTCTCTCAAGTACCTCATGATAGAAATTCGCGACCTGATGTCCGTCGGAATACTTGGCTCGCGGCAGCCAAACCTGCGTGGTGAGGACGTTGTGCGGATTGAAGCCGCGCGGCATTCCGTGCAAGAGCAAAGAACTTCGAATTAACAATACAGCGGAGCACAGCAAAGCAACCGCTAGAGCCACTTCGGAAATCACCAGCAGGCGAGCCACCCGGGGCGTGCGCAGACCGCCGGTTGAACTTCGCCCTGCTTCTTTCAAGGGATCCTTAAGTCGAGCCAACCACAGCGCCGGAGCAGTGCCCGAGAGCACTCCGCTCATCAACGAAATGACGAGTGTGAAGCCGAGTACTCGAGAATCAAGTCCGAACTCATGCAGGCGCTTCACGGCTTGATAGGGAACCAAATCATTGAGGATGCGGATGCCCCAGAACGCGACGATAGCCCCGGCAGTGCCACCCAAGAGAGCAAGGAGTAAATGTTCGGTCAGCACTTGCCGGAGCAACCTCCACGGGCCGGCGCCGAGCGCCGCGCGGACCGCCATCTCCCTTTGACGGGCGATGGCTCGCGTAAGCGCCAAGTTCCCAACATTGGCACAAGCGATCAGCAAGACCAATCCTACCGCAGAGAGCAACAGCAGCAGGGTTGGTCGGGTGTCGCCGGCGAAGCCTTCGCTCATGCAAATCACGCGTGCCCCACGTGAGGAGTTGGTCTGTGGGTATTCCTGTTCGAGCCCACGGTAGAGCACATCCATCTCAGACTGCGCTTGGTCCAATGTGGCGCCAGGTTTGAGGCGCGCGTACACGAAGGCATCGTGGTCCCGGCGATTTAGCCTGCTGGCGTCGAATGTAAGAGGCACATAGATGTCTAGAGGACGGTTCAGTACGCGAAAAATCTGGAACGAGGGCGCGAGAATTCCAACGACGGTGAGAGGTTCGCCTTCTATATCGATTTTCTGGCCGAGAAGGCTGGGATCTTGGCCGAATCGGCGCCGCCAGAGAGCGTCGCTCAGGACAACGACCTGGTCGTGTCCGATCTGCTCCTCATCCGGAAGAAATGTACGTCCGAGTTGAACCTCCGCGCCCAGCAAAGGCAGGAACGAAGCAGAAACGGTGAGTCCCTGAACACGCTCCGGCTGGTCTCTCCCCGTCAGATTGAAATACAAAAACCGCCAGGCCGCGATTTGTTCAAAAGCTCTAGTCTGATTCCTCCAATCGATGAAGTCCGATAAGGAAACAGGAGAATTTGTCGCGCGGTTCTTCGTATCGGTTTCCCAAATAATCACCAGCCGGTTCGGGTCCTTGAAAGGCAGCGGCTTCAGGAGAACGGAATTGACGACGCTGAAAATCGCGGTGTTTGCGCCAATCCCTAGTGCAAGAGTGAGGATGATCGCAGCGGCGTAGCTTGGATTCTTTAGCAGCATCCGCGCACCGTAGCGCGTATCCCGCCAAAGCGTCTCCAAATTCGAAAAGGCAGGCATCTTGGAGTCCTACAGTTCCTTACGCAGATCCTTGAGGACCGTGGAGCTGACGACGGTATTTGTGAGGCGTGGTTCCCACGGATCGCAGGAACGCGCGCCGCATCGAATCAGCGCTGCCGAATCCGCAAGCCGCTGCAATTTGCTTGAGGCCTTGGTCCGTACTCTCTAGCTGTCGGCGCGCGGCTTCGGCTCGCATTTGCAAAACATAGTGGGAGGGTGTTTTTCCCAACTCGCGCGTGAACACGCGCTCGAAATTTCGAACGCTCATGGCAGTTCGGTCTGCAAGCTTCTGTACCGACAGATTGTTATGGAGGTTTTCCGCAATCCAAACCTGAAGCTCATAAATTGCCTTCATTTCCGACGCCTGTGCCGACAACGAAGCACTCAGCTGAGTTTGTCCGCCTGGGCGGCGTAAGAACAGAACAAACTCGCGCGCTATTTCATGAGAAATCCCACCTCCGCAGTCCACCTCAACCCACGCAAGCGCCAGATCGATTCCCGCTGAGATTCCGGCCGAGGTATAGATGTTACCCTCTTTAACCCAGATCGGATTGAATTCCACCTTGACCTGAGGATAGCGAGCTACCAATTCGCGCCCGAATTTCCAGTGCGTAGTTGCTCTCTTCCCGTTGAGCAGACCTGCCTCGGCCAATAGAAATGACCCAACGCACACCGACCCCAATCGGCGCACCATCGGGGCCATCTTTCTCATCCACGCGAAAAGCGCAGGGTCGCGCGCCGTGCGTGTTTCAAGCCCACAGACGAGAAGAAGTGAGTCGACTTTCCCGTTGACATCCTGAAAGTGCCCTTGCGCGGCGAAAGAAAGTAGTCCTCCCTCGCCCTGAACTTTCAGATCTCTTCCATTGGTTACAATTTCGACTTCGTAGACGGTCTTGCCAACCAGGCGATTCGCGGCGCCAAAAACCTGGATTGGGCCAACAAGATCAAGCTCGTCTACAGGGGGCACCACAACAACGACGATTCGCCTTCGCTTGAGGCGCCCGCTTCCGTGCCGGCCCCCAGTTGAGCTGGTCTTAATCATTTCGTTGTCAAATATGCAACGGGAACGGCTCCCCGGCAAGCAGAGCGCGGTGCTTTGGCGGTAAACGCCTGACTTCTGTCGACAAATGGCGGTTCGTTGTCATTAGAATCCAGCGTTTGAGACGGGCGCTCCGATGGTGAGGATGCGGCGGCGGGTTCGTGAAGATCCCAGCTTGTGCTCATACCGCTCTCCTGAGGAATGATCATGAAGCGTCGTTGGATCAGGATCGTTGGCCCAGTGGTTCTCGTCAGCACTGTGCTCCCGGCGTCCTTTATCGCTCAAATCGCTCAGACGGCGAAAACGGAACAGGCTCTCGGTCCTTACGCTCGCATCGCGATCATGCGTGCGCTTGACGGCCACACCGTCGAGCTGGAGGCCGGGTACATCCGCCACCTCGAGTGGCACCGGGAGGCCAAGGATCCTTTTCGCTGGTATAGCTACACGGTCTGGGCATCAACTGAACGGCAGCGGTGGATCATCTACGCGACGTTCGGACATACGGCCGCCAGCCTGAGCAACCCGATATCACCGGTCGAAGACGAGCGGGACAACCTCCTCAACGTCTTGCCACACGCCCAATTCCTAGGGAACGGAGTGTACGAGTTCCTGTCGGGGCTCTCGCGCGGGAATGGCGTGCCGACTCCGACTCTTCGAGCCGAGTACACAACGGTGGAGCTCAACCAGGGAGCAGGTAAGGACTTCGAGGTGGCGCTCGCCGCCGAGCAATCAAAACTGCAGGGAGAGACGCTTTGGTATCGAATGGTCGTAGGCGGCAATACGCCGTCCTATGTCCGCCTGCGTCCGCGCGCAACCCTGGCGGCCATTCTTGATGAGCGCGCTGATCAGGCGCTCCCCGTCAAAGTGAGTGGCTTGATCTCGAAGATGACCGTCGAAACCCTCAATCTGAGGCCGAACATGTTGGTTAACGTCACGCCCGAGGCCGCGCGCTAAGCGGAGGACTTCAATGCTCCACGGTCTGTACGGAAAGCAATCTGCAAGCTGAATTTTTGGCCATTCCAGGAGGTCGGGCCGATGAGTCAGTTTTGGAAGGACATTCGCCGGAGCATACGCACGTTACTCAAGCGGCCCGGTTTTTCGTCCATCTGCGTACTCACGCTGGCGTTGGGAATTGGCGCAAATACCGCGATCTTCAGCATGGTGAATGCCGTCCTCCTGCGGCAGCTTCCGTTCCGGCACCCGGAGCGCGTTGTCTGGATTACAGGAGTTCGACCCGTCCGCAGCGATGCTCCCTTTTCGCTTCCAGATTTTCTCGATTATCGCGACCAAGTTAGCTCCCTCGATTCTCTCTCGGCGTTAGGAAACTGGAGTGGAAATCTAACTGGGCAAGGGGATACTGAGCAGCTGAATGGCGTACGCGTTTCCGCAAATCTGTTCGAGACCCTCGGCGTGAATGCCGCACTCGGGAGAACTCTCGAGTCCTCGGACGACGAGCCGGGCAGCCCGCGAGTTGTTGCAATGAGTTACGGCCTTTGGCAAAGGCGATTTGGGGGTGATAGTAGCCTCATCGGCAAGCAGCTGGAACTCAGCGGTGTCAGCTACACGCTGGTTGGCATCCTGCCGTCGAATTTCTTTTTTCCTATTCCAGGCGCCGAACTCGCGGTGCCTCTTGTTCCCGACGCGGATCCCTGGCGCTCCGATCGAAACACCGTAAACTTTCTCCGTATGGTGGGCCGCACGCGGCCCGGCACGACCCCCGAGCGGGCACAAGCGGAAATGAACGCACTAGCGGTCAAGCTGCGCCAGCAGTTTCCGGAGCCGAACGCTCGAAAGCTAGGCGTGAAGTTGACGCCCATGCGCGATCAGATCACTGGTGGTTACCGCCGTGCGCTCTGGGTGCTTTTGGGAGCCGTGGGCTTCGTCCTCTTGATCGCCTGCGTCAATCTTGCGAATTTGAACCTGGTACGCGCCTCTGTGCGCCGAAGGGAAATGTCAATCCTTTCCGCGCTGGGCGCGACGCGCTGGCAGGTCGTCAAGCAGCTTCTGTTCGAGAGCGCTCTGCTGGCGGCTGCCGGGGGTGCCTTGGGAGTGTTTTTGTCGCGCTTTGGAGTGCGAGGATTGCTGGCACTGAGTCCGGCGAATATCCCGCGCGCGGGAGAGATCGGGCTGGGCGGCCCGGTGCTTGCCTTTACCGCCGTCATTTCATTCATGGCAGCAATCGCAACCGGGTTGGCCCCTGCACTATCGATCGCGCACGGTGACTTAGCCCAGCAATTGAACGAGGCATCTCGCGGATCGACAGAAGGGGCGCGAGGGAAGGCCCTGCGGACTGGGTTGGTAATTGTCGAAGTGGCGCTCTCCTTGATCCTCTTGGCGGCCGCCGGAGTTTTGCTGAAGAGCTTTTCCAAAGTACAGACCGTAGATCCAGGCTTCGATCCACACGGGGTTCTGACCGTTCGCTTGTCGCTTCCGAAAAATCGCTATCCCCATATGGCGGATGTGACCAGGTTCTATGACGCGCTGCTTGCTAGGGTACAGACGCTCCCCGAAGTGTCAAGCGCAGGTCTAATCCAAATGCTGCCACTGAGCGGCCTAATCTCGCGAGTCCCGTTCACAGTGGTTGGGCGGGCGTTTTCAAAGGAAGAGATTCCGGAGGCGGAGTATCGCATCGCTAGTCCAATGTATTTGAAGGTTATGCGGATTCCTGTCTTAGCGGGCCGAGAATTTAACGAGAGCGACACAGATCGCACGCGTTTGGTTTGCCATATAAACCAAGCTCTAGCCAGGCGTTATTGGCCCGCAGGAGATGCCGTCGGGGCTCACGTGATGCTGAACGATAACGACTCCGGCCCGCGGGACGCCGAAATCGTCGGCGTAATTCGCGACGTCAAGGACAGGGGCCTAGAGACCTCTTCCAGCTTTGATATCTACATACCGATGCGGCAGACACATGAAGACTCAATCGCTTGGCTTCAGAACTATCAACACTGGGTAGTGCGAACGCGCAACGATCCGCTGGCTCTGGCGGACACCTTCCGCGAGCAGGTCCGGAAAATTGATGCAGAAGTGGCCGGTTCCAACGTTCGTTCGATGGACCAGTATTATTCGACGACAATTGCACCTCGACGGTTCAATTTGCAATTGCTGTCGATCTTTGCGCTTGCCGCCCTTGCCTTGGCACTAGGTGGAATTTATGGGGTCATATCGTATTCCGTGAATCTGCGAGCCCACGAGATCGGTGTACGGATGGCCATTGGCGCTCAGCGAAGCGACGTGTTGCGGATGTTGATCAGGGAAGGAATGAAGCCGGTCATGGTGGGATTAGTGCTCGGTGTCCTGAGTGTGTTTGCCCTCACGCGGGCATTGGCGAGTTTGCTCTTTGCTGTCAGCGCATCGGACCCAGCGACGTTGGCCTGGGTGACACTGTTGTTCAGCGGGGTATCGTTCGCAGCGATCCTTGTGCCAGCTCGCCGTGCCGCGAAGATTGATTCACTCGCAGCCCTTCGAACAGACTAATTCGCTGGCCGCGTGGAAGTTGGCCAGATGCTTCTCTTCACTCCGGCGAAGTGAAAAAGCTATTCAAAGGATTCAGAGAATTCGCGAGTTAACTTCCGGCTCATCCGTTCGGCGAAGCCATAGGTATGTGGTACGCGGTCTGGGGGAAGGAAAGTTGCCAATGCCGACGTGAAAAGCTTAGCGCCCTCAGATTCAAACAAGCGCTTTCACAATCGAGAATGGGCGCGGGCTTAGAATTGGAAATAAACAAAAGCATTGAGATTGCTTCGTAAAAAGAGCGCGAGTACGACAAGAACGACTGCAACGACCCGGAAGAACACGAGGCTCAAACATCATTCGTTTTCCTTGCCCTGCAAGCCAAAGTGCTCCGGACACTGATTTAGCGGACTGCCTGCACCTGGTGCGCCGCAAGCATGCAAATGCGCTGCAATTCCTCGTAAGTGAAGTAGGTCTCTTCCTCATTGTCAACGCGTTCCACACGGCCCAATCCCGATTCCTTCGAAATGCGCCGGAATTCTGCTTCCGGTATGCCGAGAAGGAAGGAAGCTTTTGCCTGCGTAACATATTTCGGGACTTGATTATTCATGACCTCCTCCTGTGGCGCGAAGATGAGCATGGGAGCTTCTTCGACAGCCGCTATCGCCGTCTTGCTAATGTCGGTGTCCGATGCTCTGCCCATATACGTGAATCTCCACCAACATGAGCCCGCCCCCGTGTCAGTGCAGTTCGGTAGTCGGGGTGATCGAGGCGGGGGCTCTGATCACGGGGGCGGCGCGCTCCTCTCCTTGCAACATAGCCGGTTGCCGAATGTTCTCAATCCGGTGAATCACCTATTTCGGACTGAGTGAAATACCTCAGAACGGTCGGAGGGTTAACCCTGACCTCGATATTGGTTTGCAGGCCAAACTGCTACATTTCTTGCAGGATGGGCAGGTGGATCGGATTGGTGGCCGGGAGAACAAGTCCGTCAATGTGCGCGTCCTTTGTGCCACTCATTGCCCTATCGAAGGCGAAATCGGAGGAGGGGAATTTCGCACCGATTTGTTCTTTCGAATCAGTATCTTCACTCTCCACTTGCCATCGCTCCGAGAGCGAAAAGTAGACATCCCCGATCTAGCCGACTATTTCCTGCGGCTTTACAAGAATCGCTACAACCGGCAAGCTCCGCCCCCTGTCCGACGATTGCACCCTGCGCCTGCAGGAATACGACTGGCCGGGAAACCTTCGTGAACTCGAGAACCTCATGATCGCTTATGTGGTCCTCGGGCCGGAAGAGGGTCTTTTGACGGAGCTGGAGACCAAGCATAATTTTGTTCCTTGGCGCGCGACCGAATCGGGAGGACCCGCTCAGCGCGAGCTGTGTGTTTGCCGACAGACCTGATCCGTCGCTCAAGGGAGGAAACACGCGTGAGGGGTAAGATTACTGCTACAGAGCGGGCCGTCGGCCTCTGACTCAGGCAACTGGTAAAGCACCACGGACGACTTTGAGGAAAGACTGACCACCGTTGCTCTCTATCGGCGTAAGGCCGATCCTGAATTTGTGAGATATTCTTGTCTTGCGTCAGTCTCCAACTACTTCCATTGGTTTGACCGCACCCGCTACAATAAGTGAACACGCTCATGTGCGCTCGCTCGGTCAGTCTTCACCACAAACCGCATACGGAGTATTGCGCCATTCGCTTTCTCGCTATTTCAACTCACGATGACCAGCGAAATGGCCGACGCCATTATTTCGACGCGGTGCTAGGCTGAGAGAAACTGCGAAGTCTTGCCATCAATGCTTTCAGACGCGGGCCGTCTTCCTCAGTCAGCGCAGTGAATTTTAATCCCAGTCCATTGCCCGGCCTTACATGTCGGACGACAGCTTCTGCCCTGATTTGTCCTTCCGGAACAAGAAAATCAAGCCTGATCGACGCGTCCACATGCCGCGCCCGTTCTGTTTGGACAAACAAGCCCCTCATACTCAGGTCGCGGACTCGTGAAGTATCCTCAAGTCCTTCGCAATGCCAGTAGACCCATACTTCGCAGAACGTCTCAACTCGCGGGTAGTGCCTCCTCGAAGGAATATTTTGGCCCGCTAAGAAACGCTTATCTGCACGTGTGTCCGTCCTCAAGATCATGTTGGGTTCCCAAGGCGGCTTTGCACTGGTGCGGATAGCTCTGCCCCAGTGGCGAAGTTGCCGCTCTCCTTGCGCTGGCAGTAAGCGACCCTTCCTTCAGACCGACCGCCATCCCGGAGAAAAGTAAACAGCACGCGAGTTCCAGGCTTCTTAGTGAATGTCATTTCCTTGGGCAGAGATTCGTCCGGGCACGAAAGCTATCTGCCGGCAACCCTTCCTGATCGACCGCCTGATCGACGGGTTGGAACTGACGCGGCCGTGAGCACTGGAGCCTCCCCGGACGGACTGAATGCCCGACGTGCCGTCGAACCATCTATAGGATTCACAACACTTAAAATCAATCCGGTGCACATCCTAGAATGGGGGGAGGTGAACACCTTAGCTGCGAGACTAGAGGTCCTTACTGGGGAAGGCTTCGCATCAACCTACTGGTCCAGTTTCAACCCCAGTTTCGAGCGAGTCCCGCTCTGGTCTTGAGGGGTAAGCCCCAAACTGCGCAGGAGGATATGGTGCGGATCTGACCGCCGCTCTTGCGTGACACCCTCGCGGAGGCTGAAGCGCATCTCGGACTTGGATCTGTGGCCTACCGACAAGCTAACTATGATTCTGCACGGTCGGAATGTGAAAGAGCCCTTTCCCTCATCGACTCTTCTCAGCCGGAATTTCAGCAGCGTCTCCGCACTATGGGCGATTGGCTCGCGATTAACGGAGAATCCATATACGGGACCACCTACGGACCCGTGCAAAACATGAAATCCGTTCGAAGCACGGCAAAGCGCGGCAGACTTTTCCTCCACATCTTCGATTGGCCTTCGTCGCCACTGGAGATATCTGGGCTCGACACGCAGGTGATGTCGGCGCACTTGCTCCTAGGAGGGCCATCATTGAAATTTCGACAGACCGAACGCCGGTTGCAGATTGACCTGCCACAGCAAGCGCCCGGTCCAAACGTGACCGTCATTGCGGTCAGAACTGTTTAGGCGGCCGTTGGCAGTCTTGTGCCAATACCCGACGATCAAAAGGACCTGCGCCGTACGAGAATCGGACCATGGCGACATCCAAACCGCGATCAGCGAGATTGGTGTAGGCTGTCCGCCGGAGAGAATCATGTTCAAGTTCAGAATCCTACCGTTGGCGCTTCTTCTTCTGGCGTTCGCTTCTCACGTGAGCGCGCAGTTCGCACACACCGACCACAAACAGATCGTTGATTCCGCGGGTAAACCGCTCCTCCTTCGCGCAACAAATCTGGGGAATTGGCTGGTGCCTGAGGGTTACATGTGGCTGTTCGAGGGTGGTCCGCAATCTCCTGGTGAGATCCGCGCATTGGTGTCGGAGCTCCTTGGACCTGAAGGGTCGGCCGCATTCTGGCAGAAGTATCGCGAGAACTACGTTACGCGTGAGGACATCGCGCTCCTGCATCGGGCCACATTCAACGCCATTCGAGTTCCTCTCGATTACCGCCTGTTTGAGAGCGACGACGAGGAAGGTTTCAAACTGCTGGATCGGTTGATCATTTGGAGCCGCGCCGAAGGTCTGTATCTGATCCTTGATCTGCATGCCGCACCGGGCGGACAGACGGGCACGAACATCGATGACAGCGCCGGATATCCTTGGCTATACGAGAGCCCACAAGAGCAAGAGCACCTGATCGTCGTCTGGCGGCGGTTGGCTGCGCGGTATCGGGATGAGCCGGCCGTGCTGGGTTATGACCTGCTGAATGAGCCGATCCCGCATTTTCCCAAACTAGCACGTTTGAATTCTTCGCTGGAACCCCTCTACAAAAAGTTGTCGGGCGAGATCCGCAAGGTTGATGCTCACCATATTCTCTTTCTCGGTGGCGCACAGTGGGACGGAAACTTTTCCGTCTTCGGCAAACCTTTCGATGCCAATGTCGCATACACGTTCCACAAGTATTGGACGGCGCCGGATGAAAGCGTGCTACGGCAATACGTTGATTTTCGGGAACGTTTTG
>Ga0210406_10004124_pt1 | contig 15708 bp, 14 predicted proteins | sample IncBWC30MmetaG_FD_155454 | JGI IMG/M metagenome (GOLD analysis project Ga0210406, IMG submission 155454) | Forest soil microbial communities from Barre Woods Harvard Forest LTER site, Petersham, Massachusetts, United States - Inc-BW-C-30-M | ecosystem: Environmental > Terrestrial > Soil >... | reverse complement strand
CCATGATGCAGAAGATCGTCGGCTTCAACCCCTTGACCGCGGAGCGGATCGCCGAGCGGCGAGCGGCTGTGCTGGATTTCGTTTCGGCCGCGCTGTTCCGTCCGAAGCATGCTACTGAAAGAGGACGCTCATGAGTGCGCGTAACCGCTTTTTTATTCTGCTCGGAATCATCTTCGCGATCGCCGCGACCTATTACTTCTTTTCCACCGATCACTCGCGCGACCTGGTCCTGATCGGGACCGTCGATGCCAACCAGGTGATCGTGAGTGCACAAGTCGAAGGCCGTATCCAGAAGTTGCTGGTCGATGAAGGCACTCCGGTGAAAGCTGGAGATTTGATCGCCGTGCTGGACCCGTCGGAGTTAGCGGCACAAGAGGCCGCGTCCACGGCGACGATTGACAGCTTGCAACATAAGGTGGCCGAAATGCGAGACACCGAACGATCGACCACCGGTTCCACTTCGAGCGACGTGGAGAATGCGCAGGCCAAACTTTCGTCGGCGAAGGCCCAACTCATGCAAGCGAAAGCCGCGTTGGACCGGACCGCAAGCGACAGTCGCCGCGCCATCGAACTGGCCAAAGCAGGCATCACGTCAGATCAGGAGCGCGTCCAGGCCGAGACCAATTTACAGGCTGCCCAGGCGACGGTTGAGGCGCAGCAGGAGTTGGTCAAAGCGGCCCAGGCGGATCTGCGTGCCGCAGTGGCCCGGACCCATCAAGCGAATGCGGCAAAGAGCACAGTGGCCTCGACACAGGCTGATCTGAAAAATGCGATGGCGCTGAAAAATCAGGCCGCCGTCCGGCTGGGCTATACCAACGTCTATGCGCCGGTCAGCGGAACAGTTTCCGTGCGGGCGGCGCGCCAGGGAGAAGTGGTGAACATCGGGGCTCCGATCGTTACCATCGTCGATCTCAGTGACGCCTGGGCGCGAGCCGCAATTCCCGAAACCTATGCCGACCATATCGGGTATGGGGATGTGCTTCGCGTCCGTTTGCCGGGTGGGACCATCACGAGCGGAAAAGTCTTTTTCAAAGGCGTGGAGGGCGACTTCGCGACGCAGCGCGATGTAAGCCGTCGCAAGCGCGATATCAAAACCATCGTGCTGAAAATCCGTCTGGACAATCCCAAGGGCGCATTCGTGCCCGGAATGACTGCCGAAGTGCTGGTTTCGCCCGAGCAACTGCAGGCCAACAATGCGCAGAGTGCTAACGCGGAGCAACGATGATGGCGGAATTAAATTCCCAAACCAATGCTCCCGAGCATGTGCCGGGCTCAGGGCTGGAGAAGCCCGTTTACGATCCCACTGCTCCGTCTGCCATCGAGGTCGAGCACATCGTCAAGAAATACGGAGTTTTCACCGCGGTCGACGCCGTTTCCTTCAGCGTGAAGGAAGGTGAAATCTTCGGATTGCTGGGCCCCAACGGAGCAGGGAAGTCGACGCTGATTCGCATGATGACTACGCTCATCCCGATCACTTCGGGCAAGGCGCGCATCGGTGGTCACGATGTCGCCAAAGAACCGAACGCAGCGCGAAGAATGATTGGCGTGATTCCGCAAGCGCTGACCAGCGATCTCGACCTGACGGTCGAAGAGAACATGAATATTTACGCCAAGCTCTACGACGTTCCGGCAAAAGAGCGCAAGAAATCGATCGACGAACTGCTGGAGCTGGTGGACCTGACAAAGTGGCGCCATGCGGCCACCAAAACGCTCTCGGGCGGCATGCGACGGCGGCTCGAAATTGCTCGCGGACTGGTGCATCATCCGAAAATCTTCTTTCTCGACGAACCTACGACTGGATTGGATCCAGTTTCCCGCGTCGCAGTTTGGGAGATGTTGGGAAACATCAAAGAACATCGAAATCTCACGATTCTCATCACCACGCATTACATGGACGAAGCCGATCGTTTGTGCGACCGCATTGCCATTGTGGACCACGGCAAGCTGGTGGCGCTCGACACACCCATGGCGCTCAAAGCGAGTGTGCCGGGATCCAACGTGATCGAAGCGCAGTTCGAAAATGCTCCCCCCGATTGGGAGCAGCGCCTGCACGCGCTCGATGGGGTCACGTCAGTGCAGCATGAGGGCGCGGGTATGTACCGCGTGCTGACCAGCAACGGTTCGCGCACCACGACCGAGCTGGTGGAAATGGCGGTTAAGGCTGGAGTGGCGGTGAAGTCGCTTTCGGTGCAAAACACGACGCTCGACGATGTCTTCGTGCATTACACCGGCAGGCAGCTTCGCGACGAACTGCAAAAAGCGTATGCCTTCGTTATGCCGCAGCGTCCGGGGTTACAGCCATGAACAGAATGATGGCGATTGTCGAACGCGAAATGCGCAAGTTCTTTCGCTCTCCGGCGCTGATGCTGGCGTCCATGATTTTTCCGCTCGTGCAGCTGATTATTCTGGGCAACGCCTTCGGCGGAAAAATTCACGATGCCCGAGTTGCCATTGTCGATCAGGATGGCGGCCCGCAGGCATTGCGAGTCCGCGAAGCATTCGATTCAGTGCGCGCGAATATTCGTACCTTCGTCCCGGTCTATTACGACAGCGACAAACAGGCGATGGACGATGTGCGCAACGGGAGGCTGGAAGGCGCGGTCATTATCCCGCCGCAGTTTTCGAGGCGGGTGTACGAACAGAACCATCCGCGGATCGCGCTAGTGGTTGACAACAGCGACAACTTCATGAGCTCTGCCGTCGAATCAGAACTGACGGAGCTGACCGACGCGCTCAACCAGCCGACTGTCTCGCCCCGCATTCTGCAGCAAACGGCGCTGGATGTCGTGGAGCTTTATCCGTACATCGAATACATGAAGTATCTGCTGCCCGGATCGCTGGCGCTGGCGATGTTTGTGTCGGTCATGATTGGCGGAGGCATGCTCTACATCGACGACAAGGCGCGCGGCGTGCACGAAGGCTACCTGGTTACGCCGATCACGAAACTCGAACTTGTGCTTGGGCTGAACCTCGCAGGCGCAATCAAGGCGGTGATGACGGGCGTGATTATCGTCATCATCGGTTCGCTGATGGCGGGAATCGGGACGATTTTCAACCCGATCACGATGCTTGGGCTGCTGGTGATGATCGTGCGACGTCGCTGGCCTTCAATACGATGATGTTTCTGCTGATGGTGCGCATCGAAGATCCTCTGGTACCGCGCGCCATGTTCGGCATTCTCAACACGCTCCTGTTCTTCCCCAGCGGCTCGGTCTATCCCATTCAGGCATTCCCTCCCTGGCTGCGCGCAATTGCGAAATGCGATCCGTTCACTTATGCGGTGGACGGCTTCAAATGCCTGCTGCTGAAGGAAACGACACTCTCCGCTGTCTGGGGAGACATGCTTTTTTTGTCCATCTTTGCCGCGGTTACGCTGGGACTCGCGATCCCTCTATTCAAACGAACCCTCTAGGGCAATCTCCCGCCGAGCACGCCCGAGAAAAACCAAACTGCTTGAAGTTCGGGTGGGGCTTCTCGGTGCGCTCCCCTGCCCGGCGGTGAATAGTTTCTCTGGAACTTTTAACTTGGCCAGCGTGTCCGTTATGCTAGAGAGGTATGACACTGTTGGATGCCAAAGAGTACGATCCGGCAAAATCGCGGAAACGCACGCAGAGAATTGTTTTGGGGATCACCATCCTGGTGATCGTGCTTGCTTTAGGCTGGTGGTTCCGATATTGGCCGCAAGAGCACGTCGTCGGCAAGTTCTTCGAGGGGTTGCAGAAGCAGGATTACAAAACGGCCTACGGCATCTGGATGAACGATCCGCAATGGGCGCAGCATCCCGAGCAGCATCCGAAGTATCCCTTCAACGAGTTTCATCAGGACTGGGGGCCGGGCGGCCAGTGGGGATTGATCAAGACCTACAAAGTTTACGGGGCGAGCACGTGCCCGGGGCCGGGAAGTGGCGTGGTCGTCGATGTAATCGTGAACGACCGTTCAGAGCACGCTCAGGTCTGGGTGGAGAAATCGGACCACACGCTCAGCTACCCGCCCTGCGAATTGCTGTTTCATTAGCCTGCACAGACGCACAATCCTGCGAACGTTAAACCGGCGCCTTGGCCAGCGATTCCAGTGTCTTATTCAGGCTGGCTTCATCGCTGACATTCAGGCTGGTCTTCGCGCGGTCGATCTGCCGCATCAGTCCGCACAGAACTTTGCCGGGGCCGACTTCAATGAAAGTCTGAACGCCCTGCGCAATCAGAAGGCGCACGCAGGCGTCCCACTTCACCGAGCCAGTGACCTGCCTCAGAAGGGTGTCGCGGGCGCGCAGGTCGTCGGCTACCATTTCGGCATCTACGTTGCAGGCGACGGGATAGACGGGCTTGCGCAACCGGAGAGCGTTAAGGTCGCCTGCTAATCGATCTTGCGCCGGCTTCATGAGTGAACAATGGAAGGGCGCGCTGACCGGCAATAGCTTGGCGCGCTTGGCGCCGCGCTCGTCCGCCAATTGCGTAGCGCGCTCCACCGCCGCAGTATTGCCGGAGATGACGATCTGCTCCGGCGAATTTATATTGGCCGGTTCACACACCTCGCCCTGAGCCGCGTCGTGGCAGACTGCGGCGACTTTCGCGGGGTCCATGCCAAGGATCGCAGCCATCGTGCCCACGCCCACCGGCACCGCTTCCTGCATGTATTTGCCGCGGTTGCGTACCGTGCGAACCGCTTCGGCAAAGCTGAATGTCCCCGCAGCCACGTGCGCCGAGTATTCGCCGAGGCTGTGTCCCGCCACGTAGCCGGGTTTGGGAATGCGCGTCTCCAATATGCGGAGGATCGCGATCGAAGCCGCGAGAATCGCCGGCTGCGTGATCTCGGTCAGACGAAGCTGGTCCTCCGGTCCCTCAAAGCAGACGGTGGAGAGCTTGTAGCCCAGAGCTTCATCGGCTTCGGCGAACGTTTGCCGGGCGACGGGATACTTCTCGGCCAGATCTTTGCCCATGCCGACTGCCTGGGAGCCTTGGCCGGGGAACAACAATGCAATGGTGTGATTGGAGTCAGTCATGAATGTTAAAGGCAAACTCTCGAATAGTAGCGCTGCCGTCCGGGCCAGTATCGCAGGAATGCCGGCGCTATTTTGCTAGCTTGGCTGTGGCACCGCGGTCTCCTCTGAGGCTGGGCGCACTGCTGCCAGACCGCGTTCGATCGATCCGTTGATGCCGCGCTCTGAAAACTCCGCCGCTACGCGTAGCGCATTCTTGATGGCGTTCGCATTCGACGAGCCATGCGTGATGATGCACGCGCCCCTCACGCCCAGCAACGGCGCCCCGCCATATTCTGTGTGATCGAGCCGCTTCTTGAAATCAGTGAAGGCGCTGCGCGATAGTAACGCTCCCACTTGCCTCGTGATGGTCGCCTTCAGTGATTCCTTCAGTGCCGTTCGCACCAGGTTCGCTACTCCCTCGGAAATCTTCAGTGCGACGTTGCCCACGAATCCGTCGGCCACGATGACGTCGACCTCCCCGTTGTACAAATCGCGGCCTTCCACATTGCCCACAAAATTCAGTGGAAGCTGCTTGAGCAGCTGGAAGGATTGGCGCGTAAGTTCATTCCCCTTGCTTTCCTCTTCTCCAATGGAAAGCAACCCGACACGCGGGCCGGCCGAACCCGCTTTCTTCCCGAACATCGCGCGGAAATAAATGTCGCCCATCACCGCAAACTGTTCGAGATTCTGGGGGGTGCAGTCGACATTGGCGCCGACGTCGAGCAGCATTGCTGGATTCCCCGGGGCGGTCGGAAAAACAGCCGCCAGCGCGGGACGGTCGACGCCAGGCACCGCGCCCAGCACGACTCTTGCTGTGGCCATGGCGGCTCCGGTGTTGCCGGCGGTGACAAAGCCCGCCGCCTGACCTTCACGCACCATCCGCAAGCCCACCCGCATAGAGGAATCGCGCTTGGCGCGAATTGCCTCCACTTTGTCTTCCATGGTGATGAATTCGCTGGCATGGACGACTTCAATGGGCAAGCGCGCGGCCGCCGAGTGGCGATCCAATTCCGCCTTGACTACGGTTTCTGGGCCGACCAACAGCACCCGCAGGCCGTATTGACGCGCCGCTTGTATGGCGCCTTCAATCTCAGGCTTGGGAGCGCGGTCCGAACCCATCGCATCCAGCGCGATCACGCTAGGCATGGTGTTTTTGAGCTAGCTGGCTTCTTTGATGTCCAGGACTTCGCGTCCCTTATAGTATCCGCACTTGGCGCAGGCGTGATGCGGCATCTTCTTTTCGTGACAGTTGGGGCACTCAGAAAGGCTGTGCTTTTTCAGGGCGTCGTGTGCGCGACGGGTTGACGTGCGTTTCTGGGAGTGTCGCCGTTTTGGATTAGGCATGGTATTGAATTCCTCTCAAGGCTGTCAGCTCTCGCTATTAGTTTTCAGCCAATAGCTCATGAACCTGACTCTGATCGCCGATTACTTCGTAGTAAAAACCTAACTGAATCAGACACCCGCATTTGTTTTGGGAGCGTCCGTGGCTGAAAGCTGATGGCTCACAGCTGACAGCTTCTTCAGTGCTCCAACTTGCCGCGAATCTCGCGCAGCGCTGTCCACCTCGGATCTTCAATCACAGTGGTGCAGGAGCACTTTTCTTCGTTCAAATTCTTGCCGCAATGCACGCACAAACCCTTGCAGTCTTCGCGGCACGTGACTTTCAAGGGCAATGCGAGCAGCACTTGCTCGCGTAAAACGTCTTCGAGCAGTATCCCGTCGCCTTGATAATAGCCGATCTCGGCTTCCGCGTCGGTCACCGAAAGCTCATCGCGTCCGGCATCGGCACCGAGCGGGCGGTAGAGTAGTTCGAACTCCCGCGTGATCTCCTGGGCCACCGGCTCGACGCAGCGGGCACATTCCAATTCGAGTCCTGCCGTAAGACGACCACGCAGGCGTATGTCCTTAATGATCTGATGCTTGCCATGATGCTCTTCAACCACCTCGGCGTGACCGGATGCCTTCAGCGGCGTGCGCTGTTTGGCCTCGCCTCCCAAGTCGATGACATCGGGCTGAAACTCCTCCTCAAAATCCAGAGGATGACGTGCCAATTCATTGATGTCCAGGAACATTGCGAGACCTCCGCGTCAATCTTGCCAACCCATTCCGCGGAAGCACGCCAAGTGGCGTAAGTACCGCAAGGAGCAAGACTTAGGATAAAGCGGAAGGCGCGGCAGTGTCAAGAAAGGGCGCTGCTCTGAGGTTGCTCTATCAGGCCAAATCCAGGCGTGTCTTCGTGCTGTACGATCTCTCCCCATCGGCATGCTTTCTGAATTCTCATCTCCACTCCGGAAATCAACAACGTCTGAGACGCAAGCCGGGAATGAAGGTGCGAGCCGGGGGCTTCGACGAAGAGTACCGGGTGCCAGGGCGTAGCGTCGGTCCACTGGGTGACGGTGAACTGTTCTTTCTTGTCGCCATCAGCGCAGGGATCTCTATCGCCTTTACAAGCTATCTTGGCGGTTGGCGGGCTATGGTAATCGGCGCCTTCGGTGATAGCGCGGCCTATTCGGGCGTTGCATCCACCACTGAAACTTCGCCAACTTGGGCATCCAGCATTTCATGGGTTTTGGCGGTCTTTCTGGTCGCCCGTCTTTTCCGAACATGGACCGCAGCGTATTTCGCGCTTACGAACTTTGCCTGGTTCCGCGGTCGTTCCTGGGAGGTTCTGAACCGCTGGCTTGGGCCCTTGCCTTGGGCGCTTTTTGGAGGTTCCGCCGCCGAAGGATTTTTGTTGCCGTCTGGTTGGAATCGTTAGCGGTGACGGTCATTGATAATCTTCGTGCTCGTCGGTATCGGCATCTTAATATGTTCTGCCGTTGGCAATTTATTTTGGCGATGTGCTGCTGACCTGTGCGCCGTTACATATCACGCGACTATGGGGCAGCCCACGCGACTGGTCCCCATGGTCATTTATTTTGGATGGCCCTTCCACGGTATTGTGGTGGGAACGATGATTTACCCCGCGCCATGGACTGAGTTGGTCTTCAGCTTTTTCCGGATGTTTGCGGTGTTGGCAGGTGGAGGAATGATGTTTTCTGCACGGTTTCGCACATAGCTGAAAACTTACCCGCAGGAGGCATATTTCGCGCCCTTTATCTCGTGGCGATATTTTGCTACGACTATCTGATATGGGCGCGTGGCCGTTTTATCCGCCTTTCGATGCCGGTACTTCCGTTTGTGTTCTATGCCCTCGTCGGGTGGGTTGTCAAAAAAGCGGCAGGTCGCGTGGTTTTTGGCCGTGGCTACGCCGATACTGGCCGCTTGTTCGGCGTTCGGGGTTCGAAATGGTTTGAAACGATGACGGCGCAGTTGGATTTCCGACTCGGCGCCGCGAAAGGACGGATGATCCGGATTGCTTTGGCGCCGGGGAAGACGAGCATGCGAGTTTTGGTTACAGGCAGCGCAGGTCACCTCGGTGAGGCCCTTGTCCGCACTCTGCGAGACCTGAAACATGAGGTCGTCGGCCTCGACATCCTTGCGTCTCCATTTACGACGCAGGTCGGCTCCATCAGCGACCGGACTTTCGTGCGGCGATGTATGAAGGGCATGCAAAATGTCTTTCATGCAGCCACGCTGCACAAGCCGCATGTTGCGACTCATAGCCGGCAGGCGTTTATCGACACGAATGTGACCGGAACGCTCAACCTGCTGGAAGAGGCGGTGGCGGCCGGCGTCGGGGCGTTTGTGTATACCAGTACCACGAGCGTTTTGGCGTCGCGCTTATCCCGCCTGCTGGGGCTCCAGCTGCGTGGATAACCGAAGATGTCACACCCATTCCCAAAAATATCTACGGTGTGACCAAGGCGGCGGCAGAAGATCTTTGCCAGTTGTTCCATCGCAACCAGCGGCTGCCGTGCATCGTGCTGCGAACCTCGCGCTTCTTTCCCGAAGAGGACGACAACGAAGAGGTGCGCGCAGCCTATTCAGACGATAATCTCAAGGCAAATGAGTATCTCTGCCGGAGGGTCGAGATCGAAGACGTTGTGAGCGCACACCTGCTGGCGTTACGGCGTGCGCCTGCGATCGGGTTTCGCAAATACATTGTCAGCGCTACCACGCCATTCCTGCCCGATGACTTGGCGGCCTTGCGTCTCGACGTGCCCCGCGTGGTGCGGCAGCGTGTTCCGGGTTATGAACGCGAATACCAGCGCCGCGGTTGGAAAATGTTTTCATTCGTCGATCGAGTGTATGTGAACGAACGTGCACGGAGAGAGCTTGGCTGGAAGCCACGCTATGACTTCGCCCACATCATTGATCGCATGAAGTCAGGCGAGAACGTGAGAAGTCCTCTCGCGCAGACGATTGGCTCCAAGGGATATCATCCCGCAACATTCTCCCACCGGCCGTATCCGGTCGCATAGGTACCGCGGACCGTAGCCGCGCTCTCAGTCGCCCAGTTGAAGCAGTTCGATGGTTCGGCTTGGAGACTCTTCGAAAATCAGCTTCCTATCGACCTCTGGAGTATTTTTTGCCAGGTAGTGCGGGATCAACCACGCAACGACGGCGACCGGCACAAGACTGATCATGCGCGCCGGTTCCAACAGAGCCGATGACTCGAACTCGGGCGTCGAAAGCGAGTAGATGAGAAATCCGAAGCCAAAGGATAGAAGGATCACGATGGAATGTTGTTTGAACAGCGGAAGTGTGCAAGTGAACGGAAGCTTGCGGAAGCGAACCAGAAGAATATTGGTGAGCAGCACGGCCCACGTCATTACCAGCAGTGTGTGAAGAGACGCAATTCTGAAGCCTTCCAAGTAAGCGTATACGGGAAACGCCATGACGAATATGCAGGGCAGCACCAAGATAAGGACTGCATTTCTGGCCAGGCGCTCGCATTCGCGCGAATCGGGGTCGAGCATCAATCGGAAGAGCCAATTGGATCGCAACTCCACCGGAATTTCGAAGACGACGCGCAATCCTGCGATGATCAGAAACGAAAGAATAAAAGGGATGGAGAGAGCTTCTGGCGAAAGTGCAGCCTGGCGCGCCGATTGCGTACCTTCCACTGCGTTCATCAAAGCTTGGGAGGAAAGGACCAAGCCCAGACCTGCCACGGCGGTCAGAACCAACCTGTGGGTTTCGCTGCGACGCAGTGTCTTCCATAGGAAGGGAAAGCAGGCGAGCTGGAATGGAGTTCGTAAGAGGAATCGATGCAGGTGGTCCAGGCTCCGATGGCCCAGGCTCTGGGGAAGCAGGCCCGATTCGCGATGCCTGCCCCAGCGCGAGATGGCCTCGGTGAGCTCAGAGATGCGGACGAAGTGGCGCCGATAGGCCAAGGCATAAACTGAAAAAGCGATCACCACGATTGCACCGAGGAGGGGCAGCGTGAGTTTGGCCAGATCCGCCATGACGGGAGTTGCGCGGCCGCGCATCCATTGACACAGTCCGAGAAACCAGCACGACGGCAGCAGGAGGGTCCATGCCGGGGAGGGTTCCTTCGCCTGGCGCAGCAAATTTGGAACCGCAGCAGAAGTGCACAGGAGTGTAACTAAATAGACTACGACCAGCCCGCGTACGTACGTTGACGCTCGGCGGAAGGCAGATGGAGGGAGCACCGCCATCAGCAGACCCAACACCGAGAAGACGGCAAAGAACGAGAAGATGCTTGAGAGTAAAACGCCGATTGCATGGATGGCCGCAAACTTCACAAAGAACAGGAATTTAAGTTGGGTCGCAGCCACCACCGCGGGAAACAGAATGCACGAAGCGGCGTTGACGTCGATAGCGACCAGCGAAGCCAGAAACACGACAGCGACAAGATTGGCCAAGAAGATGGTCTTCGTCGCAATCGGCAGTGGAACCAGATTGATGTAGTCACGGCGGTCGGGAAAGATTGCGTCCCAACGCCAAACGGCAACCGCGCCGGTTACCGTCATCGACAGCACGATGAAGAAGTACTCGTCGGGCAGAGCCGCTTGCAGAACATCGACATTGGTGATTCCCTTCAGCCACTGCGCGAATGTCCCGTACTTGTCCAACAGCAACAGCGATACGAAACCGCCGGGCATGGCCAGCAACGTCAGCACCAGTCCGATGCCGAGATCGAGTCCTTCGGCGTCGGCGTCTCCGCCTCCGCGAAAGACGCGGGCTATGAAAAGTTCCACCAGTCGCAAGAAAGGGCGTTGCCGGTAGTATTCCCACCAATGCTCAAGGATCTCGAAGGGCGAAGTCATGCCGCCGCCCCCAGCCGCATGACGTCCACGATGTCGCGGGCGACTGTCAGGGTATCGACTTCGTCGACCAGCTGCAGGAATGTGTTCTCCAGCGACTGGCCGAGAAGCCGCCCAATGTTGGCGACAGAATCCTGCGCGATCACGGCGCCTTTACGGAGGATCAGTACGTCGGAGCAAACTTTTTCGACCACCTCGAGTACGTGCGAGCAGTAGAAGACCAGCTTGCCGCTGCGGCCAAGGGCTTGCACCAGGTTCTTGAAAACCAGTGCCGAGGTGACGTCGAGGCCCGAGAGCGGCTCATCAAAGATGAAGATGTCGGGATTGTGCATGATCGCGGCAATGAGCAGAACGCGCTGGCGCATTCCTTTGGAATACGTTCCAATGCTTGCGTGGCGATGTGGGTGCAGCGAGAAGAGCTGGAGCAACGTGTCGATCTTTTTTGCCAGTTCTGAACCGGGTATTCCGCGCAGGGTTGCTACCATCTCGAGATACTCCCACCCGGTCAAATAGGGATAGAGATGAGCTTCTTCCGGAACGTATCCCAGACGTTTTCGATAAGCGGTCAGATCCTCTTGGATGTTCCGGCCATTGAACTGAACCACGCCACGAGTGGGCTGCAGCAGTCCAGTGAGCATTTTCACGGTGGTGCTTTTGCCGGAGCCGTTCGGGCCAAGACATCCGAGTACTTGCCCGGGCTGCAAGGTGAACGACAGATCCTGCACGGCAGGCAATGATGCGTAGCGCTTGGTAAGGTGCGCGGCTTCGAGCATAGGCTACTCCCACGTTGTTGATGGCCGATGTGGCGCAGCGTACTGTTTAGTCATAACACTTTTGAGGGCTTCGATCACCAGATCAGGTCGCTCGATCTGAATGAAGTGGGCTGCCTACGGCCATTTCTTACCGGCTGTTCTGCGAGAGACGTGCTAATTCAGTTTGTTGCTTCGGTTCACCTTCGATCACGTTCTCGCGGGTCAGAACGACAAGAGGCAAGCCCGCGAGTGAGTCGGGAGTAAGCGATGCCTGGTGCAAAATGGTATACGCCGAGCGCCACGACTCCATCATCGCTGGTCCTTTGTTGAACTCCAGGGTCTCGAAAAATGTCCGTTCAAGCCACACAGGCATCGTCGGAACTGGTTCCGGGAGTTTATTGAGCTGGGGGGCGCACGTTGGTCGGGAGTGGAGGCTTCTGTACGAGGAAGGTGGCGGCAGGTTTGCCTGCAGCTGTTCCTTGGTCACTTCGCGGAGATCGACGCGTTTCCCGTTGATTCCGATCCCCAGCTCATAGATGTCCACAAGCACCATACCGACAACCTGGTCCGGATGCTCGTGCTGGTACGAGCGAACAAAGAGCCCGCCCATCGACTGGCCTGCGAGCACGCAGGGGGAATGCTCGGGTTCATGCTTCAGCGCAGTTTCCCGAGCGTGAGCGACCTGCTCGACGGTGTCCCACTGGGGTCCGGGATCGCTCCAGCCATAACCGGCACGGTCATAGGAGCAGACGCATGTCGTGTTGGCAATCTCGGTTTCGACCAGAGCCCAGTCGATCGAGAAGCCACCAGCACCGGCTTCGGGGACTACAGTCGGACTTGCTTGACCCGTGCCATATAAATGCAGTTTGCGAGCGCCGACATCAACGAGTTTTCCGGGGGGCGCCGGCGCCGGTTGATCTGCGGCAGAGAGTGTAGCTGCGAAAGCGAGGAATCGAAATGCGAAGAAAGATAGTGAGCCGCGAATCAGGGCCTTGGTCACGCCAACTCCTCTCAGGATTATCCGCATTGAAACGACATCAGGCGGAGCGGCGTCCAAGGTCGACAGAACTTGCCGTTTTGGAGTTAGACACTAGAGAAGCTAAAAAAGTTCCTTGAACCGAAGACCGGACATACGAGCTTAAGTGCTCCTGGTTTCAGCGCAGACCGAGCGCCTTTAACGTGACTTCATCCAGCTTGGCGTTGGTTTCGCGGTTCGTGACTACGCCGAAACTTCCGGAGTAGTCCCACATCGCCCATCCGATGTTGTGACGCTCGAGCGAAGTTCGAACATCTTTGATCCATGCGGCGCGGTCCTGCGGATCGGAGAATGCCCGGTAGACTCCGAATTCATTGCAGATCAGCGGAACGCCATGCTGTTTGGCCCAATCGCCTGCTTGATCGATTTCCGCTTCAATGCGCGCTGCGTCCCAGTGATCCTGTCCGTAACGGATCACCTGCAGGCGATCGCGCGCCTCCGGAACCTCTGCCGCCACCTGGGCGGCATTTCCCGGCGAAGAAGGATAGTGCAGGCCCTTCAGCCAGTGCCAGTAATATGCTCCCCATCCTGCGCCTTGATGCGTGAAGATGTGCGGCTCGTAGTAATGAAAGACGTAGATGACATTGGGATCGGGCAGGCGCTCGAGAAAGAGCAGGTCGTCTTCGTTGTCCCAACTGGCGCCCGCCGCGATGATGGTATTGGAAGGCGCGCCTCGCCGGATTGCCGCGGCCAGCTTGGCTTCCACTCCGTACCAGCGATAGGAATCGTGCATTTCCGGCTCGTTCAGGATTTCGAACAATACGCGGTCTGTGTCCCAGGAAGCATAGTGCTGCGCCACCATGCTCCAGAAATCGGCGAAGCGCGCAACGAATTCATCTTCTTTGGACAAGCGGGTTTTGAAATCGGAGTCGGGATGCATGTCGATCTCAAGGGCGAGACCGGCATCGAGAATCATTTTGACCGCGGCGTCGAGATAGCCGAAATATTCCGCGGTGCCATCGTGGTGCCGTGCGGCCTCCATCATCGGCTGCGGGTTCACGCTGAGCCGCACATGGTCGAATCCCGCAGACTTGATCAGCGCAATGTCGGACGGAGTGGTCCAGCTTTCGAAGTGCTCTTTGGTGTATCCCTTGGGATCGTAGACTTGCGCGAACCATTCGCTCAGATTGATGCCACGGCGGATGTGTGCCAGGCGCGCCGCGGGAACCGAGGATGGTGCACTCTGAGCCAATGAGATGGCAGAGAGAAGTACAATCGCTCCGATCCATTTTTGAAACATAAGTCTCCTGAAGATGCTTTATCTGGATGCGCCCGCGGCCGAGGGCGAGACGCCCGCGGGACAGCCGGCACGATGCCGGTGCTACACAAAGGCAGTCTCAGCTGAGAATCGGCAACGCGCGAATTCTGTTCTTGGTCGCCGCATAGATTGCGTTGCACAACGCTGGTGCGATCGGAGGCACCGACGGCTCGCCGATTCCCGTCGGGGCTTCGGCGCTCGCAACGGCATAGACTTCGACCGTCGGAGTCTCTTCCATCCGCAGCGGAGCGTAATCGTCGAAGTTGCCCTGCACGACGCGGCCTTTCTCAATCGTGATCTTCGCACGCAGCGCGTTCCCCAGGCCGTAGACAATGCCGCCCTGAATCTGCTGTTCAAGGATGCTTGGATTCACGACCTGCCCGCAATCGACCACCGCGACAACGCGATGTACGCGCGGTTGATCGTTCTCCATGGTGATCTCAACCACTTCGGCCATGTACGACGCGAAGCATCCGAAGCAGGCAACTCCACGATAATGACCGGGAGAAAGGGGCTTGCCCCATGCCGCTTTTTCGGCGGCCAGTTGCAGCACCGCGCGCATGCGAGCCGTGTGCCAGGTCGTGGTGAAATACGGTAAGTCCTGATCTTTCGCCAACAGATGCAGGCGGAACTGCAGCGGATCTTTGCCGGCGCCAAGCGCCAGTTCGTCGATGAAACTCTCCAGTGCGAATGCGGCCTGCAGCGCGTAGACAGAGCGCATCCATCCCAGCGGCACCGGCGTTTCCGCGAGCACATATTCGACCAGGTAGTTGGGTACTCCATACACAGGCCCGGCTTCGTCGGGCAGGTCGGGATCGACACCGTTCGGAACCGGCTGCCCTTTTTGCCCGCTGATCGAAGCGGCGATGATGCGATGCGTCAGTGCGACCGGGTATCCAGAGCCATCGACAGCGGCGCTGAGTTGATGCAAACTCGCGGGACGGTACGTGGAACAGCGCATGTCATCCTCGCGCGTCCACACCACTTTCACCGGAGCATGGATCGCCTTCGACACGAGCGCGGCTTCGACGGCGTAGTCATGTTCGAGGCGCCGGCCGAATCCGCCGCCCATGAGGGTGACGTTAACTTTGACTTGATCGGGGTCAAGTCCGATGGCGGTCGCGACCGAGTCGCGGCAATCCTGCGGAACCTGCGTTGGAGCCCACAGTTCGCATTTCGTGCCTTGGAAATGGGCCGTGCAATTTCCCGGTTCCATGGGCGCGTGCGCCATGAAAGGCAAATGGTATTCGGCGGAAATGCGCCGCCCGGAAGCCTTCGCGGGATCTCCGGCTGCGTACAGGTCCGCGCCCTTCTTGGCCGCGGCTTGCTGCAGCGAAGCCATGACTGCAGCGGTATTGAGATCCTTGTTGGGGCCATCGTCCCACGTGACGTTGAGCACGCGGCGGCCCTCCATGGCTTCCCAAACGCTGTCAGCGACCACAGCGACGGCGGAGTCGCCGATCTTGCCGACGTAACTGACGCCGGAGATCTTCCTCGATTCCTGGTCATCG
>Ga0210406_10004123_pt1 | contig 15711 bp, 12 predicted proteins | sample IncBWC30MmetaG_FD_155454 | JGI IMG/M metagenome (GOLD analysis project Ga0210406, IMG submission 155454) | Forest soil microbial communities from Barre Woods Harvard Forest LTER site, Petersham, Massachusetts, United States - Inc-BW-C-30-M | ecosystem: Environmental > Terrestrial > Soil >... | reverse complement strand
GTCCGCGGAACTCACGTCTTCGAGCAGGTCAAGTCGGCGGCCGTTGAAAACCTCGACCAGTCGTAGCGCGATGGCCGTATTCGTTTCGAGGTCTGTCTTTGCATTCGATGCCATGGTCGTCTCCTTTGAAAAATGGAATTCATAGAAATTCCTTGATCTCACGGGCTGAGGGCGTCTAATTAGACACGCTGTGGTCTAGTCGGGCCTCCCCGCCGATCACCAAACCTTCATTCCGCCATCGACGACGATATCGACTCCGGTCACGTACGAACTGTCATTGGAGGCCAGGAACAAAGCGACGTCCGCCACTTCCTCGGGCCGGCCGAGACGTCCGAGCAGCGTTTTGCCCAGCATCGCGCTCGCCCATTCGGGGTCCTTCAGCTGTTCTCGCGTCTGATTGGTTTCAATCAAGCCAGGGGAGATGGAATTCGCGCGAATACCGTGCTCTCGCCCCTCCATCGCGAGCTGCCGCGTCATCCCGATGATTCCTGCCTTGGCCGTCGTATGCGCCAGTGAGCCCAGCGTCTTGAAGCTCATGAGGCCGTTCAGCGACGCCGTGTTCACGACGACGCCGTGGCTGGCCTTCAGATACGGCCACGCCGCGCGGGTGAGGAAAAAAACCAGGTCTATTTCTTCCCGCAGATCGCGGCTCCATTCCTCGTTGGTGATGTCTTCGAGCCAGTTGAAGTACGCCATCGCGGCGTTGTTGAACAGCACGTCGATCCGCCCGTACTCGCGCACGGCGAGATCGACCAGCGCCTGACACTCGGACGGTTCGGTCAGATGGCAAGGCTGAAGGGAGATCATCGTTTCGCCCTGGGCGCGAACCATCTCAACCGTAGCTTCGGCCGCGGCGACGTTCACGTCGCAACCGACGACCGACGCACCCTCTCGAGCGAATGCCAAGGCGGCCGCGCGGCCCACACTCCCGCCCGTCCCCGTGATGACGCACACCTTGCTCGATAGCCTGCCTGACATCATGCATCCTCCCCAGCCCCGGCGGCTTGCTTTCCGACCTCGCTGACACCAATGTCGGCCTTCATCTTCGCGTGACTTCGGCGAAGTACCAATAGATGACCTCGCGCGCTTTGTCGGCGAGCGGCCGACCAGTCGCATTTATTTCGAGAAGTGACACCGGAGATGTTGGTGTAGTCCCCGAATCGTCCCTCAGCCGGTCCAGAGACGGTTTCGGGCGTGCACGTGATAGCTACTACCTCGTGCCCGTCGGAACGCTGCAGCAGTTCCGAAACGACGGCCCTGCCCAAATGGCCGCTGGCGCCACTCACACCGATTTTCTTGTCAACCTCCAATACTTGTCTAACGAACAAATTGAGTTTCCGGTGACCTTCGCCGTGATCTCAATTTCGGGCTTTGCGACCTCTACAGAATCACAGAGGCTTCCTCAAAATTCAGCCGAGGATTGCGAGGGTGGAGCTTGCTTGAGTCTCCATAGCCCAGGTTACAGAGAAGATTGACCTTCCACTTGCCGTCAGGAAAAAATGCCGCATTCAGTTTGTCTGTGTCGAAACCGGACATCGGCCCGCAGTCTAAACCCAAAGCGCGTGCAGCCAGGATGAAGTATGCCGCTTGGAGGGAACTGTTGCGGAAAGCGTTCTCCTCAATCAGGGGCTTATTTCCTGCGAAGTAGGAGCGTAGATCACCATGCGGAAAGAGCTTGGGAAGATGCTCATGGAATTCCGTGTCCCAGGCGATGATCACGGTTACAGGAGCAGCCATGGTTTTGTCGACATTGCCAGGCGCGAGAACTGGCTTGAGGAGCGCCTTGGCGCCTGGAGTGGTTAGAAAAACGAACCTGGCAGGCGATCCGTTGGCACTGGTCGGCCCGAGACGTGCCAATTCGTACGCCTTACGCAGGAGCTCTACTGGCACGGTTTCGGGAAGCCACGTGGAGTGGGTCCGCGCTTCGCGAAATAGCTGGTCGAGGGCCTCCCGTGAGATCGGTGCTTTGACGGCGGCAAGAGTTCGAGGTTCAGATTGACTATGCATTTGGTTCTCTCCTTTTATTAGGCGCGTTCAGAGCGCGCGGCGGGCATTCAGGCTGAACGGTCCTGCTCCGAAGTGAGAAATCAGCACGGCGCCGCCGAGCATGGAAACATTCTTCATGAACAGAATCATTTGGATCTGCGCCATCATGGGATTGGTTACGGTCCAGAACTTATGCATCATCAAGCTGACAGGGACCAGGAAAAGTACAATGAGCCAGGCGCCCAGTTTTGCGCGATAACCTAACAAGATGCTCAAGCCGCCGGCAATGGCCAGCACGCCGGAAAGTGGAACCGCGATCGCAGCCAAAGGCACGCCGTGCGAAGCCGCATAGCCGATGGTTTGCTTGTTAAAATGATTGGCTCCAGCCATCAGGAAAATCAGCGCGAACAAAAACCGTCCCAAAACGACTACCGCTCCCTGCCAAGAGCTTATTGCCCCCACATCTTTGGAAATTACGATCGAATTCGTTGCCATGCACTTCCTCCCTTTGCTTGTTGAATCTGCTTACGAGCAACCGCGCAAACTAAGCTTGTCTGCACCGGCTGAAATCGATTTCCTTTCGTTTTTCAATCAGCGTGCCGCTGAGTGGGCGTTCTTTGGAGCCGGGAAATTCACGTGGGCCCACGCCGAAAACTTCGTTGGCTGCCGGCCTGCGATCTTGTTTGCGAGCGCAATTTGGTCACGCGAATCGGAACCTAAGTACGTGTGCGCCTGAAAGTAATTGAACATTTCCGCTATCTCGGCGGCCCCAGGAAAAAGACCCGCGAACACTTCCTTTGGCACTTGGTTGAAAGAGAAGTTGTGACCCTGTCGATTTAGCGAATCGATAATGTCATTGAAGCTCATGAAATCGCCGACTAAGGGCAGATACGCGCCATGGCCGGCCTGATCGGGGTGCGCGAATGCTCCGGCCACGGTGTCGCCAAGTTCCGTAATGTCGCCCATGTGAATGCTCCGCACTGTTGGATCAAGCGGGAGAGCCCAGCCCGCGGATTCGTCAGTCTGTTTTTGCGGAGCAAGAACGCCGACTAGGTTCTGATAGTAGAAAGGCGCGACGACGAAAGTATGATTCGCAAACCCGGCTTCTTTCACTACCCGATCAACCTTGGCCTTGCCGGTAAAATGGGGAACGTGAAACTTGCCTCCGCTGATCGCTTCCACATCAGGCAGCGTGGACCAGACAAAGTGCTTAACGCCCTTATCCTTGGCGGCAAGTACCGCAGCGGTTGCCTGCTCGGCCTCGTCGGTACCTTCTTCCCGAAAATTGGTGACTAAAAATACGCCATGCGCCCCTTCAAATGCAGCCGCAAGGGTTTCGGGGCGATTCAAGTCCACTTGGACGACTTCGTCTGCGAGTTCGCGATGCTTGGCCGGATTGCGAGTCAGAGCGCGTACCTTGAATTGATTGCCGGCTTGAAGGGCGCGTACTACGGCGCCTCCTTGTTGCCCCGTTGCGCCGACTACGGCGATCAGTTTCTTATTTGTGCGTTCCATATGCAGTGTGCCTCTCTTTCACTATCTATTGATGACACTTCTATTGATATAGATATATTCCTCTGGACATCGGTTATATAAAAGGGCAAAATAGTTTCGTCATGGATAAGACCTCGGGAGACCCGGTTCACTGTTGGCTGGTATTGGTGAAGGCCTTTCAGTCGGCTTCGAAATATCTCTATGCGGGACTAGCGGAGACGGGAATCGACGACACCGATTTCCGGATCCTTGAGGCCCTTTTGAACAAAGGGCCTTTGCCGGTGAATACGATCGGGCCAAAGGTTCACCTTACGCCCGGTTCGATCAGTACTGCCGTTGACCGCCTCGTCGGAAGGGGCCTGGTAAGCCGGGTCGAGAGTCCTGAGGATCGGCGCGTCCGCGTCGTATCGCTCACCTCAAAAGGCAAGAGATTGATCGCGCCGGTCTTTCGCAAACACGTAGCCGAAATCAGGAAAGTCTTTGCCAATGCGAGCCCGAAAGAGTTGCGAGCTCTTGAAACGACATTGAAAAAGATTGGCAAGCGCGCCGAGAGTTTGGGGACTGGAGTCAATCCAAAGTGTTTAATCCACGATGACATAGCGGTGCAGTGCGCCAATCAATCGAAATGAAAGTTGTCCTGGAGAAGTGACGTAAATGCAGATTGGAATCGACAGTTTCGCAGCAGCTATTTCCGACCCGGCCACAGGGTTAACGCTCAGCCCGGTGGAGCGCATGCACCATCTACTCGAAGAGATTGAGCTCGCCGATAAGGTCGGCCTGGACGTCTTCGGCATTGGCGAACATCACCGCGCGGAGTTCCTCGACTCAGCTCCGGTTGTGATCCTCTCCGCTGCCGCCACACGCACGGAGAATATCCGTCTCACCAGCGCAGTCACGGTTCTCAGCGCCTCCGACCCCGTTCGCGTCTTTCAGGAGTTCGCGACTCTCGACTTGATCTCGCGGGGCCGCGCCGAAATTGTCGCCGGTCGTGGTTCGTTCGTTGAGTCGTATCCCCTCTTTGGGCTGCGTCTCGAAGATTACGACTCGCTTTTTGCCGAGAAGCTCGATCTTCTACTGAAGATCCGGGCAAGCACGCAAGTGCACTGGTCCGGCAAATACCGCGCCGCGCTTACCGGCCAGGCAATCTACCCTCGCCCACTGCAGGATCCGCTCCCCATATGGGTCGGTGTCGGTGGCACGCCAGAATCTTTCGTTCGCGCAGGAATGCTCGGACTTCCTCTCATGGTTGCCATCATCGGCGGTGAGCCCAGACGCTTCAGGCCTCTTATTGACCTCTATCGCGAGGCTGGGCGTCGCGCCGGTCATTCTCCCGAGCAACTCACCGTAGGTCTTCATTCCATCGGTTTTCTCGCGGACACCACGGACGAAGCCGCCGAAATATTCTTTCCAGGCTATGCGCACACTTTTACCGAAATCGGCAAGGAGCGCGGCTGGCCACCCGCCACGCGCGCTCAGTTTGACGCCCTGCGCGGACCTACCGGCGCACTGCTAATCGGCGACGCTAAAACGGTCGCGAAAAAGATCCTTTACGTGAATGAAGTTCTCGGTGGCATTTCGCGCGTCACATTCCAAATGGGTGTCTCCACGCTACCACACGAAAAAACGTTGCGCGCCATAGAAATCCTCGGCACTCAAGTGGCGCCCATTGTCCGGAACGAGCGGAGTGTCACTGCTGTACGCGCGTGAGGCTTTTCCTTGCGATGGTCCGTGAACTGAAAGGAGCTGTTGATGCGGAAAGGCGAATACGAGATTTTTGAAGCTCTCAATCCTTTCTTCGAAGTCGTCATGGAAGGCTTACGCGGACTTGTTGATGGCGACCACTATTTCGACACCATTGCCGAAGACGCATTTTTCGAGTTCCGATATCAATTTCCCGGCTGGCCGCTGACGATTCGAGGGCGAGCCAATCTGATGGCTGGCTACTCGGGATACGGCAAGACGATCAGGCTTCACTCCGGCGACGCACTTGTTGTGCATCGCTCTCAGGATAGTCGTGTCGTGATCCTCGAATACGAAGTGCACGGGAAAATTCTCTCGGGCGGTGCGCCCTACGACAACAGGTTCATTTCGGTCATCACGATTGAGAACAGAAAAATCGTTCATTGGAGAGACTACATGGACTCATTAGCTGCATGGAGCGCGCTAAATGGCTCCTCTTAATGAACGTTAAGTGCAAGCTAAAGGCGATGGGGTGGGGTTTTACCACGGGAATATCGCAACCCTGTTCCGGAGGTTTTGTTCCCAAACTTTGTCGGGAGCTCCTTGGGCGCTGAATAGATATTCGAATCGCTCAGACTAGGCATCGATTTCCGGACAATCATTGTTCTTGCCAGCCTCCACCGAGGTTTCTGTAAATGCGAACCAGCGCAACAAGCTCATTCAACTGAGCCTGAGCGAGTCCCAGCTCAGCATCAAAATAGTTGGTTTCGTTCGTCAGCACCTCTAAGTAGCTTGTGGCGCCACCTCGATAGCGCGTCTCCGAAAGCCGGGCCGCGTCTTGAGCGGAAAATGTGAGTTGCTCCTGCTGCTCTCGGAACTCCCTGTCTTTGCTGTATCCGACCAGCGCGTCCGAAACCCCACGAAAAGCCTGCTGGATGGTCTGCTGATAGACCAGCGCTGCTTCCTGTTGTCTCGCCTCCGTGAACCTTACATTAGAGCGAATTCTTCCTCCCTCGAAGATAGGCTGTGCCAGTGATCCTCCGAAACTCCACAATCCGGCGGGCCCGGTAAATAGGCTCGTAAGTGCCGAACTCTGATATCCGCCAGTCGCGGTCAAGGTGATTTGGGGGAAGTAATCTGCTTTTGCTACTCCAATTTGAGCGTTCGCCGCGATCAGCTGTGCTTCGGCCTCGCGAATGTCGGGCCGCCGCTCCAACAGGCTGGAGGGTAGCCCCGCTGGAATCTGTGGCGGATGCGGTTGCTCCGTCAACTTTGTTCCTCGCGCGATAGGGCCAGGGTTGTTTCCCAGAAGAGTGCTTATGAAGTTCTCCTGCTGCTCGATCTGACGCTCGAGATCGGGAATGGTTTCAGCCGCGGTGAACACTAACTGCTCCGCCTGGCGGACATCGAGCATCGATGTAGCCCCACCGTTGGCCAACGTTTGTGTGAGTTGCAACGAGTTCTTGCGCGAAGCTAGCGTTCGCCGGGAGATTTCGAGTTCCAGGTCGAGCTCGCGAAGTTGGAAGTAGGCTGCGGCAACGTCACTCACAAGCGTGTCGATGACCTCTTTACGAGCCCATTCTGTCGCTAACAAATTTGCCCGTGCGGACTCGGTGGCGCGGCGATACTTTCCCCAGAAATCGAGTTCCCAGGCCAGCGAGAGGTCCACTTGGTTTGAGCTCGTTTCGTATTGAGGATAGAGTTTTACGCGCGGATTGCGCTCATTCACAGCCTGGGCTCCGCCGCTGATCGTAGGCAATTGGTCGGCCCGCGCGATGCCCACCTGTGCCCGGGCTTCCAGGATTCGTGTTGCCGCAATGCGAACATCGTAGTTCTGCTGGAGCGCAGTGTGGATCAGGTCTTGAAGCTGCTTGTCCTGGAACACCTCCCACCATTTTTGGTCTCCGAGCGACTCCGCCGCAGGCTGCTGTGCCTCTGGCGGCACGGCTCCACGGTACGTGTCAGGAACGTTTACGCTCGGCCTCTTATAGTTGGGTCCGACAGCGCAGCCCGAAAGAAGGAGCATGACCAGGGAAAGTGCGATAAGACTTCTCACGTCAGTCCGCCTCCGACGGGCTGGGTTGGGCAAGAACAGCATCGTGATCGTCACCGCGTTTCGCCAGACGCTCGACCAAAACGAACAGCGCTGGAACGATGAGGATGTCGACGGAGCTCGCTGCCAGCATGCCGCCGATTACGATCGTGCCCATGATTTGACGCGCCACCGATCCCGCGCCGGACGCCGTCCACAACGGTACACAACCGAGAATGAAGGCAAACGAGGTCATCACAACGGGACGCAGGCGAAGCCTCGCTGCTTCAAGAGCCGCTTCCACCAGAGGTGTCCCATTTTCGTAGCGCTCCTTGGCAAACTCGACAATCAAAATTGCGTTCTTGGCGGCCAGACCGATCAGCATCACCAAGCCGATCTGGGAATAAACGTCGTTCTCGAGTTGCACCATGTAAGCCGGATAGAAAGCCGTGAGCACCGCTCGGCGCAGCCACAAGATTCCAAAAGCCCCGAACACCGCCCCCGACGTGCCCAGGAGCACTCCGAACGGCAGCGACCAGCTCTCGTAGAGCGCCGCCAGGACCAGAAAGACGAATAGTAGCGAGAACCCGAAGATGACTGGAGCCGGGACTCCCTTCCGTGCCTTCTGCTCTTGAAAGGACATACCCAGGTAGTCATAGCCCATTTCGCCTGGCATGGTTTGCTTGAAGACGTCTTCCAGTGCCGCAGTAGCCTGGTCTGAGCTGTAGCCGGGCGCCGCGCTGCCGTTGATTTGTGCCGAGCGGTATTCGTTATAGCGCATCGTAAATTCAGGGCCATCACGCGACTCAAACTTCGTCACCGCGGTAAGCGGTACCATGTCCCCTCTGTTATTGCGCACGTAGAACTGCCCGAGCTTCGCCGGGTCTGACCGGTAAGGAGCCTCCGCCTCCACGTACACCTGCCAGGTGCGGCCGAAGTCGTTGAAGTAGTTGATAAACAGCCCGCCCATGAATGCCTGAATGGTCTGGTAAACATCGTCGATTGCCACACCTTGCTTCAGGACCTTTTCTTGGTCCACTTGCACGAATTGTTGCGGCACGCTCGGCAGAAAGGTGGTGCTCAGCGTGCCAATTTCGCGACGCTTGCGAGCGGCCGCCATAAACTTGGCCAGATTGTCGGACAAGAACTGGACGTCCCTTCCTGCACGATCTTCCAGCACGAACTGAAATCCACCGGAAGTGCCGACTCCCGGAATGGCGGGCGGCGAGAAGCTGAAGGCAGTCCCTTGCGGGAGCTTGCTAAGTTGCTGGTTCAAGCGCGCCTTGATCTCCTGATACTGTTCCGCTCTGGTTGTGCGGTCACTCCAGGGCTTGAAAGTGACGAAATAGAAGGCGTTATAACTGGTGCGGACATAGCTCAGCAAACTGAAGCCAATCACGCTGCTGTAATACTGAATCCCAGGAGTGTCGTTCAGGATTTTCTCAACATCCCTCGATGCTGTTGCGGTTCGCTGCTGCGAAGCCGCATTCGGAAGTTGCATATTGATGTAGACATATCCTTGGTCTTCATCGGGCAGGAAGCTCGTGGGCAGACGACTGCCGAAGAAAACCGCGCCGATGCCGAAGGCCGCAATGACCACGAAAGCCAGCGCACCCTTCCGAATAAAACCACCGCATAGACGGACATAAAGATCTGTCCCGCGCCCGAAAATTCGATTGAACCAGTCAAAGAACCTTCGGAGAAGCCCACGGCTGTCCTTCTTTGGCCGCAGCAGCAGCGAGGCCAGTGCCGGACTAAGGGTGAGGGCGTTAAAGGCCGAGAGGACTACCGAGATGGCGATGGTCAAAGCGAATTGCTGGTAAAGCCTTCCGGTGATGCCCGGGATGAGGCCCGTGGGTACAAAGACCGACGAAAGAACCACCGCAATACCGATGACGGGACTGGAGAGCTCTTCCATGGCGCTTCTCGCCGCATCCTTAGGAGTCAATCCTTCCTCGATGTGGCGTTGGACGCCTTCGACAACCACGATGGCATCGTCGACCACCAAGCCAATGGCCAGCACCAACCCGAACATCGAAAGGGTATTGATAGAGAAACCGAACAGTGGGAAGAAAACAAACGTGCCCACCAGGGAAACGGGCACAGCCAGCAATGGGATGAGCGTCGCGCGCCAGTCCTGCAGGAATAGGTAGATCACCAGGATCACCAGCACGATGGCGATCACGAGGGTTACGATGACCTCCTTCATGCCTTCCGTCACCGCTGCCGTCTGATCAAGCGATATGACGTAATCCATGTCTTGCGGAAAGCGCTGCTTCATCTGGTCCATCAGCTTCCGGACGCCTCTGGCAGTTTGGACTGCGTTGGAGCCAGGCAACTGGTAAACGGCGATGAGTGCGGAGGGCTGGCCATTCAAGCGAGCAACGATGCTGTAATCCTTCTCTCCCATTTCGACGCGGGCGACATCTTTAACTCGGACGATTCCGCCATCCGGAGCTTCACGGACGACGACCTTTTCAAATTGCTCGGGCGACGTCAGACGGCCTTGCGCAAGAACGGAATACGTGAATTGCTGGTTCGCGGGGGCTGGTTCGCCGCCCATTTGACCGGCAGGATTTACCTTGTTCTGCGCCTGTATGGCGTTGACGATTTCAGTGACGGTGATGCCCAGTTTCGCCAACTGATCAGGCTTCACCCACAGCCTCATGGCATAGTCCCCCGCGCCGAATACCTGCGTCTGACCCACGCCATACGAGCGCGCGACCGGATCGTTTAGGTTGATCGTGGCGTAGTTGGCCAGGAACTTTTCATCGTGAGTGCCATGCGGCGAAAATAAAGCGAGCAGCATAAGCGGCGCGGTCGTTGACTTCTTGATGGTGACTCCATAGTTGTTGACTTCCGGCGGAAGCTGAGCGGCGGCCAGTTGCTCGCGCGACTGGAGGAGAATCAGGTCTATATTGGGGTCCGTTTTGAGATCAAAATCAGCATTTAGGGTCACCTGCGAATTGCCCGTCGCGTTCAGGGAATACATGTAATCCATGTTGTCCACGCCATTGACCTGTTGCTCGATTGGGGTGGCCACGGCTTGCTCGAGGGTGTTTGCGTCCGCACCCACGAAGGTGGCCTGCAATCGAATCTCTGGCGGGACAATGTTAGGAAACTGCGCCACCGGCAGACTCGTGATGGTGACCGCGCCTACAATCACCATAAGGATGGCGATCACCATCGCCACGATCGGCCGATCGATGAAGAACTTAGACATAGCTCAGTTTCCTTTCCGGGAAATATGTACGGGCTTTGGTGTAACGAGAGTTCCATCTCTGAGCTTTTGCAATCCTTCGACGACAACTTGCTCACCCGGCTGAACGCCCTCGTCAATCACCCACATCGTCCCGACCGTCTCACCCGGCTTTACGGCACGCATACTAACCTTGTGATCGCTGCCGACAACAGCCACCTGATGGCTTCCCTGCGACTCCGCAACGGCACTTTGCGGTAGCAGCAGAGCGCCTTTTTTCATGCTGGTTTCAACCCGCACACGTCCGTACTGGCCGGGACGCAGAATGTTGCCAGGATTGGGAAAAGCAGCAACGATGCGGATCGTGCCCGTGTTTGGATCCACTTGCCGGTCGGCCAGCAAGATTTTGCCTTTTTGCGGGTAGCTACTGCCGTCCGTCAGGATCAGCTCGACCGGGTTTCCGAAAAAGCGGATAGTGTGCCCACTGGAAGTGGCATTGCTCTCCTTTTGTACGAGTACGTATTCGCGTTCGCTGATCGGGAAATAAGCCTTGATGGGTTCGACCTGCGAAACGGAAGTCAAGACAGAGTTGGGTCCAACGAGGTTGCCGATCTGGACTTGTGCGATCCCCGCAATTCCGTCTACAAGGGAGGTGACTTTGGTCCACTCCAGGTTGAGTGCGGCTTGCTCCACGGCTGCCGTGCCCGATTCGACGGCGGCCTGGGCCCCAAGCTTAGCCTGAACCTCGTTATCTAATTGGCTCTTGGCGATGGCCCTGGCTTCTGCCAGAGGTGTGTCGCGCTCCACATCAAGGCTGCTTTTGCCAAGTTGTGCTTGCGCCTGCGCAAGATCGCCCTTTGCGCGGTCGAGGGCTGCCGTGAAAGGTCTCGGATCTATTTCGAACAGTACTTGACCTTTGCGAACGAGGGAACCTTCCGTGTAGTTTTGCTTGATTATGTAGCCTGAGACTTGCGGTCGGATCTGGGCGTTCACATAGCCGTCCAAAGTCGCTACCCATTCGCCGTACACCGGGACATCGCGTTGTTCTACGGGGACCACTTCCACCTCAGGTACTTGCGTCGCTGCTGTTGCCTGAGTCTTGTTGCACCCTGACACAAAAATGCTAAGGGCTAGCGTCAGAACCACTATTGGCGAGTTGCCTCTTGTGCGCCTCAGGCAACGGAGACGGCTCGTTAGGCCAGGTCTGTGGAACTGCAAGATCATTGACCGGATAGTTTTCAAATCGCTTAGTTTCATGCCTGCTTGTGTGAATCCTTTCCTGAAATTATTGACATCATCTTTGGTTTCCCTTTCCATCGTTTTCCATTCGCCAAATGTCAATTTCGGTCTTTGGAATCGGAGCGATCTCTTCGCTCGCGATGATTCCGGGCTCGTTTGAAAACAGCGACCTTTTGGAGTTCACGTTCGGCCCTCAGCCAATCATCGAGCGCATCGCCTGGGAGGCCGTCACGCTCAAGATATTTTTCATAGGCGCGACGCCTGATCTGTTCGTGACTTGGTGCGTGGTTTGCAGAAGTATCCTCTGCAGGAGGTTGAACGGGACTTACGTCATGCTCCAAGGTCACATTTCTCTTGCTTTTCAATGTCATACGCGAGCCCTCTCCTTTCGCAGTTGAATTGCTCTCAAACTCAGCGTCGATAAGCCCGACATCTCCGCGCCGCGGGTCCCGACGGGGGAAGCCGGAACCCGTGGCCACAAGGACGGTATCGTTGGTCAGCAGCGAAAGACGATACCGGCAGAGGGCTGGGCGGTGTTGGTGGTCGCACCGGAGTTTAGTGTGGCCAGATCAAAGTCTGGCCGTTGGTAGACGAAGCCCCGGTAGTCGGCGCGAAGCGTGAAGTGCCTGGTAGCTTAGGAGGAAACCGCCGATATCTGTTGCGTGTTGGTTGATCCCATCACCGCTGGAATCCTTCGTAAAGAAACCTGTTCCTTGCACGCCGATTTCCTGCCAGCGTCCTTCCTGTTCCGTAACGCTTGAAGCCGCGAGGAGGAGCCCCAGAACTGCTGCCGCTATCATTTTCCGAATCATGTTTCTCTCTGCGCTGGATTTCCTTCATAACAACAAAACCAATTCGATTGATGCTGATTTCCCCCGACAACTGGCGCTCTGCTGTTGGCTGGAACTAGAGTCAGAAATTGATCTTGGCAAAGACCTGCACGATGCGCATCCCTTCGGCCGCCGATGCAAATGCTCCGTAGGGCGTCGTCGGGGAAACCGCAGCGGTCGTGATCATGCCGAAGGAACTGGACAGGTTGTTGCTGACCGGAGTATCGAAATTGGGATGGTTGAGAATGTTGAAGAAGTTGGCGCCAAGCGTGAATCTGTACCGCTCATTTAACGCGAAGGTCTTCTTCACATTCATGTCGGTGTTGAAATAGCCTGGCCCGCGGAACGCATTGCGGGCGAAGGCATTGAAGTCGGTCGGGTTCGCGAACGTGCTTGTGTTGAAACACCGCGTGGTTGCGCAAGACGCGCCAAAGCTGGTAGGAACGCCGCCAGGCGGGGCGAATAGAATGTTCGCGAGGTTGGCGCCGTTCGCCGTGAGGTTGTTGGGGACGAACGCGACGCCCTGTAGTCCATCCTCAATGCTGAAGGGAAAGCCGGTCCGGTAAAAGAATGTCCCGGCAATCTGCCATCCGCCCACCAGGGTATTGAGGAGGTGATTGGAGAACTTGACCGGGAGATCCCAAACATAATTGGCGGAGAGCTGGTGGCGTAGATCATAGTCTGAGGAGGCATAGCCAGCATTGGGGTTGGAAGGATTGATCTGCGCAATAATGCTATTCGCGCTACTATAGGGCAGAACGCCGCCATTTGAGACGTTGTCTGTAGCATGGCTGTACGTGTAGTTAAACCGCGCGGTCAAGCCGTGCCACAGATTCTGCTGCACCGAAGCAGTGACGCCGTAATAGTTCGAATAACCCGCGTTGGTGAGTTGCTGGACAGCTGCGACGCGCGCATCCGGCGCCGCACCGAGCGGTAGCTCGGTAAACCCGCCTCCACAAACGGCCGTACTGCAAAATGCGTTGAGGTACGGATTGGTGAGCAGAATGTCATACCCGTGGTTTCCAACGTAATTAATGGAAACCAGCGTGTTCTTGCCGAGCGTGTGTTGGACCTCGAGGTTCCATTCTACGAACTTGGGGTTGAGCGTCTTGGCAGTGACGTCATAGATCGGAGGCAGCGCGGCAGCACAGGCAGGAGCTGCTGCCTGGTATTGCGCCAGAGTCTGGCCGCCACGGAAGGCGGTTTGGAACGCGCTGTTGCAGGATTGTACGAGATTCGCGCCACTCCCCGTTTCCGCTGGATTGACGGTACCGCCCGGGATGGAGAAGCTCGTGACCTCCGGAAAGTTGGTTGTAAAGTTGTCGAGAAGGGTGCCCGGGTAGAGGTCGCTGAAGAGCCCTATACCTCCGCGAATGACTGTCTTTTCACCGAAGGGGCTCCATGCAAAACCGGCGCGTGGTTGAAATACCACCTTCTCCACGCCGCGAAGGATGCTGCTTTGGCCTGCCGTAACCATTTGGTTGAACGGAATGGCAGCATCATGAGAGAGATTCTGGAAGGACAGAGTTGGTATCGAAACACAATTGGACTGGCATACCCCGCCGGAATTGCGATCCGCACGGAGCGCCAGAGTCAACTTCAATTTCCGGTTAATGCGGGCCTCATCCTGGAAGTACAGGCCAAAGCTGTAGATGGCCAGAGGCTGAGGGGATGACCGGGCAAAGTTCAGCGTTGTGCTGGTGCTAACCGTGTCAGTGGCAAAGCCCGCCAGAGAGGTGGAAATGGCCGCAGGATTGGTCAGCTCCGAGGCGCGAAAGTCGCTGACATCGTCGCGGCGGAAGTTGACGCCCATTTTGAAGGTGTGAGGGCCACGTTCGATGGAAAGGTCATCGACCAACTGCCACTGTTCGACGTTGCGTCCCTGAGGGAAGAAAAAACCGACCGGGAACTCTCCGCCAGCGGCGCCGAGACAAGACATGCTGGTGTTCGAAGAGCAGAGAATTTCCGGGAAGACTTGGTTTGCAGCGCCAAGATTGGTGGACTGGAAAATTGCTGAGTACCACAGGTCGGAGAAGATGAAGTTGTTTGCTACTGTAGGGCTGAAGATGTGGGTATAGTTTAACTGGCCTTCATTCTGGGGCTGGTGGCTGCTGGCGTTAAACGCCGGATTGATGGGGTCAGCATAAGTAGGTTGCGTCCCGCGATCGAACTTGACGCGCCCGAATAGTTTGTCGTTTGCGCCAAAGGAATAGTCGACCCGTCCGATGAGCAACCATTCCTGGTTCCCGCTGCTGCCCGCCAAGGTTACTGCGCCCAGGCAGTCCGTGGAACCACCCGGCAAGGCATTCACGGTTGTGCCTCCGATGCCAGGACAGGTATCGGCAGTCGGCACTGCATTAGCCGCTCCCTTGGCCCCGTTGTACAACCTGAACGCCTGCTGATAAAAGCTTGTGGCCGTAGCGGGAATTTGCGAAAGAACGTAACTCTGAAACGCTGGCGTGGGCAAGAAAGACTGCGCTGCCGTGGCGAAGATGTACCGCAATCCTTCGGTATCCACGAAAAAGTAAGCCTTGTCCTTCTTAATCGGTCCACCGAAGTCCGCAGCCCACTGGTTGTTGTTCTGGAAGGGTTTTGGCTGCCCACTGGCCTTAAGGAAGTAATCTTCCGCGTTCAGATCGCTGCCCGTATAGTAGTAGTTGGCGCTGCCGTGGAAGGCGTTTGTACCGGAGCGCGAGCTGTAGTCGATTTGCGCTCCCGCCATGCGCCCGTATTGGCCGGTGTAACCGTTGCTAACCACGGCAACTTCTTGTACGTCGTTGCTACCGAGGAGCAGGTTGCTGGCACCCGAGTTGTTCAGGTTGAGAAATGGGTCGTTGTAGTCATTGCCATTCACGGTGAAAAGATTGGACGTACCGGGGAGGCCGAAAGCACTGAAATTGCCAAAGCCGGGACTGCTCGAGGAATTCATGGAAACGCCCGGCGCGGTCTGGGCTATATAGGTGATGTCGTTGCCTGGATTCGGAATGTTCTGGACGGTGCGCGTATCAAAGGTGGTGGTGATGTTCGCGTCCTGGGTTTGCAGCAGGTTCCCTTCGCCAGTCACCTCAACCGTAGTCGTGACGGCGCCCAGCTCCATGGCGAAGTTCACCGTGGAATTTTGGCCCAGAAGCACCGTGATTTTTTGCGTAGCCGTCTTGAACCCCTCCGCTTTCGCCGTAAGGGTGTAATCGCCAGGTTTTAGGAGAGAGAAGACGTAGCCTCCAGTAGAGGAAGAGACGGTGGAGTACGTA
>Ga0210406_10004121_pt1 | contig 15714 bp, 10 predicted proteins | sample IncBWC30MmetaG_FD_155454 | JGI IMG/M metagenome (GOLD analysis project Ga0210406, IMG submission 155454) | Forest soil microbial communities from Barre Woods Harvard Forest LTER site, Petersham, Massachusetts, United States - Inc-BW-C-30-M | ecosystem: Environmental > Terrestrial > Soil >... | reverse complement strand
TGGGAGACGGAGCTCGCGGCGTAGGGTGGCTTCGCGGGCGGCCATTTCGCCGTTGTCGGTTTCGTGGTCTTCGCCGGAGAGGTGGAGGAGACCGTGAAGGAGGAGGATTTTGACCTCGTCGGGGAGCGGGTGGCCGTGGGCGGCGGCCTGGCGGGCGGCGGTTTCGAGCGAGATGGCGAGATCGCCTGCGTGTTTGGCCGCGAATGCAGAGGGCGCGGGGAAGCTGAGGACGTCGGTGGGTTTGTTCTTGCCGCGGAAGGTTTTGTTGAGGTGGCGGAGGGTTTGGTCGTCGGCGAGGAGGATGTCGACCTGGCCGCGGAGGCCGATGATGGTGCGGACGCGGTTGATGAAGCGCGTAAGGGAGGATGGCTGGAGGCCGTGGGCGACGGAGGGTGGCACCATGTCGATGGTGATCATCGGGTTGGCCTTGAGGTTATTGCGGTGGGAGTTGCGGACTTTAGAGACGGTCGTCCTTCGGACGAGGCCCATACATCAGAATCGATGGATGGGGCACCCGATTTTGTGGTGGCCTGGGGAGTTGCGGGTTTTCTGGAGTAGACGCGGACGTAGTCGATGAGCATCTGCTGCGGGAAGATGGTGGTGTCGTCGGGGATGCCGGGCCAGTATCCGCCTACGGCTAGATTCAACAGGATATAGAAGGGATGGTCGTAGACCCAGTGAGTGCCGGGCGGGAGGTCGGCCGGGGTGCGGTGGGCGATGAGGCGGTCGTCGAAGAAAAATTTGATGTCGTCGGGGGACCACTCGACGGCGTAGACATGAAAGGCGGTGTTGACGGATTCACCGGCAGGGAGCGGGAATTTTGTGGTGGGGCCTTTGCGGCCGCTGTAGCCGGGGCCGTGAAGCGTGCTGTAGATGGTGTCGGGCGCGCCGATGGTTTCGAGGATGTCGATCTCGCCGCAATCGGGCCAGGGGGCGGTTTCGTGGTTGTCGCCGAGGAGCCAGAAGGCGGGCCAGATGCCTTTGCCGGTGGGAAGCTGGATGCGGGCTTCGAAGCGTCCGTATTTTTGTGCGATGTGATTTTGTGTGTTGAGGCGGGCGGAGGTGTAGTGGTGGGGAATGCCGTCGGGGCCGGTCAGGTCTTCTTTTTGTGCGGTAATCACTAAATTGCCGTTTTGCTGGTGCACGTTGGCGGGGCGGTTGGTGTAGGTTTCCAGCTCGTTATTGCCGAAGCCCTCGCCGCCGATGACGATGTTCCACTTTGCCGGGTCGGGGGCAGAGCCGTTGGGGGCATTGAACTCGTCGCTCCAGACAAGCTGCCAGTCTGGGGATTGGGCGTGGATTGCAACTGGGAGTGTGGTGAGGAGGATGAGGCAGGCGAGAAGTGCGCGCTTGCGGCAGAGGAAAGGCGGTCGTCCTCCGGACGATGCCCACATCTCAAAATCGAGATGTGGGGCACCCGGTTTTGTGGCTGTCGACGATGCGCGTATCCCGGGATTGAGATGCGAGGCATGCGAGCGGGCGAGATTCCGGATGCGCTTCAGATAGAAGAGGGAGAGCGCGAGGTTTGGGATGGTACTTGGGGGTTCGATGGTGATCATCGGAGATGTGGCCCGGCGAGAAGATCCGGACGACGTAGTTTGATTCTAAACGTTCGGGATTCTGAACGGCAGGGTAGCACGAGCTAATCGTTGTCGCGGTAGTTAATGAGAGGCTTCTGGTTTTGGGGAATGGCCGACTCGTAGGTTTTGCCCTGGAGCTGGTGTTGGAAGTCTTTTTGAGCGGCAGCTACGAGCGTGGGAGTAAGGAAGAGATCGACGGCGGTGAGGGCGAGGGCTTTGGAGGCGATGACCATGCCGTCCTGGCCGATGCTTGTACCGGCGGAGGCGGCGGCCTGCCAGGTGTGTGCGGCGACGCCGGGAACGAAGGTGGCGGCTGCGAAGCCGATGGTGGGGACGTTCCAGCTGACGTCGCCTACGTCGGTAGAGGCGGCGGGGGCGTTGGGATCGAAGGGGTGCAGGGGAAGGATGACGTTGGTCTGGTCGAGGCTGGGTGCGACTCCCGGGGGGAGGGTCTTCTGGAGGTTGGTGGCGAACTCGGTTTGGGCGGGATCGAGCTTGAAGCCGCCGACGAGTTCGAGGTTCTTCTGCGCGACGGGGGCGAGGGCGTCGTTGGGGATGATGTTGGCGTCACTGCCGATGTTGCGAATCTCGACGGTGGTTTCTGTCATCATGGCGGCGCCGTTGGCGATCTTGACGATGCGTGCCCAGATGGCGTCGAGGGTTTCGTTGTAGGGATTGCGGGCCATGAGGTCCATCTCGGCGAGGTCGGGGACGACGTTAGGGGCGACGCCGCCTTTGGTGATGACATAGTGGATACGGGTGTTGGCGGGGACGTGCTCGCGCAGGAACTCGACGCCATTGCCCATGAGCATGACGGCGTCGAGGGCGGAGCGGCCGCGGTCGGGCGCCATGGCAGCGTGGGCGGCGACGCCGTGGAAGGTGAAGCGGGCCGAGGTGACGGCGAGGGCGCCTCCGTTCGAGACGGCGTTCCGGTCGGCAGGGTGCCACTGGAGGACGACGTCTACGTCTTTGAAGAGGCCGGCGCGAACCATGTAGACCTTGCCGGAGCCGCCCTCTTCGGCAGGGGTGCCGTAGTAGCGGAGGGTGCCGGCGACGTGGTGTTCGGCGATGTAGTCCTTGACGGCGACGGCGGCGAGAGCGGCGCCGGCGCCGAGGAGATTGTGTCCGCAGCCGTGGCCGGGGGCTCCGCTGACGACGGCCTCGCGGGTGGCGACAGCCTGCTGGGAGAGGCCGGGAAGAGCGTCGAACTCACCCAGAATTGCGATGATGGGCTTGCTGGAGCCATAGGAGGCGATGAAGGCGGTGGGTTCGTCGGCGACTCCGGCCTGGAGGGAGAAGCCAGCTTTTTTGAGTTGGTCTTGCAGGAGGGTGGAGCTTTTGTTCTCGTGGTAGCCGAGTTCGGCGAAGCCCCAGATATCTTTGGAGACTTGTTTGTATTGGGCGGCGTTGGCGTCGACTAGTTTGAGGATCTGGGTGCGGTCGGCGGAGGTGGGCTGGGCGATTGTGGGGATGGGAAGGAGAAAGACCAGGGCGGTGCGGAGGGACATCGGCATGCGGGCGTCTCCGGGGCGAGGCGAGGATTTGGATTTTCTCTAATGTACCCTGCCCTGCTTCTGACGACAGCAGATATGTTCGGCGGATTCTCGGTCAAACGAGAACGAGAATTGAGAACGGAAAAAGGATGAGAGCCAGGACACTCACCCATTTGCTTTCGTCCTTGAAAAGACCAGCGATAGCAAAGGCCCCACCGGCAAATCCCAACAGCCACGCGAACAGAAATATCCTAGCCGCAATTGGGTGCGAGCCTTTATCTGCTCCGAATACGATCGGACCACATATCGAGAACAAAATGAAATGGAGTATCTCCGCTGCAAGAGCAGCGCAACCCCAAATGGGAGGGGATGAGCTTAACTCCGTGGGGTTGGAGGATAAAATCGGCACGCCTTGAGCTTAGAACACGTTCTATCTGCTCTTCTTAACTTTTATGCCTGGGAAAGAAAAAGCCCGGGGCTAAAGCCCCGGGCTAGAGAGTTTCTATTCGTAGGGCTAAAGCCCTACGCTAATCCAGAGAAGCAAAAGCTCATTGCGTCTTGGGGATTGACTGTATTGGTGCGGGAAGGTTTGGGTCGGGCAGCGTGGTGTCGTTGAGGGCGAGGGGGAGTTGCTGCTGGGCTTTGCCGTAGCTGTCGTAGGCACGGACGATGCGCTGGACGAGGTGATGGCGGACGACGTCGACGTCTTCGAAGTGGCAGAAGCGAATGCCTTCTACGCCGTCGAGGACGTGGAGGGCTTCAAGCAGGCCGGATTTTTTGGGGTTGGGCAGGTCGGTCTGGGTGAGGTCGCCGGTGATGACGGCCTTGGAGTTGGCGCCGAGACGGGTGACGAACATCTTCATCTGTTCCATCGTGGTGTTCTGGGCTTCGTCCATGATGATGAAGGCGTCGTTGAGGGTTCGGCCGCGCATGAAGGCGAGGGGGGCGACCTCGATGACGTTGGATTCGAGCATCTTGTCGACCTTGACGGGATCGAGCAGGTCGTAGAGGGCGTCGTAGAGGGGGCGGAGGTACGGGTCGACTTTTTCCTGCAAGCTGCCGGGGAGAAAGCCTAGGCGTTCGCCAGCTTCGACTGCGGGACGGACGAGGATGATGCGGCTGACTTTTTTGGCCATAAGCGCGGAGACTGCCATGGCGACGGCGAGGTAGGTCTTGCCGGTACCGGCGGGGCCGAGGCCGAAGGTCATGTCGCACTGTTCGATGGCTTCGACGTACTTGCGTTGGTTGGGCGAGCGGGGCTGAACCATGCGCTTGACGCCGGCGGAGCGCTGGCGGCCAGTGTCGACTAGAGATTTGAGGGTGATGGCGGGGTCGGCGACGACGAGCTTGAGCATGCCGTTGAGTTCGCCGTTGTGAAGATTGACGCCGAGCTTTCGGAGGGTGTCGAAGTCGGTGAAGACCTGCTCGACACGGGCGATGTTGCTGGGTTCGCCGGTAACCTGAATAGCGTCGGACCGGAGATCGATCGTGACGTTGAGTTTGTCTTCGAGGAGCCGTAGATTTTCGTCGTGGGTCCCGTACAGGGGCTCAATGCCAGGTGTGATTTCCAGGGATTTTTTGATCAAGTAGTGTGCTGACCTCCGTCAGGGGAAGCTGGGTTAAATGCTCTGCCGTACGACTCGGGAGATTGGATGAGATGGGACCAGGGTTTGGTTGCAGCGCAGAGAGTGCGCTTTGTGACTGCGAGCGGGTTGGCGAGATGTGCCAATGCGTCGAATATGCGCAAAGAGTAGAACGAGGATGGATTGGCGTCAAGTGCTAAGTGATGAATTGTGACCAACGGTACGCCAGTCGGGGAACCTTTGAATTTACAACGCTTTGAATCCATAGTGAATCCGCCGATTGTTGGCGTGTTTCTGCTCGCGGTAAAGGATCAATTCCCTACTCTCCCAGGAGCCTCCGGTGGGGGAACACGAGCTTGACAGACGGACTCGCTGTTGTCCTGCCGGGTAGGCAGTGACCGGGCCCGGTCTCTTTCCCTTTCCCTCCGTCGAATATCCGCTATGGATTCGTCAGCGCATGAGGTTGGTCTTGGCAAGGTCGATCACTTCGTCGCCGCGCCCGCTCAGTACAGCGCGAATCATGTAGAGGCTGAAGCCCAGGGCTTGTTCAAGACTGATGGTCGGCGGCATCGATAGCTCCTGTCGATTCACCAGCACCTCAACCAGGGCAGGGCCATTGTGCGCCAGCGCTTCGGTCAGAGCCGGGCGCAGCTCTTCCGGTTTTTCCACGCGAACGCCAAAGATATCAGCGGACTCGGCCAGTTTCGCAAAGTTCGGATTGACCAGGTCCGTACCATAGTCGACCAGTCCGGCTGCTTTCATCTCCAGTTCTACGAAGGCGAGAGAACTGTTATTGAAAACCACCAGCTTTACAGGCAGTTTGAGCTGGCGGAGCGTCAGCAGGTCGCCGAGCAGCATCGCCAACCCACCATCGCCGGAGAGAGTGATGACCTGCCTCCCGGGATGGCTGGCCTGGACGCCGATGGCTTGGGGTAGAGCATTCGCCATAGAGCCATGAGTAAAGGAGCCGAGCAACCTGCGCTTGCCATTCATATGGAGATAGCGCGCAGACCAGACCGTAGGCGTACCAACGTCGCAGGTAAAAACTGCATCTTCGGCCGCCAGCTCATCCAGGACCTTCGCGACATATTGCGGATGAATCGGCGTTCGACCCGGCTCACCGACGGCGAGATCGTCAAGACTTTGGCGCGCACTTTTATAGTGGCTGAGGCATGTATCGAGATAGGTGCGGTCGGTTTTGTTCTCGATCAGCGGAGTCAGCCTCTCCAGCGTGTCCTTCACATTTCCAATCAAGCCAAGATCGACCGGAGTGCGACGTCCAATCTGTTCGCCGAGTCGATCCACCTGAATGATCTTGGCGCTCGTGGGATAGAACTGCTGATAAGGGAAGTCCGTTCCCAACATGAGCAGAGCATCGCAGTTCATCATGGCGTGATAGCCGGAAGAAAAGCCAAGCAGTCCTGTCATCCCCACGTCAAAAGGATTGTCATACTCGATAAATTCCTTGCCCCGCAGGGCATGGACAATCGGCGCCTTCAAACGCTCGGCCACTGTGATCAGCTCGGCGTGAGCGCCCTCACAGCCCGCTCCGCCAAGAATGGTGACCTTGCGCGCGTGGTTAAGAATCTCGGCGGCATTGCGAAGTTCGTCGTCCGATGGAAAGAGCAATGAGGCTGAATTCTCGATGCCGAGCGAAAGCGCCGGTGCGGAACATTCGCGCAGCGCCACATCCCCGGGAATGACAACGACGGCAACGCCTCGCCTAGTCAGGGCGGTACGCATGGCGATGCCCAAAACTCTCGGCATCTGCTCCGGTTGAGAAACCAGTTCGCAATAATAGCTGCAGTCTTTGAACAGATGTTCAGGATGGGTCTCCTGAAAGTAACCGCTTCCGATCTCATGACTTGGAATCTGTGCTGCAATCGCAAGAACCGGAACACGATTCCGATGGCAATCGAAGAGGCCATTGATGAGGTGAAGATTGCCCGGGCCGCAACTGCCTGCGCACACCGCAATCTCTCCTGTAAGGTGAGCCTCCGCGCCAGCGGCAAACGCGGCCACCTCTTCATGTCTTACATGCAGCCATTCGATTTGTTCACTTTTCCGGATGACGTCGGTCAAGCCGTTCAAGGAGTCGCCCACTACCCCGTAAACTCGCTTTACGCCGGCGCTCACTAGTGTTTCGATGAAGATCTCAGCCACCTTTTTTGCCATGTGTTTTTCTCACCCCGCCCTGCGAGATTCGGCTTGGTGCTCTCATTGATCCCTGCTAGAAGCTTCGATGCTGTCCTTTCAACATTGGCTTCAGGGGGTTTCTCAGAGACACCCTCCTTCGGTACGAGCGTTGAGGACGAAGGCGTTGTCAAGGGCAAAGCTCCCAAGAAGAAAGTTGGGTTGTCCAGCCCCCTGGGGTCATTGTGAGAATCGAAAGCCCGTCGTTACTGCGTGTGATCCACGAAACACCGCTCGACAGACGGTCCGATGAAGTGGTGGTACCAAACCTACATATATTCCGGTCAAGATCTTCATCGATTTGAGCTTGCGATAGAACCTACTACGATGCTACCCTGCGGCTACCAGTCGAAATTACTACTTCTGTCTTCGCCGCTCCTGCGCTACTTGCCCAGACGTTCTCCTAACTTAGATTTCTTAAACCTTCGTAAGCTCGACAGTCTCTTCGCAAAGCCGCATCAGGTAGGCTTGTCGTCTTCCAGCAGTTAACCTGGTCCAAAAGAGAAAGAAGAGGTAATCATGAAAAGGTTTGCGACAGTTCTGACCGTTGCAATTCTCTCAATGTCCACAGGTAAGATTTGGGCGGATGGTATTGGTCTTACGGTATCCGGCGTCCTTACGCTTTTCAATCCGGGTGACATACCCCTTCAACCCACCGGAGTAAATTTCCTGGACAGTAGCGCTGGAGCGGTACCCCCAGGGTACGGTAACAGCACCACGCATGGTACTGCTGTCATTGGTTCTGGCATTGAATTTGGAGTATCCGATGGGGCAGAGTTATTGACGATGGACTACACGGGGACCACCATAACATTGACGGATACCTGCCTCAACTCTGGTTGTGGCGTCACGCAGTACACAGTCGCCTTTTACAGTCCGTATATCACCGGGTATTCGCTCATTTCATCCAGTGGTCTCAATGCCGTATACTCCTACGGCGACACGCGCTATTTTCCCGGCAATGCTGGCGCTCTCACCTTCCTCGGCGAGCCTGGCTTTTCTGGCTATTCGATCACCTTCGGCTACACTTCTGTAGCTCCTCCCCCGCCTGCGGCGCCATCGCTTCGACTAGCTTCGTTTTCGCGGTTCGCTGCACCCCTCGCTGACCCACCTGCTGCGGTCCCTGAGCCTGCTAGCTTTGGGTTAGTGGGAACGGGCCTTCTGGGACTGGCGGGTTGTATTCGCCGATTCCGGGCATAACAAAACCGAACAGAAGCCATCACAAAAGCTGCACTTAAGAAGTGCAGCTTTTGTGATGGCTTCGGAAAGTTCTGTCGTGCATTGTGAACACGTGTTCCGCACCAAACGCGAAAGTGGGGATCGCGTGGTATGAGCTGGTGGACCACAATCAACGAAAATTCACAGCCCGCATCGCAATTCGCGAAGAATTTCTTTCTGCGTAACGCTGCAGGAGTGATCAGTACCAGACGCGGAGCCCGAAGACGAAGCTGGAATTGCTGGTGGCTTCTCCTGACTGGCGGGTGTAACGGGCCGAACCGCCATATTTTCCGTCAAAAGCCCATCCAATATAGGGATTGAATTTGCGAGTGAGTACGTAGCGCAGACGAATGCCGGTATCAATATCTGAGAAGCCTGACCCGATTTGGCGTGCCTGGTCGTCCTTACTGTAGAAGTTCAGCTCCGCCTGCGGTTGCACGACCCATCGCTGCGTGATGAAGAGATCCCACGAGCCGCTGATCCGTCCGGCTATGCGTCCGCCGTCCCTGACATAGAAGGTCGGCTCGAAGGCGAAGAAGTAAGGCGCCAGTCCCTCGACGCCGACTGCAGCCCACACGCGGGTGGGGCCAGAGTCCAAATCAGCTCGGACGCCTGCCTGCGCGTCGAAGTAGCGCATGTGCGGGATCGGCCGGTCGTAGAGCGCTTCTTGGTCGCCATCGCTGACGGTTCCGTCGCCGGCGAAGCCTTCCGATTTCAGCCAGAGCCGGTTCATGTCTGTGCCAACCCAACCTTGCCCGTCCCATCGGAAGAGGGTGCCGGAGGTGCTTGCCCTGCCCTCCAACTGATCAAGCAGGACATGTGCGAAGACCTTGTTGTCTTTGACGGCGGGTGGCCATCCCGGGCCTTTTGGGGGTAGCGGTTCCGGCGCGTCGGGAATCAGTGCTTGCGCGTCTGCCGATTTCGCTGCAATAAGGCCGAAGACAAATGCGAGTATCAAAATCGCAGGTACAGATCCAATTCGATGGAGGCTCTTCCCTGGCCTGTTCATGACACCACCACCGTCCTGAACATGCCCGCGTGCATGTGATAAAGCAGATGACAGTGGAAGGCCCATCGTCCCGGTGTATCGGCGCTGACAAGATAACTGACGCGCTCCGCGGGCTTCACGGTGATGGTGTGCTTATAAGGATTGAATGCACCGTGGCCGTTTTCCAGTTCGCTCCATAGCCCGTGCAGGTGAATGGGGTGCTCCATCATCGAGTCGTTGATCAGAACGATGCGGATCCTCTCTCCGAGCTTTAGTTCGATCGGCTCCGCACTGGAGAATTTCTGTCCATTGAATCCCCAGATGAAGCGCTCCATGTTGCCGGTAAGATGCAGTTCCATTTCGCGTGTCGGCGGTCTGCCGTCAACACCGCGATAGCGTGCGCGCAGATCCGCATAGGTCAAAACCCGCCGTCCATTGTTTTCGAGGCCGTCGCCCGGATCGTTCAAACGGCTGCTGACCGTCATCGGCACTGCGGCCACCTGCGGACCCACATGCAGCTTTACAGGGTTGGACGGCGCCAGTTTCACCTCTTCTGCGCCGGCTCTGGGCTCCGCGATCGGCTTCGTATTCGGGCCCGGCTGCGGAAACGGTGTCAGCCCCGTACCGCTGCTCATCTGCATTCCCAGCATTGCCCGGTGCGCTTCGTCGGACATAGCAGGCATGGTTGATCCACCGGATGCCTTGCTCGCAGCGCCCATTTGCATCTCTTCCCTGCCAGACATATCCATCCCTTGCATGCCTGACGTATCCGTGCCCTTCATGCCGCCCATCTTCATGCCAGCCATGCTGCCCATACCCATGTCCATCATGGTTCGCGTGGGCCGCGGGTCCATCGGTGGAACTGCGGCGACCAAGCCGAGTTTTGGTGTTAGCGTGCCGCGCGCAAAACCTGTGCGATCCTCCGCCTGGGCGAAGATCGTATAAGCGTCGTTGGCAGTTGGCTGCACGATTACGTCATAGGTCTCCGCAACGCCCACGCGGAACTCGTCGACGACGACCGGCTCGACATCGTTACCGTCGGCCTGCACTACCGTCATGGCCAGGCCGGGAATGCGAACATCGAAGAAGGTCATCGAGGATCCATTGATGAAGCGAAGGCGAACGCGTTCGCTTGGCCGGAAGAGTCCTGTCCAGTTAGCCCGCGGAGGATTGCCGTTCAGCAGATAGGTGTAGGCAGCGCCCGAGACATCGGCGATATCGTTAGGGCTCATGTTCATGCGTGCCCACGCCATACGCTCTTTTAGCGTTGCTCCGGCGCCCTTGTCCTTCGCTTCGCTGATGAAGTTCGCAACAGTGTGCCGATGGTAGTTGTAGTAATCGCTCTCCTGTTTCAGGTTGCTGAAGATTGATTCCGGATTTGCGTCGGTCCAATCGGAGAGCAACACCACATATTCGCGATCAAATTCGACAGGATACGGGTCGCGAGGTTCTATCACGATGCTTCCAATCAGACCGGTCTGCTCCTGAAGTTGCGAGTGGCTGTGATACCAATAGGTGCCGCTCTGGAGCACCGGAAAGCGATAGACAAAGGTCTCGCCCGGAGCAACGCCGCGATAACTCAGGCCGGGAACTCCGTCCATTTCCGTGGGGATCCGCATGCCGTGCCAGTGAATTGAGCTTGGATCCTTGAGGCGGTTCGTCACCGCGATGGTGATTGTGTCGCCTTCGCGCCACCGCAGGGTTGGCCCAGGCGAAGAACCATTGATCCCCGTAGCAACGGCGTGACGCCCGGTGAAGTTCACCGGCAGCGCGTCAAGTGTCAGTTCGAAGTGTGTGCCTGACAATTCCGCGGGTGTCCTCGTGGCTGTTTCACTGTGGGCCGGAATACTGTCCCACCCGAGCGCGGTCAGGGCTCCCGCGGAGGCAATGCCCTGGACGAACTGGCGACGGGTGATTGAAATGTTGGGTCCATGACTTTTGGGTCCATTGGTGTTCATATACTCTTCGCGTCAATGCTTTCCTTTTGAATCATGAGAATTTCGAAACCGCAACCGTTGGTGCGATCGTGGCGATTCCCACTCTCTCGCAAGAGAGTTCCCAGTCCGAGACTGGTGCACTTCAACTGCCAAAGACACGTTCTGAGTGAACGCTGCAACTGATTGGACACACAAGAACCTTGCGTTGGAGATCGGCGATGCACTGAGAGAGTGTCTGGATTTCGACACGTTTCGGATCAATGTCGAATGTCCGTCTTTGCTCGCCCTGAGGCCACTCGTTGGTCAAGTTACTTCTCGCGTCAATGCTTTCGATTCGTTGCAGATTCCAGTGGAGCAGATCGCACCCACCGTCACAGAAATTTCCAGTGAAATTGAAACGTAATAGATAAAAGCAAACATGGGACACCGCCAGATGGATTCTGATGTTTTTAGGACGATTGGCTAACCCCGCAATCGCGACGAAATGTAAGCAAGATTCGTTGGATGCTGACGAAGTTCAAGTCGAATTAGGAGGAAGACTTAGCCCGGTTACCACCAGAGAAGACAGATTCGTTCAAGAAGAACAACACAATGTCAATTCGAATAGCTTCAAACCACAACACGAGATCTCAGACCGAGTCCGCTCGAAGTTTTTCATCGATGGCAAGTGGAAGACGCCGTCAGGCAGTGACAAGCTCGACCTGATCTCTCCTAAACCGAGGAACTCTTTCTACGCGGACCTGAGGCTTATCCAGAACTTCAAGGTTAGCCGCGCAAGAAGACGCTCCTCATAACGGCTTAACGAAAGGACCTTTTTTGTATGAAATCAAATGGAGCTCCCCCATCTATACCTCACCCCAATCGCGAGCAAGCGCTAAAGAGGGCTCGTCTGACCGCGGGGTTTCCGAATATTGTGAACGGCAAAAGGATCGACTCTTTGAAGTCAATAACGATCTCCGATCCTGTGACCGGAGAAGAGCTTGCACGCGTGTCCGAGACTCAGAAAGATGGTCTCGACCGGGCAGTCGAGGCTGCAAATGCAGCGTTTCCTGCTTGGAGCAGCAAGACCTGGAACGAGCGAAGGGATCTTCTTCGAAATGCTATGGAAGAGCTCAAGGCTCATACCGATGAGCTCTGCACGATCCTGACAGCGGAAAACGGCAGACCTTACAGCATGGCGCAATGGGAGATCACATGGATCTTCGAGACCTATGTACCGTCGTTACTGCAGATGGAATTGCCAGATTCGACATGGAATGAACCCGGTGTCGGACAGATCACGAAGCGTTATGTTCCACTGGGTGTTGTTGCCGCGATCAGTCCGTGGAATCTTCCGTTCTTGCTGTCATTCACAAAAGTGCTCCCATCTCTGCTGGCCGGCAACACCGTTGTCCTGAAGCCTGCGGTCTTTACCCCTCTTACCGTACTTCGAGCTTCCGACTACATTCGTGAGATGCTTCCGCCCGGAGTTTTGAATGTGATCAGCGGAGGGGATGACCTTGGCCCCTGGATGACGTCCCACCCGGACTTCCAGAAGGTCTCCTTCACTGGATCTTCGGAGACCGGATGCAAGGTTTTTGCATCCGCCGCTCCAACCCTGAAGCACCTGACCCTTGAGCTAGGCGGGAACGATTCCGGTATTGTTCTTCCGGATGCCGATCCTCAGGCAATCGCCGAGTACCTGTTTCGAAGCATGTTCGCACTCAGTGGCCAGGGGTGCGTCACCCTCAAACGCCTTTTCGTGCACGAGAGCATCTATCAGGCTCTTACGGAAGCACTCATATCGTGTGCTCAACATCAGAAGCTCGGCGATGGGTTTGATCCCGAGACCACCCTGGGCCCTATACAGAACCGTCCCCAGTTCGCTCGCATGCAAACAACATGGAAAGAGATTCAAGAGGAGAAGGCTCCGATCCTCTATCAAGGCGAAGTTCCCTCGGAGGGCGCCGGCATGTTTTTTCCCGTCACTCTCCTGGACAATCCGCCTGCAGAAGCGGCTTACGTAATCCGAGAAAATTTTGGACCATTGCGGGCCGTTTTCAAGTACAAGGACCTCGACGAAGCCGTCCGGCTGGCCAACGGGACTCCATATGGCCTTGGAGCCTCCGTATGGGGTACAGATCCTGAGTCACTGGACGCCGTTGCACGTCGGCTTGATGCGGGAATGGTTTGGATCAATCAACACCTCAATCTCCATCCCAACATTCCATTCAGCGGTCATAAGAATTCAGGGATTGGCATTGAATTCGGCGAAGATGGGCTCAAAGCATTCTGCAATGTGCAGGTCATTGCGGATAGAGGATAGGCGATACAAGCTAGTTCTGCAGTCGCGGAGTAGGCGTCGAAAGAGTCCACCTCCGATGGTGCACGGCCGATCCGAAAATCGACTGAGGCTCTTATGGTGGTCCCTCCAGATGCCAATGCGGAGGGATCCATTGAGCGGAAACAAGATACAAAGGAGAACAGAAATGGTTGAAATGTTGGTTGGAATGGAAGCTCTGGAAGGGGTGGTACTCACTGTCCTAGAGCGTCTAAGAAATGGAAAGATCGAGGACGCGATCGCCTGTTTTGCAGAAGAGTTCAGCTTCAAGGACCACGGGGTTGACTTGGAATTCAAGAACAAGGAACGCTTGGCCGAGTTCTTCCGAAAGACACGGGAACTGTACCCAGACTCTTTGCTGCAGACTGACGCAATCTTCGTGACCGGCGATCACGTGATCACGGAATGGACACTTCAAGCCAATGTAACGTTTCCGGTTTCGGTGCACGGGGTCTCCATCGTGCTGATAGACAATGGGAAAGTAGCCGACTGGTCGGATTACTACGACAAACTCACCTCCCGACGCGGAGCCTTGGCTTCATATTTCACGGAATGGTAGAACTCTGAACGGTGCTGTGCCCGCTGCAAGAGCCGCGTGAGAGAACCAAGTGCGGGAAGGGTGGGGAACCCGAGGGCCGGGAATATTGCTCCGCTCCAGGTGTTTATCTCACAGGCATTGATATGAGAAGGGTCGGTACTCCTCCGGACGCTGGATCAGTACGTTGATACGGTCCACGCAAAGCCTAGAAATCTGGAGCGACTACGTTGAGCTTACACAGTGAATTTCATGCAAAGTGCGGCAGTCTTCCGATCAACCTGTCGATCATATTTCCGGCGTGCACAGTAGATGGAGTCGGGCGTCGGCAACTTCATTCTCACTTTCAGATAAGGCGCGACGTCAGCGGGTACACCATAAGAAAGTCTGAGGGCAGCCGGACTCCGGATGGAAGAATCGGCCTTGCGTATGACGGCTTCGCGGACCGGCGTGAGTGCACTCACCTCAGCAGGCGTGTACGCAACGGACGAACCGGCTGCGACCATCTCGGCCTTCCACTGCTGCCAGACCCGCCGACGCTGTCCGACCGCCACCACTGCTCCCAGACGTGGAGTAGGACGGCGACGAGTACGACGTGTAACTACAGCTGCTGTAGCCGCCGCCATAGCGACCATAGCTGCCACGGCATGCAGGGCAGGCCGCTGCAGCGCTCGCTGAACGATGGCCCTCTACTGGTGCTGTGCATCTAGCCATGTAGCCGATGATACGCCTAAGTCCTGCTAAGGCTTAGCGTCAGCGATCAGCCGGTAAAGACATTGCGGCGAGTTTCACCTTTATGTAACCTCGCCTCAGAGGTGCTCTGACATCTGGCTTGGAGGTCTGTAGCTTGGCAAAACTCGTCTATGCATTGAACCAGTCGCTGGACGGCTATGTCGACCACGACCACGAGAAATTTGTACCTCGCCCCGCGCTCTTTCGTCACTTCATCGAGGATGTGCGCGGACTTTCGGGTATGGTGTACGGTCGCCGCATGTACCAGATCATGCGTTATTGGGATGAAGACCATGCGGACTGGGGCGCGGAAGAACATGAATACGCGGCTGCATGGCGCAGTCAGGCAAAGTGGGTTGTGTCGCGCTCGTTGAAGTCGGTCGGGCCCAATGCAACTCTTGTCGCCGATGACATCGACGCGTTGATACGAGGACTGAAGGCACAGCGCACGAAAGGGAAGAGGCCGTCCGACTTTCTGTATTTAGGTTTGCAGTTTGTGAAGCCGGGAAGCCGCCCAAACCTCCTCCAGTCCGCCGCGCTGGGGTCAGCGTCGTAGCGCTCGGCCAATGTCTGCGCGGCGAAGGTCCCGAGGAGCTTCGGAAACGTTCTGGGGTCCTTGAGCCAGGCCTGGAAGTTGCCGGCGCTGGTCTCGACAACCGCACATGGGTTGAAGCCGTCAGCCGAGAGCCTCGCAAGCGAGGTCTCGCTGAGATCGTCGAGCGTGGTGAAACGATGCTCCCCGGATGGGCGAATGTAGATGTGCGAGCCGTGAGCATTGCGGTACTTGAGCAGAGAAAGTCTGTCGAGGACCGCCGCGGCCGCGATGCCGTCGAGTCCCGGAAGCATTCCACGCTTACTCAGGACACCGACATCGTAGAGCGGCGCCTTGATAGCCGTGAGCATAGTGCGAACTATGGCTTCGGTCCTGTCCATCGATGTCTCGATCCAGATTCCATTTTGCTTAGGAGGCGTGCAGGGGAGGAAAGGCCCTGTTGCCCACCGTTGAGTGGGCGAGTTTTGGCATCTACCATCTAAGCGAGATGAGAGGGACACTTTTTGACACCATTGCGCACCTTTTTTTTGCGAAGAAGGGGCTGCAACCCCCGACTCACAGGCTTTCAAGTCCTTCCTGATC
>Ga0210406_10004120_pt1 | contig 15716 bp, 10 predicted proteins | sample IncBWC30MmetaG_FD_155454 | JGI IMG/M metagenome (GOLD analysis project Ga0210406, IMG submission 155454) | Forest soil microbial communities from Barre Woods Harvard Forest LTER site, Petersham, Massachusetts, United States - Inc-BW-C-30-M | ecosystem: Environmental > Terrestrial > Soil >... | reverse complement strand
CAAGGATTGGGACCATTGTTCGGGGTATCACTACGCCGATAGTTCGATACTGGGCTTCAGCCACACTCACCTCAGCGGCACGGGATGCATCGACATGCTGGATGTTCTGCTGATGCCGGCCACTGACGATTTCAAGTTCGATCCGCAGGCAAAACCGGACTCTCCCACCACTTATCGATCGAAGTTTTCGCACACAGACGAGGAAGCTGTCCCGGGCTACTACCGCGTTTATCTTCAGGACTCCCACGTCAAAGCGGAGCTGACGGCAACAGAACGCGTGGGGATTCATCGATACACCTTCCCGCAATCGGAAAATGCGCGCTTTCTCCTTGACCTCGCACACGCTGGAGATGCTGGCAACGACGCAGCCAATCCCGATGCTCCCCCAACACCCTCGGTTCGATGGTCGTCCCTGAAGATCGTGGGTAACGACACCATCGTAGGAGGACGCTGCACCGATATCTGGGCCAAGGGCCGGCAGATTTATTTCTCCATGAAGTTTTCAAAACCCTTCGACAGCGCGGATATCTACTGCGATGGAAAACTGGTCGACGGCGTCGCAGGGGAACAGAAGGGCACCTCACTCCGCTGTGTGCTGAAGTTCAAGACGCACGCGAACGAGGTCGTCAACGTGAAGACCGGCATCTCCGGCGTGAGCGTTGAGGGCGCGGCCGCCAATGTAGCTGCAGAGGCGCCTGGATGGGACTTCGATGGCGCCCGCTCTGCCGCCCATGCCGCATGGCGACGCGAGATGGGGCGCATTCAAGTCACCTCAGAAGACCAGAAACATCTGGAGATCTTCTACACCGGTCTCTATCACATGATGGTGGCGCCCACCCTGTTTGACGATGTCGATGGACGATACCGCGGCATGGATGGCAAGGTTCATACCCTTGCGAAGGGAACGCACAACTACAGCACCTTCTCACTATGGGATACGTATCGCTCGCTGCATCCGATGTACACACTGATTCTCGGCGAACGCGTGCCGGATCTTGTGAACTGCCTGATCCGAATGGCCGAGCAAAGTCCGCAGGGTGTTCCCGTGTGGCCTTTGCAGGGAAGCGAGACAGGATGCATGGTGGGGTATCACTCTGCCCCTGTTGTTGCCGAGGCCCTCGCAAAAGGATTCCAAGGAATCGACGCAAAGTCTGCCTACGCTGTCTTCAAGAAGCGCGCTGAGGTCGATGACTATCGCGGCCTCGCAGCCTATCGAAAGCTCGGCTATGTTCCCTGCGATGCGCAGGATGAGTCCGCAAGTAAGACGCTGGATTATTCCTATGACGATCGCGCAGTCTCTGCCATCGCCAAAGCCGCCGGCGAAGATGCGGATGCCGCAATGCTGATGAAGCGATCATGCTCCTTCGTGAATCTGTACGACACGGAATCGGGTTTCATTCGTCCGAAGTTCAGCGACGGCCACTGGGCCACGCCGTTCAATCCCAAGTCCATCAGGATTACGAAGTGGCGCGACTACACCGAGGCCAATGCGTGGCAGACTACGTTCTGCGTGCAGCATGACCCTGCACTTTTGATCCAGACGATGGGCGGAAACAAAGTGTTCATCGAAAAGCTCGATCAACTGTTCAATCAAAGCTCGGAGCTGCCTCCCGACATGCCTCCTGATGTGACCGGAATGGTTGGCCAGTACGCCCACGGAAACGAGCCAAGCCATCACATCGCCTATCTCTATAACTATGCCGGCGCTCCCCACAAAACGCAGGCAAGAATCCGCAGCCTGCTCGAGACAATGTACGACAACAAACCTGACGGGATGGCGGGCAATGAGGATTGCGGACAGATGTCGGCATGGTTCGTCATCAGTTCGTTGGGGCTTTATGCAGTAGATCCAGTGAGTGCGCGGTACGACTTCGGCACACCTTTGTTCGATCGCGTACAGATCAAAGTCTCGGACAACCATACTCTGACAATCGAAGCCAACCGACTGTCCACCAAATCGATTTACGTGCGGTCAGTCGAGTGGAACGGCACACCGGTAAAAGGATTGATGGTAGAGCACAGTCAACTGATCAAGGGAGGCAGGCTCGTCTTTCACCTCGTCGATGAGCCAACCGGTGTCTCGTAAAGGCTAGGCATGCGCTGGAAGAGATTTTTCGCGATCACCATCTTTTCTGCGGTCCTCCTTCCGATCGCACCGGCGGAGTCCCAGTCACCTACGGCATCCATCGAGGAAGTCCTCCAGCGCCTCATGCCTCACCTCGCGCCTCAGTTTGAACTGGCGCTTCTCCCCAGGCCCGATCATAAGGATTACTTCCGGATCTCGGGCACGCGTGGACACATCCGCGTCCAGGCAGCCACCCAACCTACCCTCCTCTACGGAGTCAACTGGTACCTGAAGTATGTTGCACACCTGAACGTGTCGCCTAACGGCCTTCAACTCGGTCCTCCCAATCTAGTATTGCCCGCTCCTGACTCTCCCATCGAGAAGCCGGCCCTCTACCCCTGGCGCTACGCGTTGAACGAAAACGTTGACGGCTATTCCGCCCCGTACTGGGACGAGAAACGCTGGCAGCACGAGATTGACATTCTCGCTCTGAGCGGTACCAACGCGATCTTAATCGAGCGCGGCATGGACCTCGTCCTCTACCAGACCTTCCGCGAGTCCGGCTACTCCGACGAAGCCATCCGTAACTGGATCGTCCAACCCGCCCATCAGAACTGGCAACTCATGGGCAACATGTGCTGCTTCCAGGCTCCCATCTCCATGGAACTTCTCGAGAAGAGGTCGCACTCAGCGCAGCAACTCATCGCCACACTGCGCAGCCTCGGCATCATGCCGGTCCTCCCGGGATACTACGGAATCGTCCCCGCAGACTTTGCCTCGATCCATCCCGGCGCTCACGTCATCACGCAGGGTGACTGGAACGGATTCACTCGCCCTGGCTGGCTCGATCCTCTCGATCCCAACTTCGACAAACTCGCCGCGTCCTTCTACCGTCATCAACATGCACTCTACGGCGACTCGGCAATCTACGACATGGAAATCTTTCAGGAGGGCGGCGCCGCAGGAAACGTCTCCGTTCCCGCAGCGGCGAAAAAAGTACAAGATGCCCTCAAGCGGGTCCACCCGGATGCCCTCTGGATGCTGCTCGGCTGGCAGGAAAACCCAACCCGGGAGCTGCTCTCCTCCCTCGACACCAGCCGCGTCCTCATCGCCGAGATCGAGCAGGGCCGCGTTCCCCGCCAGAATCGCGACACCGAGTTCCGCGGAGCCTCATGGCTCTACGGCGGCCTGTGGGAGTTCGGCGGACGCACCACCATGGGCGCGCCGCTCTACGACTACGCAGTTCGCCTGCCGCAGATGGCCAAACGCCCCGGCAGCCGCATCGCCGGCACCGCGCTCTTTACAGAGGGCCTCGACACCAACCCCTATGCCTTCGACCTCTACACCGAGATGGCCTGGCACGAAGATCCCATCGACCTGACCCATTGGACCGACGCCTACGCTACTCGCCGCTATGGAGCGGACGATCCCCACGCCCGCAGCGCCTGGCAGATTCTCCGAAAGACCGCCTACGGCTACCGCGCCGACGGCAACAAGGACCACGGAGAGCGCGACGCCTCTCAGGACTCTCTCTTCAACTCCCAACCGTCGCTCACCGCAACACGCGCCGCAACCTGGGCCCCCGACATCCTCCGCTACAACCCCGCCGACTTCGCACCCGCACTCACCGAACTCCTCCAGGTAGCACCCGCGCTCCGCTCCACCGAAACCTATCGCTTCGATCTCGTCGACGTAGCCCGGCAGGCGATGGCAAACGAGAGCCGCCGCCTCTTACCGCTCATCAGACAAGCCTACGAATCCAAAGATAAAGTCGCATTTGCCAGCCTTACGAAAGAATGGCTCGACGACATGCAGCTACAGAACAACCTGCTTGAAACCAACCAGTTCTTCCTTCTCGGCAGATGGCTCTCCTTCGTTCCCGCATGGGCCTCATCCCCTGCGGAGCTTGACCGCCTCAACTACGACGCGCGCTCGATCCTCACCACCTGGGGCGACCGCCACGCAAGCGAGTTCGGCCTCCACGAGTACGGGAACCGCGACTGGGCCGGCTTGACCAGCGACTACTATATGCCACGCTGGCAGATGTTCTTCGACTCCCTATCCGCCTCGCTCGCCACCGGCGGACCTCCAGAGACCATCGACTGGTATGCTTTTGGCGACAGATGGAATCACAGCCGGAAGGTCTACGACGTCAACGCTCAGGGCGATTCCTACAACGCCGCCCTCGCTATTGCACGTACCTTACATCTCGCTCCTACCCAGCATCTGGAGGCGCACGAGTAACTCATGACCGTGACTAACCCATCAACAACGAGTCCATCCGCCGTTAGCGCCAAGCCCTCGCTGATCGCCGCGCGTCCCGGGCGGCTCCTCTCGCTCGACGTTCTGCGCGGCCTCACCATCGCTTTCATGATCCTTGTCAACAACAACGGCAATGAGGCCCATGCCTATTGGCCGCTCAAGCACGCCGCCTGGAACGGCTTCACCCCCACTGACCTTGTCTTCCCAACCTTCCTCTTCCTCGTCGGCATCTCGACCGTCTACTCCACCGCCGCCCGACTAGCGCAGGGAGCAACCCGGCAGTCCTTGTTCGTGCACGTCCTGCGCCGCTCGATCATCCTGTACCTGCTAGGCCTTATCGTGAACAGTTTCCCATACTTCCATCTCCACACCATGCGCTTCTATGGAGTGCTCCCCCGCATCGCGATCTGCTACCTCGTGATTGCGTCGCTCTATCTCATCAACCCCGGCTGGCGCAGCAAAGCAGCCCTGGCAATCGCCGCGCTCGCCGCCTACTGGATCCTCATGCGCTTCGTCCCCGTCCCCCGGATACGGCATCCCCACCCGCGACATCCCCCTCCTCGACCAAGACGCCAATCTTACTGCCTGGCTCGACCGCCAGATCTTCTCCGCCTCTCACCTCTACGAGCGCACCCGCGATCCCGAAGGCCTCCTCAGCACCATTCCCGCTCTGGCCACCGCCCTCCTCGGTCTCCTCACCGGTATCTGGCTGCGCACCCAGCGCACACTCCGAGCAAAGGCAGACGGAATCGCGACCGCCGGACTCTCCGCCGTCCTCCTGGGAGGCCTCTGGAATCTCTCTTTTCCCATCAACAAGAAGCTTTGGACTAGCTCCTATGTTCTCTTCGCCAGCGGCCTCAGCCTGCTGCTGCTCGCGCTCTGTCTCCTGATAGTCGATCTCCGCGACAAGAGCCCCAGCACCTCCGGCCATTCCCGCTTCCTCAATCCCCTTCTGGTCTTCGGCACCAACGCCATCGCGGCCTACGTCTTTTCCGAGCTCCTGCAATCAACCCTCAGCAGCATACATCCCCAACTGGGCATAAACCTCCAGCAGCTCCTCTTCCGCTCGATGCTGCATGTCGTGCCAGACCAGCCCTTTGCCTCTCTGCTCTATTCGATCGGATTTGTCGCCGTTTGCTGGGTACCCGTTTGGGCGCTCTACCGCCGCAGTATGTTTATCAAGATCTAATCCGTTTTCTGGAAGAGAAGCGCCAGCCTGACCTTCCTTGGTCCGCAGTGGAACTAACTAGTGTTCTGAGCTAATTTTTGTTGTGAGTAAATGATTTCCATTCCAATCAACCGCGCAATAAGAACTGCGAGATAAAGTTGCCCCGTGACAGCCTCTCCGGTAGCCAGCGCGCGCGCGACCCTGGTTAACGGCGTAATTTCTCCATAACCTAATGTGGTCAGGGTCACGTAGCTGTAGTAGTACCACTCTACAGACGATGAAGAGGATAGGCCGACCGTACTGTGAAATGAATGCGGATTACCCTGCATCACAAGCAGGTAGGCGTTGGCCCAGCCCAAGCCAAAGAGTAGATAGACAGCGATCGCGGCCTGAATGCTGACTGCCGTTATCGGCCTGGCCCGACGGAAGATATGCAAAACTAGTATCCACGAAATCACCAGAATCACTGTAAGTGTAGCTACCTCGCTGCAGAGTTGTCAGGCACGGCTAGGCCTCCATAGAGCCATCCATCGCGCAGCGAGTGTAATGATGCCCACAAGTGCCGAGAACAGGAAGAGGCCTCTGCGACGCCACGCGATGGCCGTCCCGGCGCAGATGAGTATCAAAAACACGGTGTCGCCGTACCATTCTTCGTGTCTGTCACCCAACCCAATCGAAGGCATGACAAACACGGTGAGGATCAAAAGACCCAGAAAAATAGAGATATTGATCTGTGATCCGAGAGTGTCGACGGTCTTATCGCCGATGCCGCTTGCTGTCGTCTCTGTTTCCCCATTTCTCGTGGCGACTGTCTTCATTGTCGGAACCTCGGATTGCTTCACTTTTCAAAAATAAGCTCTAGGCCGGTGACTTCATGAACGACTTGGCATCGCCTGTCATCGTAGGTGTTCGAGATCGGCCTTAGAGTTGCACACCTCCATGGACCAATGAAAGGTCCCTCTCTCAGCCCGACACAAAGGCCTGCTCGGTAAAAGACTAAGGATTCATCCACATTGACGCTGCTGACATATCTGCTAGTACATATCGGAATAGTTACTAGACTTCAGCTTCGTCTTTCTACCCGGCGCCCTATCAACGCCAGTCCTATAACTATTCGAGTCGTATCACTGGTCTTCGGCCAACTTCATCGTTTCGCCGGAAAATCTGGACATCCTCCTTAAAACCGTAGCTATCAGGTAGGCCTCCGGAAAGCGACAAACAAAGTAAAAAAGTCGATCAATTGGTCAGACCGTGTCAAGAATGCCATCTGTACATTTGCTGCACCCCCACTAGGACTTTTGATAGTGGGAGAAGCGCTGCACGCTAGGTATCTTCGAACTTTAGCGAGGAAAAGGGTTTTTTTCGAGCTCAGCTTTGCTACCCAAAAGCGAAACCTGCTTGGCCCAACGAAGGTTTCAGGTAACGTAGCTCACCCAGGGCGCCGAGTGCCAACGTTTCAGAACCTACTGACACGCAGCTGAAGAGGCAAACCTCCATGCACAATCATTCGAGACGACGATTTACATCCACACTATCGACTGCCACAACTCTGTGCGCGGTTTTGTCCGCAATTACGCAGACGCTGGCTCAGAGTCCTGCACTGGAGGAGAAGCTTGCACAAATCAAACAGTCCTCTGCGGCGAACAAACAAGCGCTAGCCCATTACACATGGTTGGAGCAACAGACTATTAGTTTGAAGGGCGAGGTCAAGAAGACACAACAGTTCCAGGTGCGGATAGGGCCTGATGGTCAACAGCAGAAAACCGAACTGAACCCCCAGGCACCACCGGAACCCAGTGGCCGCAGACTCAAGCAGCATATTGTCGAAAAGAAAACAGATGAATTTCAGGCCTATGGGCAGCAAATCGCGGCCCTCGGCAAGCAATACTCTCAGCTTGACCCGCAGGCGCTCCAGCAGGCCCATCAGCAAGGCAACATCTCGATGCAACCGGGTGGCGCCGCAGGCACCGTTAGCCTGATTATTAAGAGTTATCTCAAACCGAATGACTCGGTGACGCTGGTGTTCAATCAGCAGCAGAAGGCAATCCAAAGCGTCCAGGTTGCCAGCTATCTTACTGATCCGAGTGACGCAGTCACAATTGCTGTTCAGTTTGCCAAGCTGCCAGATGGCACGAACCATGTTGCGACAAATCAGGTGAATGGGGTCAGTAAGCAGTTAGGTGTGCAGATTCAGAATTCGGCATATCAGCCCGCACAATAGGTGGCAGGGTCGAATTTTTGAGAGGTATAACGAAACTTAACATTGGAATAATTGACATCGCGCAGAGGTCGACGTATAAATCTCGTCTACAAGACGAAAAGTTTTCTAGAAGAATGTTCGCGAACTAATATTCGAGATATCAATCTATGCGACAGTTTGGCGGGACCCATAACTGAATTCAAGGGTCTCACTGAAGAACGACTATCGGAGGGTTCTACGATGAGAGAGCAGCGAGCCGCAGCACGAATTCTGATCGCCGACGATCACCAGCTTTTAGCCGACGCATGCAAGAGTCTGCTCGAGCCGGAATTTTCTGTAGTTGGCATCGTTACAGACGGCCGCCATCTGGCCGATGCCGCAGCCGAATTGAAGCCGGACATCATTATCCTCGACATCTACATGCCACGGTTAAATGGACTTGATGCGGGCGAACAGGTCAAACAAAAAACGCCTGGAATCAAATTGGTCTTCCTTACTATGACATTAGCTGCGGATGTCGCTGCCGAAGCGTTCCGTCGCGGCGCCTCCGGCTACGTTCTCAAGCAGTCGGCCGGCGATGAACTCTTGCTTGCGGTTAGAAAGGTTAATCGCGGGGAATCCTATCTTTCGCCACTCATTGCCAAGGAAACGGTGACATTTCTTCTTAATAAGAGAGAGCCCTTCACCGAAGAAAAGAGAATCACGAAAAGGCAAAGCGAGATTCTACAGTTACTCGCCGAGGGTTTGTCGATGAAGCAGGTGGCAAGTGTTATCGACGTGAAACCCGGCACAGTCGCTTTTCACAAATATCGCATGATGGAAACACTGAACATCACTACGAACGCCGAACTTCTCGGATATGCGATTAAGCACCAAATGATTTCTTCATAGTCTTCCCACCTTCGCTCCTTCAGGCCGATCGGCAGGAGTTCGACCCTGATGGACGGGACTCTGTCCCCCTTCCCTCCCAGTTGATCCCAGCTGTTGCGATAACAAGGTTTCGCAAATAAGAACTGAAAGTATGCTCCGGCTACCCCCTGCTCGCTGGCAACTTTTAGTGCTGCGCCTGCTAGATTTGATAGTTCCTGCAACGGCGGGCTGCCTGAATAATGTGAACGTCGTCACTATTCGGAAGGCATAGGGCATTTCGAGGCCGCGGCCTCACCTGAAAAACGAGGCATCATTGCGCAAATTCATCTACTGTCTCGCGTAAAGCGAAGACACTCCGGTTATTGCGCGCCTGCTTGCTCGCCGCGCTGAGTGTAGACGTGGCATTGAAAGTGGACCATTCACATAACGCAAAGACTGAGGGTAAGCATGAAGATCCGAGCCGCGCGGTCGTTGTTTCTACTTTTTGTTTTGGCGGCGAGCGTTTATGGCCATTCCCAGGATCCTCCGAAGAATGGTAAGACAGGTCACCCGAAACTCGGTCTCGTCCTCGAGGGCGGCGGCGCGTTAGGTCTTGCCCATATCGGTGTCATCACGTGGATGGAGGAACACCGCATCCCAGTTAGCTATGTCGCCGGAACCAGCATGGGAGGTTTGGTCGGCGGTATGTACGCGACCGGCCTATCCCCCGCAGAGGTCCGGCAACTCATCAACGGAATCGACTGGGACCAGGTACTAAGTGGAGTGACGCCATTCAGAGACCTGTCTTTTCGACGCAAACAAGACGCCCGCGACTTCCCTGGTCAACTTGAATTCGGTTTGAGGGGCGGGTTGCGATTTCCGTCAGGATTCAATACAGGTCAGGGAGTCAATCTGGTTCTCGATAAGGTCGCGCTTCCATATTCAGAGATTGCAAGCTTTAATGACCTTCCTATTCCGTTTGCCTGTGTGTCCACCGATCTTATCTCCGGCAAACCGCATGTCTTCCGCGACGGTTCTCTTGCATTGGCCATGCGATCCACCATGTCGTTACCGGGCATCTTCACGCCAGTCCGATCCGGAAAACACCTCTACGCTGATGGGTTCCTGCTCGACAATCTCCCGATAGATGTTGGCAAATCGATGGGGGCCGACATCGTCCTTGGAGTCCATCTCGAGACTGCCCCGTTGGATCCAAACGCCGACCTGTCAAGCTTCGGTGTCCTCGGTCAAGCCATCTCCGTCATGTCCGAGGCCAACGTAGTTCGATCGATGGAGCAGGCCGATCTGCTCATCGTGGTTCCCTTGCAGAAATACACATCTCTTGACTACAACAAGGCCGATGCCATCATCAAGCTGGGATATGAGGCAGCCGCCTCCAAAGCCTCCGTATTGTCCGCCTTTTCCGTGAGCGAGGCCGAGTGGGAGGAGTATCTTGCAAATCGACGCTCTCGCCGAAGGGTTGCACCAATACCACAGTTCGTCGAGGTTACCGGGACCTCTCCAGACATGGCGAAAGCTATGGAAAAGCAGATGGCGTCGCTGGTAGGGAAGCCCGTTGATCCCACGAAAATTGACAACGACATGATGACCATCGTCGGTGGTGGACGGTTCGCTACTGCTACCTATTCCATGACAACGAAAAACGGGGAACAGGGTCTGCAAGTTCAGGCTGAACAGAAATCCTACGCACCCCCTATCGTGCGTCCTCTCATTGTGATTGACGGTGCGGAATACAACAATGTCCTCTTCAGCCTTGGGAGCAGAATTACATTTATGGATGTAGGCAGCTACCGGTCGGAGTTGCGCACCGACATCATTCTTGGATCGCAATACCAATTCGCTAGCGAGTACTACCACCCATTCACAACGACCAGCAACTGGTTCATTTCCCCCAGACTTGGATTCAACAGCCAGCAATTTAACGTCTACTCCAGTAACACCCTGGTGGCCAGCTACCGTATACGCCAGGCGCTTGGTGGCATTGATACCGGATATTCGTTCGGAAGGACCGGCGAATTACGCATGGGTTATGAAGGTGGCTATGAGAAAGCCACTCCAACAATTGGGAACGTACCAGATTTCCCCACAACCTCCGGGACGACTGGCGACGGTAGGATCCAGTACGAGTTAACAACACTCGACAACCCCGTGATTCCTCGCTCTGGCGTCGGTCTGTTGATGTACACCAAGGGGTATAGCACGAATCCCGCCGCCCCGGGACCCTTTCCGGTCACTGAAATAAACGCTGAAGCCTTCTTCCGCCTGAATGAGCCGTCATCTGTTTATGTGGCCGCGTTTGGGGGCAGCAGCTATGGCTTTAAGACGGGACCGCCGTCATTCTCCCTGGGTGGTTCGCGGAAGTTGGTGGCGTGGGGCACAAATGAGTTACTGACAAACCAATATTTTCTAGGGCAAGTGGGTTACATTCGAGAGTTGGCGAAACTGCCGCCGTTCCTGGGCAGTACGGTTAACTTTCTTGGCTTTTTGGAGTTGGGAAAGACCTACAAGCTCCCTCTCGCCCCGAACCCCCCGCATCTCCCGTTCGACGCTGCAGGGGGACTTCTCGTGAACACGATATTTGGTCCGATCTTAGTCGCCGGCGCGGTTGGTGATTATGGCCATGGGCGTTTCTATTTCCAAATTGGGCGGGTCTTCTAAGAAGTTTGAGACACCTCACAGGTATGTGGATATCCGTCACAGGGGGTAACTCACGTACCACTTGGGTTGAGATGCCGGAGCTCAGAACTTGCATGGAGAACGAGACACGCCATGACAATTCGACCGATCATCCTCGCTTCCACACTACTTCTTTCTCTGCCTCTTTTCGGGCAGGAGAAGAAGGACATCCTCGTCATGAAAAATGGCGATCGCTTTAAGGGTGAGATCAAAGGACTCGACTCCGGCGTGCTCAGAGTGGATTTGGCTTACGTTGACGGAACACTATCGGTGCAGTGGTCCCAGGTAGCCAACCTCGAGAGCGATCGGTTGTTCCTGATACAAACTGAAAGTGGTCAGGTGTATACCGGGAAGTTGTCGATTTCTGGAGTCTCCAATGACCCGCCAGTCAAAATTGAAATTGCCGCAGCCCCAAAGAATGAAGCCCCAAAGAATGCAGCTCCAAAGAATGCGGTCCCAAAGGGTGAAGTGGAGGTCGCGCGGAGCAAGATTATCAAGCTGAACCAAACCTCTGAGGCCTTTTGGAGTCGATTCAATGGCGCGATAAACACCGGATTTCTTTATTCGAAAGGCAATGAATCCGCCCAATACAACGTCAGTTCGCAGGTTGCATATGACAGAGAGCGCTGGTCGTCGCAGTTCAACTACAACTCTTCCCTTTCGTCGAGTAGCGGCGCCCCCATTAGTACCCGCAACCAGATAGACATAAGCGCCATGAAGCTATTGCGCCGGAATAACTGGTTCTATGCCGGTAGTGCCTCCTTCCTTCAAAGCTCAGTGCAGCAGATCAGTCTGCAAACCACCCTCGGTGGAGGAATTGGTCGTTATCTAAAAAATACCAACCGTGCAAGTATTTCCTTGCTCGGAGGCGTGGGTTGGCAGAACGTGGGCTACACGCAAAACCTTGCCCATCAGGGCACACAAAATATCGCAGTTGGTTTCGTTTCTACCGAGATCAAGGCCTTCAAATTCAAGAAAACAAATCTGGATGTCACGGCATCTCTCCTTCCGGCAATCAACGATGCCGGACGTGTCCATTTCAATACGAACGCCGTTTACTACCTAAAGATATATGGCGATCTCAAGTGGAACTTTTCTTTCTATGGAAGCTGGGATACTCGCCCTCCGCCGACACTGAAGGGCAGCGACTACGGTACTAGCTCAGGACTTAGCTGGAGCTTTGGCAATAGGTAGGGACGTTAGGTGGATCGGTCGCGATCGTGCGTCGCGCGGCCTGTAGCCCCATTATTTGTGCTTCTTGAGCTTCCGAGTAATGTCGGGGACCGACTAAGAAATACCTTGCACAGTTCAATCACCTCGCAATCCATGGGACGAACAGCCGCCTCGATGTCCGCCAAACGCAGAAAGGTCCTACTGCTGGCCTGGAGTTCAACTTCTAGCCATTGGGTACGTCACCCAACACACAACCAATATTTGTCAGCTTGCGGATTCAGTTTTCGCGGACCCTTTGACCGCATCAGCAATAGCGGTTGCTTAGTGTACCCATTGCGAATAGATGGAAGCGAACTGACCTCCATCGAGGACGGTATCGATCGCCTTCGTGAGATCTGCGGTGATACGAGATTTGAACACATAACCGCACGCGCCCAGCTCAAAAGCCGCGTTCACAAAATCGATGTCCTCATGCACCGATAAGAAGATGATCTTGGCGCGGCAACCGCTGCCTTTTAGGCGCCTGGCTACTTCAAATCCCGTCAAATCTCCTAAGGAGATGTCCAGAATGACAAGGTCAGGACAGAGTGCAACGACTCTTTCCAGTACGGATGCCCCACTATTCAATGCAGCGGCGACTCTATAAGCAGGCTCCAGCATCTCGATAAGAGTTTCAAGAAGCACGGGATTGTCGTCTGCTAACAAAAGCGACGGGTGGGCCACAATATCGCGTTCCATGTTTTTGTATTCCGCCTGCACTGCTGACCTATTCTGATACTACCCGCAAGATCGGTGCGAATCTGCTGGCAAAAGTAACTGTCACGACCTAGAAATCTACCTGAAACTGCGGATGGCATATTGGAGAAGTACGGCCCTTAATGAGATCTCTCAATCGCTCAAGGTAATGGTACGGAGAATCGATGTCATCCTCCGTGCCAGACCTCACCACCGGAGTTGCCTTAACCGATCCCAGCCTTCTCTTTAAGAAGTTTTGCCCTTAAGCTGACAATGGGCACAAACTGTCTTCGGGTCGAGGAAATAAAATCACCTGCATCATGCGACCGTAGAGGATGTCAAAAGAGGTTTCTACTAGCAGAACTCTTAGTGGATCGTGAAAAAAAACTAGCGCTTGGTTACCAACTGGGGAGTGCCCCTTGTCCGAGGTACGAAGGTCGTGACACATTTTCTCAAGAAGTACAAATCAGAAACGAAATGCCGTCACTGCGGTTTTGGGCATAAAAATCCTCGGCTCGCGATACCTGGCACTAATTAACCGCACGATCTAAAACAATTGCAGCCTTCGCAAAGTGGAATTGGGCATGAAACATCAGGTAGATTTATATCCGGGACCTCGCTCAGTCGATGGAAATTCTTATACCGGTCAAGTCCAGAGATGTGCCTACAACGGTGAGCCGAAGATGGGCTCGCCCGGTAGCCCGTCTGGTTGCCTGCCTCACGCTCGCGCTAGCATGCGGGGCCGCCAACGCCGAGGAGAACGGCCGTGTCCTGGCCCTTTATGAGCAAGGGTGGTCGGCACCCACCGTCACTCTGATTGACCGCGAACTTCGTAAGGTATTGGAAAAACAAACGACGTCCCCTATCGACCTGGACGTCGAATATATGGAGACCAGCGGCGAGAACCGTCGAAACATCCCTATCGCGAAGGCCGCGAACGTTTATTTGTTCGATTGGAGAGCGTTGGAGCGCTGGCGATTCAAAAGGCGTGACTTGCCTGCCGGAAATATCGTGTTGAATCGCCAGCCCGCTCCCTGGGAGGCCTACGGGCCGTACGTCGCCGTCGCCATGGTCCTCTTGCTTGCCCAAACCATGCTCATTCTGGAGCTCCTCAGGCAACGGAAGAGGGAGAGAATTGTCCGGAGCCATCTGCGCAAAAGCGATGCACGCCTCCGAGAAGCCCAGAGCATCGCTCAATGCGGTAGCTGGGAGTGGGATACTTCAAGGAATAAAACCTATTGGTCCGACGAAATGTATCGCATCCTCGGTCTGGTTCCACAGTCGGTTCCTCCAACAAGCCGTCTCATCCACCCTGGAGACGACCAGTATTACGTCACCAAAATGAAGGAGGCCTCTGACACCCATCAGCTCTACAGCGCCGAACACCGCATCGTCCGAGCCAACGGCGAAGAACGCATCGTCTTGGAGTCAGGGCAACCGAAGTACGACTCACAACAGAAGCTCGTCTCCATTGTAGGTACCCTGCTCGACATTACAGAACATCGACGGGCGGAACGGGTGTTACGCGAAAGTGAGGATCGTTTTCGCACGATGGCGGATGGTGCCCCGGTCATGATGTGGATGTCGGGGGTAGACAAGCTCTGCACCGACTTCAACCGTGGCTGGCTCACCTTTACCGGGCGCTCCATCGAGCAGGAGCTCGGCAACGGATGGACCGAGGGGGTTCATCCGGACGACTTGCAAAAGTGCATCACAATTTACGTCGAGGCCTTCGATCAACGACGGCCTTTCTCGATGGAATACCGTCTGCGACGTTACGACGGCGAGTACCACTGGATAAGCGATTCCGGCTCCCCTCGATTCCTCCCCGATGGCACCTTCGCCGGGTACATTGGATGCTGCGTCGACATCCACGATCGCAAAGCGTTGGAGTTCGCCAGACTTGATTTGGCCCGCCGTCTTATGAGTGCCCAGGAGGCCGAGCGTACCCGCGTCGCGCGCGAACTCCACGACGGCATTGGACAGGAGATAGCCTTACTCGGTATCCAGATGCAAAGAGCGGCAACCTCCATCGCGCCCGAGCCACAGGCTCTATCCGCCAGGATGCAGAAACTGTACACCGACCTGACCGCCATAGGCCTTCACGTCAGTCGTCTCTCCCATCAACTTCATTCCTCCGAACTCGAATATCTCGGCCTGTCAGTTGCCATTACGCAACTATGCCGCGAATTCTCCGAGCAGTACTCCATCAAGGTCGTCTGCGCGTGCACCAACATCCCTGCAAAATTGGACAATGACATCGCACTTACATTCCTCCGAGTCGTTCAGGAGTCTCTCCACAACATTGCGAAGCATAGCGGCGCCAAAAATGTTCAGGTAGAAGTAGCTGGGGCCACCGACGAACTCACCCTTAGCGTGTCGGATAACGGTGCCGGATTCGACCTCCAGGAATCGAAGGCTGCGGTAGGCCTTGGCCTGATAAGCATGCGGGAGAGGATTCAGCTGATCGGCGGCGAATTTGCCATCGATTCGACCCCAGGAGCAGGGACTCGCATACGGGCTCGAACCCCCCTGCAGGTGCCCGATCCGCCTGCCCCCCATCTATA
>Ga0210406_10004119_pt1 | contig 15717 bp, 18 predicted proteins | sample IncBWC30MmetaG_FD_155454 | JGI IMG/M metagenome (GOLD analysis project Ga0210406, IMG submission 155454) | Forest soil microbial communities from Barre Woods Harvard Forest LTER site, Petersham, Massachusetts, United States - Inc-BW-C-30-M | ecosystem: Environmental > Terrestrial > Soil >... | reverse complement strand
CAATAAAACCAGTGGGCCGTGGGCCTAAATCCTATTGGCCTGACAAACGCGAAGGTGCGAAGCCATTCGGTCCTCGAGTCCCGCATCGAGCGGCAAAGCATAATCATTTGGTCTTTTCGGCCACCCTGCCGCAGGCGGGGCTGCGCCAAGGTCAGGTGACGCTGCGGGAGCAAGGGCGCAAGTACGTTTTGCGATGGCGTGCGTATCTTCCTTGCAAGCGCTTCTCGTTGCCGAGAGCCGGGCGATCTATCTCCTGTGGGGGCCTGGGTGCACTTCGACGCGAGGTCCTGCGCGCCAAACCCATTGATGCGCGTACGGATGAACGTAGTAGCCGCGATTCACCCAGACACGACTCCACGGCGTGCGATCGAAATAGATGGTGTGCTCGCGCCACAGAAAATACGGATGCACCCATCCAAATGGGAAGAATCCCGCGGTGATGATCACCGCCGGCCCCCACCGAATCGCTCCGCCGACGAAAAATCCCGGGGCGGGCGGACCAAACACCACAAACGGGTCGTAATAGGGCACATAGATGTACGCCGGATTGACCGGCAAGATCTCCACATAGCCGTCGGCTTCGACGACGTTACAATACGGATTCGTCTGCAAGTAGCCGTACTTGCGCGCCTGCTTGCGCAGACGCTGCACGGCGTCCATGACGTCCCCGCGCTGCACGAGCACGGCGTTGCCGAGCTGCTCGGTCCACGCCGGATCTTTAGCCATGATGTCAAGCACCGACGGAAACGGGATCAACGCGAGTACGCTCGGGTCCCACTGCAAATTATCTTCACGAATCGCGTTGGCAAGCACTTCGCCTTTGAGGTTGCTGTGCTCGTCGGCCCACGCGGCGGCCTCGGGGATTTCGTTCCCATAGGTGGATGCCGTCAGGATTTGTGCAAGCAGCGGATCAGGATACAGCGCGATGCGGCTAACGAGATTTTCCAATTGTTTCTCGGTGAGCAGCGGGCCGGGCGGCGCAGGCTCGGGAGCGGCCGGCGCTGGTGGAGGAGGCGGGGGCGGTGCGTTCTGCGCCGTCGCTCGAAATGCGAAAAGCGCCATGAGCGAGAGGAGGAGGAAGAGCTTCGCGAATGGAATAGTGCAAATCGAATTGCAGTGAAATTTGGGACGCGTAATAAAGCGCGCGCGATTCTCGACAGCGTCATTGGGCACACGATACTGGGCCGACTTCATTCTGTCCCTCCTCCAAGCCGGAATTTCCGATTTGGACTTCAGACTCGCGCAGCATATTCTTCTCCTGCCCTGAACACAACGAATTTGCCACCAGAGCGAGCCGCAGCGAGATCAACGGCGTTCCGACGGCCCGTTTTTGCCCGTCTGACGAGTCCCGCTTGCTGCCGCGTAACCGATTCTCAGACACTGCTCCGATCCTCACTCGCTCAGCCCCAGATTTTGCAACCGCAACCGGATGCTACCCGCTCGGCACCGGCAGAGCCGAGATCCGCCGCAGCATTTGGCCAGTCGTCGATGCTGGGCCCAGAGAACACGCTGTAAGAAAACACTCTGCGGAGTGAGCGGCGAAGTGCGCTCAAAAAAGAATTGACGGAGCCGACGTTGTCAGAGATGTCCGGTTTCGCGACTTCTCAGGAGTTAACGCGCCCAAAAGTAGGTTGGCCTCTCAGTCGAAGGTCGCGTGTACTCAGTGCCTGCTAAACGCAATTACGAGAAAAGTGAGCGCTGCGATTTCCACCGGGAGGTTATGCAAGAAAGGCCGGGGCCGATCTTTCAAAAACCTCAAGAACTTGGATAACGTGTGCTAATTCCGGCGTCACGTTCACCAAGTTTGTGTAAGCAGGTTTTAGAATTGACGGGTCCCGCGAAGTTACCGGTGCACTCAGGAATCGCATGATCTGGTAATTCGCATTGACGAGCGCCACATGCACATCCAACACCTTCTCGCGCAGTTCGGTGGATACGCGTGCGGCATGATAAACAACCAACGACCAGTCGGAAGGCACCAGCTGAACTGTTGAAGGAGCTGTGTTCCAGTGCTCTTTCACGATTGGTTTCCAGAACTCTACATCCTCCGCAATTCCGCGGAGCATGGATACCACGATGGTAAGTTCCTGAGTCGTTCGCTGTTGGGCCTGGGCCTTCGAAAGCCTGAGGTTTTCCATCGCTGCGTCCGCCTGCCTTTGGCTTCCTTTGCCTGGACCATCGCAGCTTCCGCCTGACGTTTAGCGATTTTCAAATAGTAGGCGTTGATGAGAACGAGAATTACGACGGTAGAGGCATTTACAATCGCAGCCCATTCTGAGACATCCAAACCCAAAAATCTGTGGGCTGATTGCATTCTTGTCGTCCTTCCACAATGTTAAATCACGCGCTCAAGGGTCAACGGAAGGCCACGCTCGCCTAGTCGTGTATGGGAGGGCCAGCAACAATATCGTAATGCATGCTGGGATATTTCCGATTCTTATAATCGCGGTGCAAATTCATTTGAAACCCCATCTGCTTGTAAAACTCAACCGCATCCTGGTCTGAGTCCACAGTCAAGAATCGGCACCCGACTCCCAATTCATCGTGCATACGAAATGCAACACCTACTGCATAGCCCAAACCTTGAATCCTTCTCGATTCAAATGGAATGCATTCCTGAGTTTCCCGGCACCGAGGTCTGAGATATCCGTAAATTGGCGGCTTCTAAATTCAGCCGCTACGTCGCTCAGTCCGTCAATTTCGACATCCAATGCCGGGATCGATGCGGTTACGTCAACGACAACCTTCCTTCTATCCAGAGTGTATTTGTAATATGGAAACTCCCAAGGCTTTGTACTCATTTATGGCGGCACTCCTTCATGCGACTTATGGCGCACCCCAGTACGAATCATCAATACTTCGGCCGCCTTCCCGAGTCCTCCTGGGCGAAACGTGAAGAATTGCTGGCCCATGTCGCACTGCCCCGGCCAGCAACAGCTCCCCGGTTGTCAAAGCTGCAGCCGCATCCGCCATTTCCTTCGATACAAAACCAATGGCCTGTTGAGCGAACTCCATGTCCGATTGATTGGTCAGTTTCATCAGAAGCAAATTGTCGCATTCGGCTAATATGTTGGAATCGACCTTGCGTGGCCTCTGGGTCACGACAATTAGGAATAAGCCGTATTTCCGCCCTTCGGCAGCTATGCGTACAACTTTCGCACACAAGCTTTCGGACGCAGGCGATACCTTTCGCTCGGGTACTAGATTGTGCGCTTCGTCAATCACAATGAAGGTGGGAGTTCTCAGGTCTGGTTTATCGTAATCGCGGAGTGCTTCCCATTGCTCGCGCCTCCCCTTAATCCACAAAGCGTCTAGCACCCTATTCACAATCGCATTTTTTTCCTCATCGCGACCTAGAGATTGGAGATCAATTACGAGCACCCGGGGCGCAGAATCAGGATTCACAATGAAATCAGAGATATCAGTCTCTCCGTCACCTACGCTCCTCCAAATTTCGTATTCCCCTAGATTCTGGACGACTGCTCTGTATTGCAAGGTCATCTGACGGCTCAAACCGCTCCTTAGCATCCGCGCAAGTGGATTATCCTTGATGAATTTCGGCCCGTTCCCAGAAAGCAAATACTGCACAACTTTCTCGCTTTGTTCGCTAAAGAAATCAAAATCGTAGGATTCGTCATCTTCGGTATCCCAGGCTTCGGTTGCAGCTTGACTTGACAAGAAAAGACACCAATACAAATCGGCGTCTCGTTGCGGGTCAATGTTTAAAACATTAGCCTTCTCCGACTGGCTCAATTTGCCCCAGTCGATCGCTAGTCTCTTTGCATTGGGCAAATTGTGGTTGGAGGCAATGACACACGACAGCTTATTCCAAGAATTGAGAAAAATCGCTTGGTTCTCTCCGGGGAAAAACCACGGCTGGCACTTTGCGCTAGTCCATACGTTTGCATTCAGCTCGTTTAAGCGAGCATAGTCTGAGTTGGGATCGAAAATTACCACGCTCGCTTTCGTCTTGATTAGCAGTTCCTCGATCAATCTGCCCATCATGAAGGATTTTCCAGATCCCGATTGGGCGAGCACCGCGCAATGCTTCGCGAGCGCAGACGCTTCGAGCGAAACCGGTATTTTGGTGTCGCGCTCCAGTGCCAGGTCGATCCCCATTTACACAACTCCTCAAGAAACATCGGGATAATCGATGGCGGGTTGTATAACGGAACTATTTGGATTTCGCAAGGTTTTCTTACGAGGTATTTGAGAAGACGAGCCAGGCAGCTGGCGCGTGCCGACTTCATTCCATTCGCGGCTGCACGGCTAGGCGCAAGGGCCCGACCCGCCGCAAAGGCCGTATCGCGGGCGGGCCATTGGGCTCGGCGCCTCCTAGCGCTCCGGGCCGAGATCCAGGGGCATCGCTCCTCTATTACCATATATGTATAGGACCACAGTGTAGATAGTACGATCCAAGGATTGATTTGGGTTATCCCTTTGGTTTAATTCACGCAAGAAATCGCTACTCCTCCGTTCTAAGAGCGGATAGCCTGATGGGAGAGTGCGACCATGCGGCAGTTTCTTCTGATAACGGTTTTCCTGGGCAGCATATGTCCGGGCGCGCCCGCCCAAGAAGTCTTGCTGCAACAGGAAGGCAAATTCCTGTACCCGCCAAACCTGAGCACACGCGGCGATAACGTCTTGCTTGGGTATGACCATTGGCAGCGTGCCTGGCTATCCGATATCGGGCACGATTTACGCAGAAGACATTCGCATTGATTCGCATGGCAAGACCGTGATCGTACGTTTTCCAGGCAGAATTTATCGCGATTCAAAAGGGCGGACCAGGCTTGAATGGGACATGACTCCGCTCGGTGAACCGCCCAAGCCGGGTTGGTTCATGATCGAGATTTACGACCCAACGACCAGGACCAGCATCCACCTACAGCCATCGACTAAGGCTGCTTCGATGGGCCATTTCCCAGCCCCCAGCGACAAACCGCAACAAGTCTGCAAGGATTCCGATTTTCCCAAGATCGATCCAAAAGACTTGGCACAAGTGGCTATTCCACAGGTTTCTCAGGAAGAACTCGCGCACGACGTGGTAGATGGCATGGCGGCACGACATGGGCGTGAGTCCGTAAGGCTCGCTCCCGGCTCTTCCGGGAAGAGCTCGTCCTATGCATGGGCGACGGATTACTGGTTCTCGCAGGAACTTCAGGCCTTCGTTCTCGTCAAACGTAGCGGACCGGGCAAGTCCCAGCACATAGTTAAGCTTTCGGATATCAGCCGAGGCGAACCTGACCCTTCGCTCTTCACTGTTCCCCCGGGCTACACGGTTTCTGAGCCGGAGCCGTGGGCCGGAGATTGCTCCCCGAAGTTTAAGCTCTGAGCAGAGGGCAGCGGACCGCGTGCGAAGTGTTGTTGTCGAAGGAAGCCATCGTGCGGTTCCCGAGCGAATTTGGTCTTGTCAGCTAACTCCTGGCAAGTCGGGTGATCAGGACTTGAGGGCTGTGTTCGGAATTCCGCGATTGAGGTTGGTGAGCCTTTTGAGGAATTGTCGGAGAGTGCTGGGCTGAGCCCTTCTCTTCATTGTGACAGTTTCCCGCTTTCCCAAGCACTCCTATGAAATCAGTGAGGGTCATCTCCTTCACTGGAACTACTTGGATTTCACCTCCGGGCGGGATCGGTGAACCGCTAAACCCTCGATGGATGTTTACATATCGGCCTCCCAGAAGACCCTCTGTAACTAAGGAAGCTGCGGAATCATTACGAATCAAATCCTCGAAGCGCTTCTCGATTCGTAGCACCACTTCAATTCTACGATTTGAATCTGCCGAGTTTCCTGCGAGGCTCACCGTGCTCACACTTCCAACTGGCAGGCCATCTAATCTGACTGGGGCACCCACCCGAACTCCTGCGGACTCAGGAACGAACATCTGAATCTGATATTTGGGTCGGAGGACACCCGACGCCCAAAGTTGGGAGAAGCCCCACAAAAGAAAAACCGCTCCTAACAGAACCCCAGCAGCCTTGACCGCCTTAACTGGAATGCAGATTGTAATATCGGCCATCCGAGTGCTTCCTTCTTTTTCCGTTGAGAACGATAGAATCACATTCTGCACCCCGAGGACAATACACAAAACTTTTAACTCCTGATTAGCAGTTTGTTGAAAAAGGCTCCTGAACTCGCCATTACGAGCGCAGCGAGGAATTCCTCATCGCTAAAACCCCACAAAAAGAGAGATTCCATGCCGCAGCGCACGTCGAAATGACGACCCGAAAGAGTTTTTCAACAAACTGAGATTCGACGTTCCCCGCGGTTAGGCCTGCGTCTCGCCCATTCGCCGAGCTTGCTGAACCGCTGACACCCCGAGAACGCGAGGTCTTGCAAATGCTCGCGAGCGGACTGGGGAATAAAGAGATTGCGGCGCGACTGGCGATTTCCGAGCACACTGTAAAATTCCACGCTGCATCCATTCTCGGCAAGCTCGGCGCTGCGAGCAGCACCGAAGCGGTCACTCTGGGGATCCGCCATGGCCTAGTCCTTCTATGACATAACCTTCTTCAGCGCCCGTTGCGGTTCACTAGATCTCGGAGGATTGGAGCCCCTGTCGCTTGAGCGGCCTCCACGATACGTCCCCCCGGAAGTATTGCCAAAGCCCTTGCAGACGCCAGAACAAGTGAATTTGGCGATAAGGAAAATGCTCGAGGAAACAAAAGCTTACCAGCTTGAAGACGTCGAGCCAGTCGTTGTAGCGCTTGTAAGTGATCTCCTCCTGAAGGACCGATCCGATGGAAATCATGGTTGCGAACGCATAGCCGTAAAGCATGAATTGAATGAAGAAATGTCCGCTGAGCACGCCGAGCCAGGCGGCGAGCAGGATCGTCACCATGCCCCCGAGCTCAATCACCGGTGCCAACAATTCGAACACCCAGAGATACGGCAGCGCGAGCCATCCGATTCTTCCGTAGCGAGGGCGGAACAGCATGTCTCGATTGGGCCAAAGCGCGTCCAGCAGGCCCTTTTGCCAGCGCGCACGCTGGCGTGCGAGTGACCGCATATCCGAAGGCACCTCCGTCCAGCAGACTGGGTCGGGCACAAACACTATCCGGTAATCCATGCCCTTGTCCCGGAGATGGCGGTGGAGCCGGAGTACGAGATCGAAATCTTCTCCGAGAGCCCTCGAGCGGTAACCTCCAATCGCGCGTATCAGATCCGTTCGAAAGAGCCCGAATGCTCCGGAGATAATCATCAGCATGTTTCCCTGAGCCCAACCTTCGCGGCCGATCAAGAAAGCGCGCAGATATTCGATGACCTGAAGGATTTCGATCCCTTTTCGCGGAAGCCGCACGCATCGAAGTTGCCTGCCCTCAATCTCCGAGCCGTTCAGAACTCTCACGATTCCGCCGACGCCGACCACGTGTTCCGGGTCGCTCATCACCGGCAACATGATGCGCAAGAGCGAATCTTTCTCGAGGACGGAGTCCGAGTCCACGATGCAGACGTAGGGCGAAGTAGCGGCATTGAGGCCGGCATTCACAGCGTCCGCCTTGCTGCCTCCCGCTTCCTTGTCAATCACCAGGAGCCGCGGGTCGCGCCCGCTGCGGTAAAGCCCACGTACCGGCGCGCTACAGACTTCCTGAACATACACGGCGCGCGCGGGACGCAAGTCGAATTCCTCCTGGAGTACCGCGAGAGTGCGGTCTTCGGAGCCGTCGTTGATGACGATCACTTCAAATTCGGGGTAGTCGAGGTCAAGGAGGTTGTTGACCCCGACTCGGATGGAGCTTTCCTCATTGTGAGCAGGCACGAGGATGCTGATCGGCGCCGTGAGTGGGGATTGTTTGATCCATCGCAGCCGCCAGCTCTCGAGCCGCCGCTGGTGCGCCGCGCTGGTCTTGAAGGCCACGATGAGTGTGACCAGATAGATGAGATTGCACACGAAGTAGTAGATGAAGAGAGCGTGATTTGTGGCGTCGAGGAAGGGAATCATCCGCGAGCCACCGGCTGGATTCCGTCGGCGAAATCCGTTGCGGTCGGCAGGTCCGAAAGTTTTCCGTTCGCGAGCGCTTGCAAGAGCTCGGTTCTTTCGGGCCCAGTCATGGTGCGGTCCTGTTGCAGTTCGGCTTCGAGCTTCGGGCGCAAGCCGGCATTTTCGAGCGCTGCTAAATAAGCGTACAAACCGTAACGGTCGCGTGTCGCCGCTGCCTGCGCGAAAGTGGGAGCCATCTCCCCCGGCTGGGCAACCAGAGCCTCGCCGGCGCGCATGCGAATTAAGCGGTTCGCGTCGGTGAGGGCTTGCAGGATCGCCGGAGTGGCAAGCGCGTTGCGGAGTTTGCCGAGCGCGACCACGGCGCGAAGGCGGACAAACCAGACCGGATCCCGCGAAAGTTCTGTGAGCACCTCCACGGCGTGGTAGGGTTGCGCGCTGGACATGGCACGCGCCGCCGCTGCGCGCAGTTCGGGCAACGCATCCCCCGCAAGCCCAATCAGATCTCCCTCGAGAGATGGCGTGGCGACCTCGCCCATGACGCGCGCCAAAATTTCGCGCACCGGCGCATCGGCCTGCCGCAAATAAGGGAGAAGGATCTGCGGGCATTCGCGGGTGCAATTGATCAAGGCGTTTTGCACCGGTAGCGAAGCCATTCGCGGTCCAGCCTCCACCATCCAGGCCAGGATTTCTTCGGCTGCCTTCGGCGAACCCATCTGGCCCAGGCCGCGCAACGCCGCTTGTCGGTTTTCCAATTTTCGATCGCGCAACGCTTCCGCCAGCGCCGGAACTCCTTCCGGAGCCCGGGTCCGGCCGAGGGCAACCAATGCACGCCAGCGGCGCCATCCATGATGGTGTCTCGCCTCGAATATTCGCTTTTCGATCAGCCCGCTCTCCCGCAAAAAACGAAGCAGGCGGGCCGACTCCTTCGGATCCCCTGTTTCAAACCGATCGAGCACAAGCTGTTCGATAATTCCCCGGTCGAAGGAATTCCATCGCCATGCTGCAAAGGGAATTTCTCCGGAGAGCAGCGATTCCCAGTTCCTTCGCACCCATGAAACCCGCTCATCCAGCTTTCTGAAGTGGCGTTTGCGATAAGCCCGGCGGACCAGAATCCAGGCCACGAACAGAATGTCCCCGACGATCGCGGCGATGATGGCTTTCGCCACGAAGGCCGACGGACCGAGCGTCAGTAACTTGTTAAAAATGGATCCCATAGCTCAATCCAAAACTTGTCTGAGTGCGGTCCTGGGTGCGTTTTTGGTAGAACCCGTAGGCGCTCACGTCCTGGCGCGGAGTGAATTGGAATCGCAGGCCGCCACCGTAGGTCTGCGCGGCAAAGCTCCCGATCTGATCGATTTCTGCAAAATCTTCCGCGCCTGCCGCGAAGAAAACGTTCCCGGAGAGAGCGCCCGAACTCCAGCGGGCCAGCGGAAATTTCAAGCGGCTAATCCCAGAGGGGCGCCAGTCTGCACTTGTTCCCGTAAAGCTGCTCCGGGCTCCCGTCAGCCCCAGGGACCAAGACCACTCGCGCGGCAAATAGACGATGGTCGTTCCCGTCAGTGTGAGGATGCGAGCCGAAGCGTACCAATACCAATGCGGACCGTAGGTGAGCTCAATACCGCGGAACCAGCCATCTTCGCTTAGACGCCAACCCCGGTCGTAATCGAAGAACGCCTCGCTTCTCGGAATCACGCCATTGTCGTGTCCGATCGCCCCGCCAACTGTGAGCGCTCCCCAGTGCGGCTGCGTTCGGGTGACGCTGCCCGCAAATTTGCCGGCATCCTGACCATCGCGCTGGTAGAAACTTCCCCCGAAGCTGGTTGTCCAGCGCGAGGACCAGCGGGTGACGAGATCGAGCCATTCATCGTGGTTGGTGCCGATGAAATTGAAGAGGTCGATGTCCTGGCCAATGCGCAGCTCGTTCTTCAAATCTTCGCGAAGAGACTGCAATCCAGCGCGGGCTTCCGCGCTTCCCGGATCCAGTTCGAGGGCTCGTTGAAACTCCGATCGCGCCGCGCGCGCTTCATTCTGTCCGCGCAAGATGCGTCCGCGCTCGGTGCGGAGGTCAGCGCGTTTCGGATCTAGCTCCAGAGCGCGGTCGATGGCTCGGAGGGCTTCGTCGAGGCGGCCTTCACGTCTATACAGGGCCGCTAGTCCCATCCAGTTGTCGGGATCACTTGATGCGGCCTTCAGGACTTCACTCCATTCCTTTTCGGCTTGCTCCAGATTTCCGGACCATGTCAGAACCCGCGCCCGCCACTCGCGCACCTCGATATCGCCGGGTCTGCGCGCGCCTTCTTCATTGATGATTTGCATGGCGGTGGCCCAATCGTGAAGTTCCGCAAGCCTACGAACCGCGGCTACCCAATCGGGAACTTCCTGCTGTGCCTTCAACGGCGGGCAACTGCAAAGTCCGATCGCGATCAGCGCGACTGCGAATCGCAACGTGCGCCACAGCCGGATGGGTCTCGGGCCTGCAATTTGCCGGACTTTCCTCGCGTGGCTCGACTGATGCACGGACACCTCCGCTTAAACCAAGTGCATGAATGGCGCCAATGGATGGACTCTGTGGCCCTTGGTTCCCAGAAGCAACAGCCTTGGAATCAGAAGTTTGCTGCCCCGGCAAGTAACCCTGATATCATCATTGGCGAAACGAGTCTCATGGCACGGCATTGTGTCTCAGTGTGAGACGAAGCGCTCCTAAACCAAGAACTCCGGCGACAGGGGGACGCTTGTGAAAGCTGCCTTTGAAATTGCAATGCATGAGTTCTGCGGACGAGCAAGCAACGGATCTACCCAGAATTATGACTGGGTTTCGAAACGGAACCTGGTGGTACTTCGCCGACGGAAGCAGCGGTCTGGGGTTGCCAGAGATCAGGAGTATGGAAGCCCGATCAAGCTCAAGGATGGATTACAACCAGGCCCAGAACTTCTTCGAAATGGTCATAGTCGCGGTCGCGGTGTAACAAGCAATGGCCATGGCGAAGGCAAAACGTGGCCATCAAACAATCGATGCTCTTGCGGACGGTGCGTCCCCGCTGACGGAGACCTCGGAAATTCCTCGCTGCCTGGATAGCTAGTTCCTTGCCGCCAGTCTCGAATACCTCCAGGCTCCTCTCGGAATGGATCTTGTTAGGGTCTGTGTGAAAGCGGCCTAACGCTCAGCGTTTTAGCCATTCGGCCACGCCGCATCTATTCGTATCGACCGCACAGCTGGGCGAAATCATACGTAGCGGCAGGATTCGCGATTGGCGAGCGCACGGCGCCCGGGGGGCGGACAGTCCTTCCCAGCGCGAGGTTGCATTAGACGAGCGACTCCCACAAGTCGATCGCGAGTTTTTCCTGATAGGCCCTCAGTGAAAGTTTCACACTCTCCGCCGTGCACCTGAATTCGCACAAACCGAGATGCTTTTGGTCCGAGTGCCTGCGGTAATGGTCCGTTTACTTGCCATCTGAATACATCTGGTTTTAGGCTGCGTTCCAGTGTAAGACAACGCCCAGCAGTTAGGTTGCTGCGACGCCGGAGGGTTTTCCGTGAGAATTCGAGAGACCATCATTTTGCGAACGATGGCAGCGCTTTTATTCGCGGCCACTTTCCAAGTGCAAGTCGGTAGTGCTCAGACGCCCGGCACCTTTGACGGCTGCCCCCTGGAGGGCAAGACTACCAGGACCGCATTGATGGCACTGAATCGCTTGAAGAATCGCACGGTCGCCCCGCTCAAGGCAGACGTGAACCCCGCAATCTCCCTGACGTCTGTCCTTGAGCCGGGGAACGATGTTGGACGCTGGACTGAAACCCAGGCCGCAAGCATCACTGGCTTCGTGGTGGCCGTGAAGCCTGGCGGCCCGGAATCAGTCAATTGCGCTGCAACCGATCCCGCTCATACGGACACGCATATTGAGCTAGCGCTGAGCGCGGACGATTCGCAGGGCATTCACCACATGATTGTCGAAGTGACGCCCAGAGGGCGAGCGATGATGGCAGCCAAAGGAAAGGACTGGTCGACGGCTAATTTGCGACGCACTCTCGTCGGTCGCAAAATTACGGTAGTTGGCTGGATGATGCTGGACAGGGAGCACTGCAACGCTTCGGAGAACACCAATCCGGGCGGCGCTCACAATTGGCGGGCCACCTGTTGGGAGATTCATCCAATATCCGCCCTTGGACCCGCTCGATAATGGCGGCGCAGCGCGGAAGTCTAAGGACTTGTTCGACCGCTCAAAGGCACTGGCACTCGACGGCTCCCCAGCAGCAAAAGTCATGAATCGCTACGGTGCATGCTTTTCCAAATTCGCATTGAGCTGAAGTTCCGAACCGCTCTGCACGGTGATTTCTTTCGACCAATCCGCATAGCCGGACGACTTCACGGCGACGGTGTGTTTTCCGGGTGCAAGTTTTAGCACCGCAGGGGAGTTTCCGACAAAATCGCCATCCGCGTACACATCGGCTCCAGTTGGATTGGAGAAGAGGTTCACAGTCCCTTTTGCTGGTTCCGCGGCTGTGTTTTCGGCCGGCTTACTTTCCTTTGCTGTCTCCTCGGTCGTCTTTTCTTCCTCACTCTTGGTCACTTGAGTCTGGATGCTCACGGGAACATACTCGCGGTCCTTTTCCGCGACCGACACGGGCGCGCCTGTTACGCCTTGGAGTGCAACCAGGATGGCGCGGTAGTTGTCCTTGTCACCCTGCAGCAGGATGCCTCCGGTCTTGTTGTCGGGAAGCGTGTACTGAATTCCGATGAAGTGGAGCCGAGTCTTGTGAAGCAGTCCGAACAACGCGACCGGAGAGATGAGTATGGCCAGAGCGATCATCGTTCCGACGCGCCGGTGCGCCTCTTGGCCGTAGCTCAATGAAGTGACGGTCTTGGGCGGGATTTCAAGCTTTTTGCCGTCTTTCAAAGCCAAGGTAATCATGTCGGAGGTCACGGTCAGCTGGTTGTGCCAGTCCTTCGGATCGACCTTTGAGTCCACCGATCCGCCGTTGTATCGAACCTTGTCGAACGAATTGCCCTGCGCCCAGGCTGCCACGGTCGAACACAAGAGCAGGGCAACAAGCCTTCTCTGATTTTGCATCGCGCCTCCGCAAGGCGAGTGTTGATCCGGCAAACCAGATAACTCAATGAGGACTATACCAGAGGCTAATACTCTTGTTTCTTGCTTGTGTTCAATCGGGGAGCATGACGCATTTTAAGAGTCACAAGATGGCTGCCTGAATCGGCTCCCCTAGTTGATACCAAAGCGCAGTCTCTGCTGTCATCGCAAGCCCGCCGGATTACTGCGAATGAACCCTTAGTCAGCGACGGCTACCCCTCCAGGCCGTTCCTGCCGCAAGACTGCGCCTAGACCGCCCGCTTCTTCTGTCAAAAGTTTCCGCTGTGGTCCAATGAACGCACCAAACGCGCTCTTGACAGCGCTGGCGGCTAGTCGCCGGGGACCGCCAGGAAGGGCATTCGCTTGGAATGCGCCGCTTCGCGGTGCCTCCAAGCAAAAAACACAACCCCTTCCGGAAGGAGCTTTCGACCCATGGAACAATCCACAAGACGGCCTCTTTTCCCTCTAGGGCAAGTCGTCGCGACGCCCGGCGCGCTCGCGGCCCTCCGAAGGGCTGGGCAAGGTCCGCCGGAGTTTCTTCGGCGCCACGCGAGCGGCGATAATGGGAAAACCTGTGCCCAAGGGACCGCGCGGAAAACCAGTTCAGCCCGGAACGCGGCTTCCAAATCTTTTCCAGCTACCGCACCGCTGCGGGCGATGAGCTTTGGGTCGTCACCGACAACCACTTCTCGATAACCACGGCTCTCTTGCCGCAAGAGTATTAGAAAAAAATTCAGATTTCCAAAAAAGAGAATGGAAATGAACGCGATAGAAACAACGAAGGTCTCGAATGAGTACAGCTACGTGGCCATAGTGGAGGTGACCGAATCCACCACCAATCCGCGCAAGACATTTGATGACGCGAGCCTCAAAGAGCTGGCGCAAAGCATCCGCAACCACTGCGTGCTCTCACCGCTCCTGGTGCGCACGTCGAATGGGCACCTTGAAATCGTCTCGGGAGCGCGGCGCTACCGGGCCGCGCAGCGGGCCGGCCTCGCGGAAATTCCCGTGCGCCTGCTGGAACTCACCGATACCGAAGCGCAGGAACTGCAGATCATTGAGTTATCTGTAGTTCGCAAGAGTTTTCTTTGTTGCAATACAGCTCGGCACGTCGTCCACATGCAAACGACGTGCCGAGATTTTGCACTTATCCTCGACGAAGGCACAGTTTTCGCCTGCTGACAGGAACCAAGCATTTGCAGATTGTCAGTGACTTCGGCTCGCACAGAACCGAAGGGCATCTTTCGATCCGACACGTTACCAGAAAGCTGCAGGAGTCTGCTGTTTGTGAGGAGGTATGCGGTCGCGCACAGTAGAATTTCGTTTGAACCATTGCGCGCTTGATCGGAGGAACGGTGATTCTCGCTGCTGTTCAGGACTGGGAGGCTCAATGCAATTGAGCGCTCGGAAGAGAGGATTTCTTGGCAGGAGATTCCTCAGCCTGCCTGGTGTGACGGTACTGCTGTTCCTGACCGCTGTGCTAGCCTACGCCCAGACGCCTGGCGGCGAAAAACCGACTCTTGTCTTGCAGAGCGGTAGCACAGAAGGTTATCACCGGCTAGCGTTCAGTCCAGATGGCAAATGGCTCGCATCCAGTGCCCAGCACGGGCCCGTGATCCTGTGGGACGCAGCCACGGGAACAAAAGTGCGCGAGTTTCCACCGGTCTCAGCGACTGTCACGGAAAAGCATAGTGGCGGAGGGATCTCGACACGGCCAGTGCGCGTCTGGGAGGGGGGACTCGCCTTTAGTCCGGACGGTCGGTACGTGGCCTCGAGCTCCAAATCGAACCGCGACATCCTTAACGGCGGAAATTGGAATGGTAATCCTCCCGCGATCTGGGAAGTGGCCGCAGGGAAACCCGTTGAAGAAGGCAACTGGACGATGGCCGAAGATCACGTCGCTCACAATCCGAATTCACCGTGGGCACCGAACGAAGTGGTCGCCTGGCAGTTCGCTGCGGACGACGCCACGGCCCGGCAATTCGCGAACTACTCCGGGCCAGCCCAAACCATCAGCGGCAACGGGCGTGTTGGTGCGCGCATTACCGAACCTCGGGACAAGGCCACGATTGAAATCTACGAGGTTCCTTCCAACCGCAAACTGGCCACACTTCCCGGGCCGTTCCTGAATGCGTGGGGACTCGCTCTGAGTCCTGATGGCCGACTCCTGGCTTTGAAATATCAGGGTTACGGGATCGAAGTGTGGGACTGGTCCGCGCAGAAATTGGTCACTAGGCTGAATCCGAAATCCTGGTTCATTGACGCTGAAACGTTTAGCCCAGATGGTAGGTACTTCGCCACGTCAGGAGACGGGGATAGCGTCCATATCTTCGAGACCGGAAGTTGGAAGGAGATTTTTTCCGAAAGTTACAAACAGATCTACAACATTCATGAGCTGGCATTCAGCCCAGACAGTAAACGGCTAGCAGGGGTAGACCTTAAGCTGCACGTGTGGGACGTTCAAGCTTTGCGCGAAGTGTACGAGATCGGTGGAACGCCGCTCCGGCCAATCAGCACGTTGGCTGCCAGCCCGGACGGTCAGCGCCTGGCGGTTGCACTCCAAGACGGCGAATATTCTTCCATGCAGACAGAACCAAGAACCGTAATTGAGATGTGGCCACTCCGTGGGGGAGCTCCCGAGGTCCTTCCGAAGAAAACCTTCGCAATAGAAGAAATCAGCTTCAGCCCG
>Ga0210406_10004116_pt1 | contig 15725 bp, 14 predicted proteins | sample IncBWC30MmetaG_FD_155454 | JGI IMG/M metagenome (GOLD analysis project Ga0210406, IMG submission 155454) | Forest soil microbial communities from Barre Woods Harvard Forest LTER site, Petersham, Massachusetts, United States - Inc-BW-C-30-M | ecosystem: Environmental > Terrestrial > Soil >... | reverse complement strand
GTTCCTCAGTGACCACGAGATCGAGCTTTCCGCTGGGGTCCCACCGATAGCAGTTGGTCGGCAGTTCTCGCTTGCCTGGCACGAATCCGCCGGGCTGGCCAAGTTTGGGATTGAGATGTCCCGCCGAATTGGATGGCCCGCCAGCCGCGTCGGGAGCGCCCTCGTAGAGCTGGCCGCCGTAGGGCGGATCGGTGAACCAGAGGCTTCCATCCGGGTGCGGCACCACGTCATTGGGAGAGTTGAGTCGCTTGCCGTTGTAATTGTCGGCGATGATCGTGACCGAGCCGTCGAGCTCATAACGGGCAACACGTCGTGTGAGATGCTCGCAAGAAACCTGCCGGCCCTGGAAGTCAAAGGTATTGCCGTTGCTGTTGTTCGACGGCGTGCGGAACAGGCTCACGCGACCGTCGTCCTCGAGCCATCGCAGCTGACGATTGTTGGGAATGTCGCTCCAGACGAGATAACGGCCTTCAGCGTTCCAAGCCGGCCCCTCGGACCAGAGAGCGCCGGTCCATAGTCGCTGGATCGGCGCGTTAGGTTGGCGCAGGCGATCGAAGCTCGGATCGACGGTGAGGACGTCAGCGTCGGTGAAATAGACATTCGGCGGCGCGTTTGGGCCGAAATCCCGCGGTGGGCTGGTTATGGTGCTTGGCGGCGCAGCGGGTCCGGTCTGCGCCATCGCGCGAGAGACGGCAAGCGCCGCCGCACCCCCCGCCATCCCGGCAACAAGCGTCCGCCGCGAAACCCCGCCGCCCGAGATTTGAACGCAATTATCCTGATGAGCCATGTGTTCCTCCCCAGACAAAGTGAGCGTCTCTTTGAGACTACTGCTTATCGAAATACGCTGAAGATGGCCGGCTTCGCCGGGCGCGGTCAGCTAGTGAATAGAGTCAAACGCTTCGGATCTTCAGAGTCCGCGGAGCCCTCCGAGGACGAATGATCCCAGCCGCCACGCCGACTTGGCAATAGGTAGAATTACCTACGCTTGACCGGCACGACGTCCATCTCGCCTGCGGCTGGTCACGCATGCTGAGGGATAACAACCCACAGTTTCGCCAACAAAAGCGCTGACAAACTAGGCGGGGCGCAGCGCGTTGTTGATGTCGTGACAGAGACATCTGGAAATCAGTCAGTCGATTCCATTGAAGCGCCAGCCGCAAGCGTGCGGCCCCAGCTCATCTATGACGGCGATTGCGGGTTCTGCGGCTATTGGGCGCGCTATTGGCAGAAGCTGACGGGCGACAGCGTCGAATACCGACCTTATCAGCAGGTCCTGGCGCAATACCCGGCAATTCCTGAAGCGGAATTCCAGCGCGCCGTGCAATTCATTGCGCCCGACGGCGAGCGCGCCAGCGGCGCAGAGGCCAGTTTCCTTACGCTCGCCCATGTGCGCGGCAAGGGACTCTGGCTCGCTCTCTACCGCACCCTGCCCGGTTTCGCGCCGGTCTCAGAACGCGCTTATGCCTTTATCGCCAAGCGCCGCCCGGCCTTCTACCGGGCCAGCCTCATGCTGTGGGGCAGGAGCCACGAGCCGCCGCGCTACGAGCTGGTCTCGTTCCTGTTCCTTCGCCTGTTCGGGCTCATAACCCTTTTCGCCTTCGTCTCCTTCGCTGTGCAGGCGCAAGGACTCATCGGCAGTCACGGCATCCTGCCGCTCTCCGAACTGGTCGACGCGCTGGCCCCCCGTCTCGGACCGGAGCGCTTCGTTCTCATGCCGATGGTGTTCTGGCTGAACGACGGCGATCTCGCCATTCGGGCGGTGTGCTGGGCTGGAGCTGGCTTGTCGCTGATGCTGGTTTTCAATCTGCTCCCGCGGCTCAGTCTTGTTCTGATCTACGCGCTTTATCTCTCACTACTCACTGCCGGGCAGACATTCATGAACTTCCAGTGGGATACGTTCCTGTTGGAGACGGCTGTCGTCGCGCTCCTGATGAGCTTCAGGCCGACCACCGGCGTTTGGCTCGCGCGCTGGCTCTTGTTCCGCTTCATGTTCATGTCGGGCGTCGTCAAGCTGATCAGCGGCGATCCCAATTGGCGGAATCTCTCGGCGCTCAGCTACCATTTTCTGACGCAGCCGCTGCCGACGCCGCTCGCGTGGTACGCGGCACAGCTGCCGGCGAGCTTATTGAAGGCCGCAACCGGAGCCATGTTTGTCGTCGAGCTCGGTCTGCCGTTCCTGATCTTCTTCCCGCGGCGATTACGATTTGCCGCCGGGTTCGGCATTCTTCTGCTGGAAGCCTGCATTCTCCTGACCGGAAACTACAATTGGTTCAATCTTCAAACCATGTTGCTCTGCCTGCCGCTGTTCGACGACGCGGCGCTGCGACGGATCTTGTCGTCTCGCCTTGCTCAACGCACGCAAGCGCGCGCGCAGAAGCCGCGACGCACGGTGACGATTTTCGTTAACACAGTCGCGCTGCTGATGGCGTTCTTAAGCCTCGTCCAGATGGACGAACGGTTCGGCGGCAGCCCCCCGGGGTCGGCCCTGGCGATCGATGCCCTCGTCGAACCGTTTCATATCGTGAGCCCGTACGGCTTGTTCTCAGTCATGACCACGACCCGCAACGAGATCATCGTGGAAGGGTCCAATGACGGCGAGCAATGGCGCGAGTACGAATTTCGCTACAAGCCCGGCGATCTCATGCGCCGTCCTCTATGGAACATCCCTCATCAGCCGCGGCTCGACTGGCAGATGTGGTTCGCCGCGCTCGATGATGCGCAACGAGTGCCGTGGTTTTCGCACTTTCTCGAGCGCCTCTTGGAAAACGAGCCGTCGGTGACCGGACTCTTGGAAAGGAATCCTTTTCCCGACAAGCCGCCGACCTATGTGCGCGCCGAGCTTTACGAGTACACCTATGCCGGAAACGACCAGGCGGCCGGCCAATGGTGGAACCGGCGATCCGCGGGACTCTATTTCCCCAGGGCGCGCTTGAAGACGGAAGGCGAGTGAAGCGGCCGCCGGCGTTTGGCGATACGTGGTCTTCGCGCAACTGCAAAACATTAGCCCGGGTGTAAATGCGCGCTTGCGTGGGCGACTTCGCCAGCATAGCGAGGGATCCAGGACTTTTTGCCTTTCGGGGGCGTGCGATCATGAAGCTCATCGTGGCGGTCATCAAGCCGTTCAAACTGGACGAGGTGCGAACGACGCTCGATCGGCTGGGCGTCAAGGGAATGACCGTCAGCGAGGCCAACGGCTACGGCCGGCAGAAGGGGCACACTGAGATTTATCGCGGCTCCGAATACAACGTCGCCTTCATGCCGAAAGTGCGCCTCGAGATTGCGGTCAGCGATCACGAGGTTGAACCGACGATCGATGCCATCCAAGCTGCTGCGCGCACCGGCCAGATCGGCGACGGCAAGATTTTCGTCCTGCCAATCGAGCGTGCGATGCGCATCCGCACCGCCGAGACAGGCGACGAGGCGTTGTGACGACAAAGCATCGTCCGCGCCGCGCTGGCGCGCGCCGTCGTTCGCTGGCATAACGGAACAATGATTCGTAGCGTGATCGCGGCCGCCGCGAGCGCCGACCGGACCCCGCCCGCCGAACCGGGATTTGGGGTCTATGTCCATTGGCCCTTCTGCCTGTCGAAATGTCCTTATTGCGACTTCAATAGCCACGTGCGCGGCGCGGCGATCGACGAGGCGCGCTATCTCGCCGCCTTTAAGGCGGAGATCGCCCATCGGGCGGGACTCGCGCCGCGCCGGACGGTGCGCTCGGTGTTCTTTGGCGGGGGAACGCCCTCGCTCATGCGCCCCGAGACGGTGCAAGGCGTCATCGACGCAATCGCATCCACCTGGCGCCTCGACAAAGACGCGGAGATCACGCTCGAAGCGAACCCGACCAGCGTCGAAGCCGAGCGTTTTCGCGGCTATCGGTCAGCCGGCGTCAACCGGCTTTCGATCGGCGTGCAGGCGCTGAACGACTTTGACCTCAAGGCTCTCGGCCGCAGGCACACGGTCGTCGAAGCGCTGGCAGCCGTGAGGCTCGCGGCGTCACTGTTCCCGCGCTTCACCTTCGACCTCATCTATGGCCGGCCCGGACAGAGCGAGGCCGGTTGGCGGCGCGAGCTCGCCGAGGCGCTGAACTATGTCGGCGACCACGTTTCGCTCTATCAACTGACGATCGAGCCCGACACGATGTTCGAGCGCCTGCGCGACGCGGGCAAGCTTGAGCTGCCGGACGAAGAGCTGGGTCTTGCTTTGTTCCAGGCGACGCGAGAATTGACTTATGCTCGCGGGCTCCCGGCCTATGAGGTTTCGAACCACGCGCGCCCGGGGGGCGAGAGCCGCCACAACCTCATCTATTGGCGTTACGGCGAATATGCGGGCGTGGGTCCGGGCGCGCATGGGCGCCTCGTCACGGCGAAGGGCCGATTGGCGCAGGAGACTGAGCGGCACCCGGAAATGTGGCTAACGCAGGTCGAGACCGAGGGCCACGGCCTGGTCGAAAACGCGCCGCTTAGCCGCGAGGAGCAGGGTGACGAGTTCCTCCTCATGGGCTTGCGCTTAAGCGAGGGCGTTGACCCCCGGACGTTTGAGAAGGTCAGCGGCCGCCTGATCGATCCCGAGCGGATTCGAAGCCTCGTCGAAGACGGTTTCCTGGAACTCGACGAGCGTGGGCGCATTCGCGTGACCGCGATGGGCGCGCCGCTGCTCGACACCGTAGTCGCTGACGTGGCGGCTTGAGTTTTCCGCTCGGTCCGGGCCCCTCTGTTGAAGGGCGCCTATTCAGCGCTCGCGCAGGCGGCGCCCGAGAAAATCACGAGCGAACTGGATCAAGCATCAACGCTGGAATAAACCACTCTCATTCATGTTGTGAGCGCTTTCGCGGCATCGAACGGTACCTTCGCATGATGCAACTCACGCGCTAGCTCTGTCTTCCATCGGCCTTCTGAGTCGAACTTCGTATAGGCAATGCCGTCGAAGTCCGATGGGTTTTCAACATCATCTTTGACTAGAGCAGCGACTCTGGCAGGGCCAAGATGTCCGATAAAGAAGCCCAGCTCAAAGACAACGTTCTGGCGCGCTCTCGTTCTCCGTGTAGCGCTGCTGACTGCTCCTCCTTCATCGTCTGGTGTCATCAAAACGACCGCGAAGCTCGCGCCTTCGGATTCTTCCGTGAACTTCGTGAGTAAGCCACGGCCGCCATTTGGCCTCAGGTGAAGGATGATCGGCTCAAGGCCAATGCCAGTAAGAAAAAGCGCGACTTCGTTCTTTACTGCGGCGTCATGTCCATGCACGACAAAAACCTTGTTCGACATGACCTGCGTGCCTGAGGATTTCGGCGACGAGGAAGGTTTCTCCCGGTTCCGTTCCAGGAAATCGTGTCCGTGCGAGGATAGTCCCGAGAATGTTATTCCAATCGCTGGCTGACCCCGGGGGTTTTCCACGTACCCCATCTCCCGCAATTGTTCGAGATGGTAATTGATCTGATCGCTCGTGAAGCCATTGACCGCGAGCAGCGGATCATCGCCATTCAAAATGAAGACCTCGCCATATCTGGCAGGATACTCCTCAAGCCTTTCAAGCAGCTTTTGAATCAATTGCGGGTCGCGCTTCAACCCAGCCTCCTTCTTTGCGTGATCCGGAACACGGCCAGGGAATTGGATATTAACGCCAGCCCACGACCCTAGCTCGACGGCAGAAGACCCATTCGCCGTAATCCTTGCGGACCCGATGCGTGGACCATCTCCGATGTAACCGGTCCACTGGATCAAGCCCAATTCCGCAAGTTGGCGACAAACTCCCTCGATGGCCTCAGGGGATACGGGCTCAGTCCCGCTGATGATCAGGTCGTCAACCGGCACGTATCCTCCATTACTGTGCCTTAGCCCATAAAAGTGAGCGAGCAGTCGACCCCTCAACTCCGCGTCAGTCATTCCCGCCTCATCAAATAACAACCGACCACTAGCTGGCTTAATCGAGGACTGCCAAGCCTATCGATGCGGGTCGGTCTATATAGCAGAAAATTTGATATTGATATTGACAATTTAGAAAACAGGATAAGGTAGTTTAAAAATGGGAGCTGATCTGGAGCGTTCGTTGCCCTGACGAAATTAGGCGCTTTGGAACCGGTTTTGGGGCCGTGATTCTGGGTTGCGAAGATCCTCGCGAAAAAATGGCGAAATGAAAAGGCGACTAAACTATTGATATCAAACGAAACCGCGAAATAGCTGAATCGGCGCCCCTAATGATTTCAGAGACTTAAGTGGTCGCACGCGCAACGTTTCTTTTCGCATGGCGAAATGAAGTTTTCGCGGCGGAATTGGAAAGGAGCGCTTGGGAGCAGCAAAGTTGCCGTAACTCCAAGGTGGAGCTTCGGGCCACGTCGAACCCCACCGCCTCAAGCCCCAAGAGTTTGCATCTCGAAAGATGGTCCAGGACGAGGTCGTTGGGAGTTAGAAAAGTTGCGCGAAAGCGCAGTTAAATCATTGGAATCGTTCGTTCGCGTAAACTTGTGCGGGCGCCAATCGCGTTCGAAGCTGGGAGCGAAACTCCTTTTAGTTCAAGTCCGGTCAGGTCCCCTTCCGGCCTGGCTTGCCCAGGTAGCTCAGTGGATTGGCTTTGCATTTCTCAAATTCAGCATCCCGCGCGGGGGCTGGGAGGCCTCGCGTCTTAATGGCATGATTGCACATCGCGCGCACTCGCATTGCCTCACAATATCCGCCGCACCCGGCAAAGGATTGCGCTATGCCAGAAAGCGTAAACGCCAAAGCGACCGAAGCAACGATCACAGTATTGGACGGTCGTCTGCTAGAGACAGGCTTCGTCACCTCGGCTTCCTCTTCAATTCGCGTCAATCTCAATTAGTGGGGGGCCGAGCCTGCGGAAGAATTCTGGCGCTTTTTGGGAGGCGGCCGCGCCTATCGAGGCGCAGTTCCGGGCGTCTATTCGGCCGCGTGGCGGCGCGGTAAGGAGGCCTTGTCGAGCGCCTGCCCCAAGTCCTCGATCAGGTCCTCCACGTCCTCGAGCCCGACCGACAATCTGAGCAGACCAGGCGCGATGCCGAGCGCCGCCCGCTGCTCCGGCTTGAGCCGCTGATGGGTCGTCGTCTCCGGATGGGTGATGAGGCTTTTGGCGTCGCCAAGATTGTTGGAAATGCCAATGATCGAGAACGCGTTGGCGACCCGAAAAGCCGCCGCCTTGCCGCCGGCGACCTCGAACGCCACCATCGTGCCGCCGCCTTCCATCTGCCGCTTGGCGAGCGCCGCCTGCGGATGATCAGCGCGGCCGGGATAGAGCGTGCGCACAATCGCGGGATGATGGCTGAGGAAGTCCGCGATCTTGCCCGCGCTCTGCGTTTGCGCGGCGACGCGAACGGGCAGGGTCTCCAGCGACTTGAGCAGCGTCCAGGCGTTGAACGGCGAGAGACAAGGGCCGGTCTGGCGCAGGAAATTGTGGATATGGTCGGCGATGAACTTTTCGCTCGCCAAGATGACGCCGCCAAGCACGCGCCCCTGGCCGTCGATGTGTTTGGTGGCCGAATAGACGACGCAATCGGCCCCGAGCTTCATTGGATGCTGAAGTAGCGGCGTGGCGAAGACGTTGTCGACCACAAGGGTCGCGCCCGCCCCATGCACGATCTCGGCGACGCCGGCGATATCGACGAGCTCGAGCGTCGGATTGGTCGGCGATTCGAGGAACGCCGTCTTGGTGTTCGGACGCAGGGCCGCGCGCCAGGCGTCAAGATCGGCGCCGTCGACAAGGGTCGAGGCGACACCGAAACGCGGCAACAGCTCCTCGACCACATAGAGACACGAGCCGAACAGAGCCCGCGCGGCGACGATGTGGTCGCCAGCCCTCAGCTGGCCCATGAGCGAAGCGGTGACGGCGGCCATCCCGCTCGCGGTCGCACGCGCCGCCTCGGCGCCCTCGAGCAGCGCCATCCGCTGTTCGAACATCGAGACTGTCGGGTTGGCGAAACGTGAATAGATGAACCCCGGATCGTCACCCTTGAAGCGCGCCTCCGCCAGCTCCATCGTGTCGTAAAGATAGCCTTGGGTGAGAAAAAGGGCCTCGGACGTCTCATCGAATCTCGAACGCAGCGATCCGCCATGGATCAATTGCGTCGCGGGCCTCAGCGTCTTGGGGTCGCGGGATTTTCGTGGGCTCGTCATCCGTCAAGTCCTCTGCGCCGACGGCGCCTGATGGGCTCGAGACGAGGCGACGGTTTTGAATGCGCCCCGATCTTTTAGCCCGTTGTTTAACGTGGCGGCAAGCCGATCGGCTCAAATGACCACGAGAGAGCTTTGGATAGCGCCAGCCAAGCCATGGCGTCAAGGCCAAGTCTTCCCTGACAAGTCTTGGCTTAAAGGTTAGGGGGCGCTAACAACGCAAAACCGCCCTTTGAGGCCTGAGCTTGACCCCGCCCCGAACGCTGCTTCCCCACATCCTCGACAGTGATGAACCAGGCGTGGCGGACGCCCTGTTCTCGGCTCCGTTCGGCCTGTTCGGGCGGCAAAAGATCCGGGCCATGATCGGCCGGAAATTGATCAAGGCCGAGATTCCGCTGGAGTCATCGCAGCTTCAGCCTGCCAGTCTCGACCTGAGGCTTAGCAAGGAAGCCTATCGTGTTCGGTCGAGCTTCCTGCCCGGGCGCGGGCACACCGTTCGCGACCGGCTCAAGAGCCTGAACGCGGAGCCCGTCTCATTGGCTGGCAAAGGCGCCGTGCTGGAGAAAGGGATTGTCTATATCGCCCGGCTGATGGAGCGTCTGGAGCTGAGACCCAACCTGTCCGGCGCCGCAAACCCAAAGAGCTCGACGGGCCGCATCGACATTTTCACCCGCCTCATCGTCGATGGGGGAGAGGCGTTCGACGAGGTGCCGCTCGACTACCAAGGCGAGCTCTGGTTGGAGATTTCACCCCGCAGCTTCAGCGTCCGCGTCAAAATGGGGTCGAAACTGAGCCAGGTCCGGTTTCGCAGCCGCAATTCCAAGCAGCAGGGAAGACACACTTTCACTCTCGACGATGCCGAGATCCGCAAGCGGCACCTTGCCTGCCCGCTGGTCGACGGCCCGCTCGACTTGCGCGAGGGCGTGGTGTTGCGGGTCGATCTTGGAGGTCTGGGTGAGTCTGTCGTCGGCTACCAAGCGATCAAGAACAGCGACGTCATCGACGTTAACCGCTTGCGCGGCTACGCCATCGAAGATTTCTGGGAGCCCATTCGCGCCCGCGAGGACCGGCGCCTGATCCTCGATCCCGACCAGTTCTACATTCTGGCTTCGCGGGAGAGCGTCCAGATACCCCCCGACCTTGCGGCGGAAATGGCGCCGATCGATCCGGCGATTGGGGAGTTTCGCGTTCATTATGCCGGCTTCTTCGATCCAGGCTTCGGGCAGGGCGGTGACGGGCGCCCATCCGCTCGGGCGGTGCTGGAAGTGCGCAGCCGCGATGTGCCGTTCCTGTTGGAGGACGGCCAACCAGTCGGGAGGCTAGTGTACGAAAAGCTTGCCGGCGCGGCGGATGCCCTCTACGGCGCAGACGCGACGTCGAGCTATCAGCACCAGGGCCTCAAGCTGTCGAAGCACTTCCGCGGCTAGCGGCCGGGCAGGTGCACGCGACGGGCCATTGTGACCGTTTTATCTCAGGACGTCACATTTCGCTTGGCGAAAGGGCGCCTCTTCCTATATGAGGTCGGGGTGGCGCGGCGCCGGGAGGCTCCGCGCCGCGAGCTTTTCTGGCTGGGCGTCGTCGCCCGCCGCGTCGAATTTCAAACCCACGTCGAGGCAATGGCCAATCCATTCGAGTTCGTTCAGCAGGTGCGCGCCGAGGCCGCCAAGGTCATTTGGCCGACGCGGCGCGAAACCCTCATCACCACAGGGCTGGTGCTGATGCTGGTTGTGTTCACGAGCCTGTTTTTTCTCGTCGTCGACGAGGTGCTGCGAACAATCGTTTCTCTCGCCCTTGGCTTCGGGCGCGGCGGCTAACCTCGGCTATGATCCGGATCGCCCAGATATGACTATGCGCTGGTACATCGTTCACGCTTATTCCAACTTCGAAAAGAAGGTGCTGGAATCCATTAAGGAACAGGCGCGTCAAAGAGGCCTGGAGGATAAATTCGAGGATATTCTCGTCCCGACCGAGCAAGTCGTCGAGATGCGTCGCGGGCGCAAGATCAACTCGGAGAGGAAATTTTTTCCCGGCTATGTCTTGGTCAAATGCGACCTCACCGACGAGGTCTACCACTTGATCAAGAACACGCCCAAGGTGACGGGGTTCCTCGGCGCGGACAAGAAGCCGATGCCGATCTCCGACCTCGAGGCCGACCGGATTAAGGGACAAGTGGCCGATGGTGTCGAGCGGCCGAAAGCTGCGATCCGGTTCGAGATCGGCGAAAACGTGCGGGTGGCGGACGGGCCTTTCGCCTCCTTCAACGGCGTGGTCGAGGAAGTCGACGAATCCCGATCGCGGGTCAAAGTCGCTGTGTCCATCTTCGGCCGCGCCACGCCGGTCGACCTCGAATTCGGGCAGGTCGAAAAGCAATAACGATACATCCGGCGCCGAATTGGCGCAGGCTGAGACCCGTCACCACGCACCACTGAGAGCAGCCGGGAACCGAATGGCGATGATCTTCGCCCAGGCGCCCGCCTCGGCGGGATTGCCGCGCGGGCGCCTTAGCGCGCGGACCTAAGCCGATTCGGGGATTGCCATCGCCACGCTCGAACGATATAGAGTGTCGCTACATAAGAGCGGCGCCAAGAAAAGACCATTTGGTTTTCTCGTGAGCGCCGCTTCCTTCGTTTTAGGGCTAAGATTTCATGCAGTATACGAACGTACCGAAGCCAATACGGGCCACTGCACGGGCGCTTAAATATGCTCGCAAATCCGCCCTGAGGTTGTTCGGTGCTCAATATCCGAGACATTGCACGATTTGTGGTCACTCCGGCCGTTTCTTTTCTTACGGATACCCGCTGGCCGCTGACACGATCTGCCCCGGGTGTCTTTCTCTTGAACGTCATCGGGCGCTCGCCATCTGCGCAGGTCAAGAGCCGCTGTTCGAGGGCCAGGAGCTTCTTCATTTCGCCCCCGAGCCGAGCCTGACCGCGTTCATCCGTAGTAAAGGGCTCAAGAGCTATAAGACCTGCGACCTGTTCAAGACGGATGTCGACCTTCGCATCGACATCTGCAACATCGCTCTCCCGGATCAGTCGTTCGATCTCGTTCTATGCCTTCACGTTTTGGAGCACGTCCCGGACGATCGCAAGGCGATGTCGGAGCTCAGGCGCATTTTGCGCCCGTCCGGCATGGCGATCATCATGGTTCCGTTGGAAGAAGGACTCGACGAGACATATGAAAACCCGTCGATCGTGTCCGAGGCCGACCGATTGATCCATTTTGGGCAAGAGGATCACGTTCGCTATTATGGCCGCGACCTCCGCGATAGGTTGCGCGGGGCGGGGTTCTCGATCCGCGAGTGGGTGTCGAAAGAGCCTTACGTCCTCAAGCATGGGTTGAAGCGCGGGGAACGGGTTTTCCTTTGCACGAGAGTCGAGTGAGTGGCATTGACTGGAGTCGGTCCGGGAAGCGGATGTCCTTCGTTCCGGGCTTAAGCTTACGATTGTGGAGGCGAGGTCAATGACGGTAAGGGAGCGGGTATTCGGCGCGTTTAAAGAAAGCTTTGACCTTGAAGATGATACTGATACGTCAAAGCTCGTCTATCAGGACTACCCAGCTTGGACGTCGATTGGCCATATGATCCTGGTCGCCGAACTTGAATCGGAATTCGATACGATGCTGGAGACGGACGACATTTTAGAAATGAGCAATTTCGAGAAAGCCGTATCAGTCATGAGCAAATACGCCAAATGAGGCTCAAAGGCAGGCTATGACGGTCCGTGCGACCGAACAAGCCGTGCCGCTCGAGGCGACGGGCGGCCCGCCCGCCGTCGGTCTCGTCTCGGTGATCGTGCCGCACCTCGACGATTACGACAATTTGGACACCTGCTTGAAAATGCTGGAAGCGCAGAGCTTCCCAGGCGACCAGACGGAGATCATTGTCGTCGACAACGGCAGCTACCGCGGCTTCGACGCGGTCTGCCGCATCGTCGGATCGCGCGGCCAGGTCATTGAAGCCGCAGAGCGGGGCCCCGGGCCCGCCCGCAACGCGGGGGTAAGGGCTTCACGGGGCACAGCGCTCGCTTTCATCGACAGCGACTGTCGGCCGGATAAGCGCTGGCTTGAGGAAGGCCTCGCCGAACTGCGCCACGCGGATATCGCGGGCGGCCACGTCGACGTCCTGGTTGAGGATCCGCAGAGGATGACGGCGGCCGAGGCCTTTGAGACCGTGTTCGCCTTCCGCAATGAGCGCTACGTCAAAGAGGTCAAGTTTACGGTCACCGCATCAATGTTCGTGTGGCGTTCGGTGTTCGACGCAGTCGGCGACTTCATAAACAGCGTCCCGGAGGATATGGATTGGTGTGAAAGGGCGTGGCGGCGGGGCTATCGTATCCGGTTTGCGCCCAAGTCGGTCGTCGGCCACCCCGCTCGCCGGACAATGGAGGAATTGAAGCGCAAATGGCGGCGGCTGACGCTCGAGTCCGCCGAAGGCGCTCGGCGCAAGGGCAAGGGACCAATCCTCGTCTTGTTGCGCCACACGGCGGCCCTACTTGCGGTCGCGCCGCATGCCTTCCTGCCGCTTGCCTCGAAACGCTTGAACGGAACTCGAAACCGCCTCATGGCGATCGTCGGGCTCGCCCAGATTCGCGCGTACCGCTTTTCGGTGGCCTATCGAGCGCTCACGCGGCGGGATGAAAAGTGAATCGCGTCGGGCTTGTCTTCCAAGTGGATCCAGAGCGCTGCGGCCTCCTGATTGACACTGCTTCATGGGTCCGATACCTCTCGATCTTCCCGTGGCGTCTTCAATTCCAGCCAAGGCTTGGAAGACAGGCGCATACGTTCGGCCCTACGAGTGGCCGCAAAGGTCGCTTAGAATCGTCGCGGCCACTTCAACCAAAAACACCAGGGCGGGCTTTGCAAGGAGCAGCATTTTAGCCGCGTGTCGTAGCGCTAACGCAAGAGCCCGTCAGCATTTTGCGAATAGCGTTTTGCCAGCCATGCGAGATTGACCAATCGGTAGGGGTGTCGAGTGTCGGAAGTCGCGAACGCAATCAGCACCACCCCCCGCGTCGTCATTGCGATCGTCGCGACCGACGAAGCCAAGAACCTCGTGGGCTGCCTCGGGTCGCTCAAGGACTCGATCTACCGAGACTTCAGCGTCGTCATCTGTGAGAACGGTGGCCATGAGGCCTTCGAGCGCGACGTCCGGGAACTGTCCAAAGTCCCGGGGATGGTCGCGGCTGACGCCGAGGCGAATGATCGGGTGGGCGCTGCGGAAGGCCAGCGTTTCCATCTTGGCGCGGACCGTCGCGTGGTGAGGGTTCTCAGATCGCGGGAGAACCGCGGATATAGCGGCGGCGTCAATTTCTGCATCGCCGCCGCCGATACCGACTGGGATTTCATCTGGGTCCTCAACCCTGATACGTTTCCGGAGCCGGACGCGCTCGGCGCTTTGGTGCGCCGACAGGCGGAAGGCGGCTACGGAATCGTCGGAAGTAAAATTGTCTTCGTGGTCAATGGACGCGTTCAGCTGTGGGGCGGCCTCAAATACTGGCCTTTACTTGGGCGAGCTCGGTCGCTGGGGCATGGACAGCCGGCCGAAAGGACTCCCGACTTGAGGGAAGTTGAGGCGGCCCTAGACATTGTCGCTGGCACGGCGATGTTCGTGTCGAAGGATTACATCAAGACTATCGGCGTGATGGACGAGGACTTTTTCGTCTATCACGAGGACAGCGAATGGTCGCTGCGCCGCGGAAAGTTCCGGCTCGGCTATGCGCACGATTCGGTCGTCCACCATGTGGCCGGCTCGACCTCAGGTTCTGGGGGACCGCGTCCAAAGCGGTCGCGGTTCAGCATTTACCTTACCGAGCGGAATCGGGTGATCATCGCCAAAAAGCGATGCCCCGCGGCTTGGCCTCTGCTCGCGGGAATCGCGCTATTGGAGACTTTGGAACTTCTGGTTCGCTTTCACTCATGGCGCTCGTTCACGATCGGCCTCAGTGGATGGTGGGCCGGCGTGAGCGGCGAAACGGGAATGCCGGGGTTCATGCGAGCCGCTCAGGGACTGGCTACGAAAGTCTTTTTGCAACGCGCCGATTCGTAAGCAACGGTTTCTCGCGCAGCCGAGGAGCGTCGGAGCACCGGAAAGGTGGCTTCTTTTCGGGCGTCAGCACGAAAACGAAGGATTTTTCTGGCAAAAGCCACGCTTTCGGATCGAGCGTAAATTTTCGTGTGAAACAGCGCTGAAACGGGAAAAGGGTCAATTATGAAGGTGTTCGTCACGGGGGTTGCGGGCTTTCTCGGCAGCCATTTGGCTGACGCGATGCTTGCCGAAGGGCATCAGGTTGTGGGGGTCGATAACCTCATCGGCGGGGAACTCGACAATGTCCCGTCGAAAGTCGATTTTCACCAGTTCGACTGCAACGATTTCAATCACATCCAAAAGGTGTCGGAGGGCTGCGACATCTATTATCATTGCGCCGCAACGGCGTACGAGGGCCTATCGGTTTTCTCACCCCATTTCGTAACGCAGAACATAGTCGGCGCGTCGGTAGCGATTTTCTCGGCCGCGGTCGCCAATCGCGCGAAGCGAATCGTGTTTTGCTCTTCGATGGCGCGCTATGGCGCGCTCAAGCCGCCATTCATGGAGGATCAGAAGCCGAAGCCCCAGGACCCATACGGCATCGGCAAGCTCGCCGCCGAGGACATTCTGCGCAATCTCTGTACCACTCACGGCGTCGAATATGTGATCGCGGTGCCCCACAACATTATCGGTCCCCGACAGAAATGGGACGATCCGTTCCGCAACGTGGCGTCGATCATGATCAATCTGATGCTGCAGGGACGCCAGCCCATTATCTATGGGACGGGCAAGCAGAAGCGGTGCTTTTCGTTCATCGACGACTGTCTCTACTGCCTGAAGGAGATGGCGTTTCGAGACAATGTCGTCGGCGAGACGATCAATATCGGCCCAGACGAGGAAACGATCACGATCATCCAACTCGCCGAGCGGATCGCCAATCAGCTTCAGTTCAATCTTGATCCCATCTTCATGACCGGGCGGCCGCAGGAAGTCGAGCACGCCTCGTGCTCGTCCGACAAGGCGAGGAAGCTGCTGCAGTACAAGACCTCGGTCGATCTCGACACGGGTTTGGCGCACATGATCGACGCGATCAAGAAGCGCGGCACTCGCGACTTCAAGTATCATATCGATCTCGAGATCATAAATGAGAAGACCCCGAAGACCTGGAAGGATCGGCTATTCTAAGACGGATCGCCCAAGCTTGCCGTCCCCACTGGTCTCAGTAGCGCCAGCGCTGCGCGCTGCTGATCAGAAAGTCGCGAAAGGCATGAACGCGCGCGACGTTCTTAAGCTCTTCGGTGTAGACAAGGAAGCAGTCCATCTCGGGCATGTCCGCCTGCGGCAGCAGACGGACGAGTCCTGATTCCGGCTGCACGCAATAGTCGGGTAAGACGGCGATGCCGACGCCGTGCTCGACCGCGTGCGTCATCGCCGCCAGATTGTTGACCGTAATTTGTGGCGTGCGGTGAGACTTGGGGTCGCGGCCCACGCTCAGAAGCGAATTAAGATCGTACAAGAGATGCGTCGCCGTCGGCGCGCCGAAAGCGACCAGATGGTGTTGATCGAGATCCTCGACCTTGCGCGGT
>Ga0210406_10004114_pt1 | contig 15729 bp, 12 predicted proteins | sample IncBWC30MmetaG_FD_155454 | JGI IMG/M metagenome (GOLD analysis project Ga0210406, IMG submission 155454) | Forest soil microbial communities from Barre Woods Harvard Forest LTER site, Petersham, Massachusetts, United States - Inc-BW-C-30-M | ecosystem: Environmental > Terrestrial > Soil >... | reverse complement strand
GAATTGCCTGAACTCCCAACGCGGTGCACACCAGCCGCGCCGTGTCTCCGCCGGAGCACAACAATCCGCGGACGTGAGACATTTTCATAATCGCAGAAAACAGGCGCCGGAGATTTTCCATGTGCAGCGAATCCCGCTGGATTGGAACAGCCAGATGGCAACCCTGCGCCAGAGCGGCCAGCGCGCGATCGAGATCGTCCTGCTGCCAATCAAACCACCGCACGGTTTGAGTGTCTGCCAGGCGCTGCAGTTGTTGACGTGTCACAGGGTTCGTCGAACCGATGCAGAGAACAACCGGTCCTGCCGAGACAGCAGCAGAATCGGCAGAAGCCAGACGCGCAAGACTGGCCGGTTCTCCGATCCCAGACGCCCCGCTGTTGCCAGCCTTCAGCAGCAACTCGCTCCACGCGGCTGCCAATCCGGCGGATCCCACCAGCAAGGGTTGCGGAACGATCTGAACCGCGGCCTCTGCAATTTCCCGAAGGTGACTCTCCGAAACGGCATCGATGACGATGATTCGGGCTCCGGCAGCCTCGGCATGCTGGATGCGTTCCACCAAAGTGTCACTTGCGCCGGGCGCGCCAGGCTGAGGGATATGCGTTAACCTCCGGGCTCCCTGGCTCGTCAGCAGTGAGAGCAAATGGATCGGCTCGATTCCTTCGCTGGACCGAACCCTGAGCCAACCATCAAGCAGGATGCGCTCCATGCTTGGAAAAGACGGGCTCACCAGAATAAGACGATCCGGAAACTTGTTTCGGATCGCCTCCAGTTCAGGTCCCACATTCCCCTTGAGCGTCGAGTCAATTTTCTTGAAACACAGTTTCGCGCCCGAAGCCGCGATCCAGTCGCATGCCTGCTCGACTTTGCGGCTTGCCTCTTCGGGAGCTTCGCCGCGGCTGTGATTGACAATCACCGAAACCCCGGCGAAAGCAACTGGTGCTTGGGGCAGCTCAAGGTAGACTCGAGTCGCTGCACCGCGCAGGCTGAATTGCACTCCGGCATCGCATCCGCCGGTCACATCGTCTGCCAGCATTGCCAAACGGAGATCGGAAGCCGCGTCGTTCATGGTAGCCAGCGCTCCGACAATCGCGCTCCGAGTTCCAAACCTAGGCCTCGAATTTCAAGTACACCGTCTTTTTCTGGAGGTAGTGGTCGAGACCGTACTTTCCGTCATCGCCCCCGATGCCACTCTCCTTCCAGCCGCTGTGAAAACCGTGGATGGATTCGCCCGGTCCGCGGTTGATATAGAGCTCTCCACATTCCAGGTCTCGCACTGCCCGCATGATGCGATTCATGTCATTCGTGAAAAGGTATGCCGCCAATCCGAAGCGCGAATCATTGGCCAGCCGCAACCCTTCGTCAAAATCTGAGAACTCCATCACCGGAATCACCGGGCCAAAGATCTCTTCGCGCATAATTGTCATGTCCTGGCGAACTCCGACCAGTACGGTGGGCTCAAACCAATATCCGCGATCAAACGCGCCGCTGGAAAGACGATGCCCGCCGGTCAGCGCCTTGGCGCCGTCGCCCAGAGCCTGGTTCACGTAGCGCTCCACTTTTTCCAATTCTTCCCGGTTGATCTTTGGACCGAGTTGCACCCCGGCTTCCAGCGGATTCCCAACTTTTAGTTCTTGCACCTGAGCCACGAATTTCTTCAGGAAGGGCTCAGCAATGGATTTGTGCACGTAAGTGCGCTCGTTGCAAATGCAAACCTGGCCGCAATTGAAGAAGCGCGAAAACACAGCCGCTTTGACAGCAGCATCCAAATCGCAGTCTTCCATCACGATGAAAGGCGCTTTGCCCCCCATTTCGAGAGAAACCATAGTTACGTGGTCGGCGGCATTCCGCATGATCCGTTTTCCCGTAGGGATGCTTCCCGTGAAGCTGATGAGCCGCGGAATTGGATTCTTCACTAAAGCCTCGCCCACCGTTTCTCCCGGGCCAGTAACAACGTTGAGCACGCCCGGAGGCACTCCGGCCTCTTCTGCCAACTTAGCCAATTCCAGGGCGGAGAGCGGCGTATCTTCGTGCGGCTTGAGGACGATGCTGTTGCCGGCAATCAGCGCGGGTGCAATCTTGCGGATGGCAACGGCAGATGGAAAGTTCCAGGGAATGATTCCCACGACCACTCCCACGGGCGCTGGAACAATCCATATCTGTTCGTTCCGATTCTCCGACGGAAGAATGTCGCCTTCGATTCGACGATCAAACTCGGCGTAATAAGGGAGCCAGCTCTTGCCAAATGCGATCTCTCCAACCGCTTCGTGCAGCGGTTTGCCCTGCTCCTGAGACAACAGCCGAGCCAGCCGATCCTTGTCGCGCTCCACCAGCTCCGCCAAGCGCCGAAGGACAAGCCCGCGCTCCACGCCCGAACGCTTTCCCCATTCTTTTTGCGCCTTGAACGCCGAATCGAGCGCGCTCTGCACGTCGTCGGCTAAAGCGATTGGAACGGTGGCAATCACTTCTTCATTTGCAGGGCTCACGACCGGCATGGTCTGGCCGCTGGATTTCCATTTTCCATCGATCAGCATTTGATAGGCGCTCATTTTTGTATTCCTCCATTGCACGACTCCAAGCTCAAATGCTCATCAATGGGGTCTTGGCGAGAAGAAGATTGAATTCAGGTGACAGAGGGGCGATACTGCTTACCGTCTGATCATCGACTGTGGGAGGCATCCTAGGATAAAGTTTCGCGAATGTAAATCGAATTTTCCGCTGGATTGCTGAGGCTCCGTCCCTAACGATCTCGTATTTCTCGACTATGCAAGTTCGAAGCTGGTTTCCCAGGTGGCACACTCGAGAGCTGAAAGTCTTCGCATCTCTGATCGGTGTTCTGTCACTCCTCCTTATCTATTGGGCAACTCCCACTTTCTTTACTTCTGGAAATGTCGTTAACCTGCTGCGGCAAGTTGCGATTAACGGAATCATCGCCTCCGGAATGACCGTTGTCATGATCGGCGGAGGCTTTGATCTCTCTGTGGGGGCAATCCTTGCGTTGTCGGGAGTCCTCGCAATTCAGCTCGCAAAGACCAACGTCTGGTTCGGCATACTCTGCCCGGTCGCGCTGGGAGCCGGAGCGGGGCTGTTGAACGGAACCTTGGTGAGTCGCTTTGCGATCAATCCGCTGATCGTGACCCTGGGCTCCCGGTATCTGGCGTACGCCTCCGCCAATCTCTTCACGGCAGGATTTATTCAGTACAACGGAAATCCGGCGTTCCTCGTGCTGGGACGCAGCAGCCTGGGAGGCGTCCCCGCACCGGTGATTGTATTTCTGAGCGTCGCCCTGATATCGCATCTCATCCTCAATCACGCCACCATTGGCGCGGCATTGTTCGCAGTTGGAAGCAACGAGCGCGCGGCCTTCTTTTCTGGATTACCTTCCCGAAACATTCTGACTCTAAGTTATGCAGCCACCGGAGCCTGCGCCGCGCTGGCGGGAATAGTGCTAGCCTCCCGGCTGGGCGTGGCCGCGCCCGATGCCGGCGAAGGTTATGAATTGGATGCTATTGCTGCGGTGGTCATTGGCGGCACCAGCATTTTAGGCGGGGCGGGCAGCATCCAACGAACGCTGGCAGGGGTCTTGCTGCTTGGCGTTCTCAGCAACCTTCTGGTGCTGGCGGGTCAATCGTATGAAGTCCAGCGCATCGCCACTGGTCTGATTATCGTTCTGGCTGTCGCATTCGATCTTTACCGGCGCAGGTCTCGCCAATGATCCGGCGCTTTCTTGCAGGAGGAAATTCAAGACGGCTCCTGTTGCTCGCAGCGCTTGTGGTTGGCATCTCAACATTCGAGATTCGTTTTATTCAGCCGGACAATCTGCGGAACGTGCTGTTGCAGATGTCAATGGACGGCATTGTTGCCTGCGGCCTCACGCTCGTTATCTTGTGTGGCGGTCTTGACCTCTCCGTCGGAGCCGTGACCGCTCTCAGTGGAGTGTTGTTTGTGACCGCGTTGCCGTTGGGAATTGTTGTTGCAGGACTGCTCGCGCTGCTGTCGGGAGTTTGCGTGGGGCTCCTCAACGGACTGCTGATCGGAAAAATCAAGCTCAATGCCTTGATTGTGACTTTGGGAACGATGGCAGTAGTGCAGGGCGCCGCATTCTGGCTGAGCCGAGGGAATCCCATTCCAGGCCCGGGCGGCGACTTCGAGATGCTAGGTGGCGGCTCGTTTCTCTACGTCCCTCTGCCGATCCTGTTTTTTGGCCTCGTCGCCCTCAGTGGCCATCTCCTGTTGCAACACATTCAATTCGGAAGGGATCTGTACGCCATCGGCGGCAATCGGGAAGCTGCTCGGCTCGCGGACATTGCCGTCGAATCGCGGGAATGCTGGGCGTATGTTTTGTGCGCCCTGTTGGCCGCGTTTTCGGGAATGATCCTTGCCTCACGCCTCAACACAGGCTCTCCCATCATCGGCCAGGACACTCCTTTGCAAGCCATCGCTGCTATAGTGCTGGGCGGAACCAGCCTGTCCGGCGGCCGGGGAGGAATTGTTTCCACCGTGATTGGGATGGCAATTATTGCCGTGCTTTCCAACGGATTGAATTTGTTAAACGTTTCCCCCGCGTACCAATGGGCAATCAAAGGTTCTGTACTGATCCTGGTTGCTGGCCTGGATAGCGCCCGGCGCCATTCGACCCTGCGCTCCGCACAAACTACCCAGCCCCAACGCGGGTAAGAACACGTGAGCCCTGCAGACGCACTTTCGACGAACCGACGAATGTCCCGAGGAGGCCATACTTGAGCAAGCAAGAAAGTCTTTCCCGAAGAGAATGGCTCTATTACTCATCCCTGCTGGCAAGTGGAGTCGCGCTCACGCAGATCAGTTGTCAAAGACCGGCGGGGACTTCCTCGGGTCCATCCTCGTCAACCGCACCCACCCCCGCGCCGGTTTCGTCGTCGCAAGGAAGCACCTTGCGAGGAGCGGATGCCATCCTTGCAAAGCTGCCGTCAGTCTTGCCGAACCGCGCGCCAGACAATTGGCAGTGGATCGAGAACCGACCCGCACAAGTGGGCTTATTGATGATTTCCACCGCGGCGCCGTTCCTCGCCGGCTACCGCAAAGCTTTCGACATCGAGGCCAAGCGGCTGAATCTGGAAGTCATCGCTTTGGATGCCAACAATGATCCAGCCCGCCAAGCGGCCCAGGCCGAGGATCTCATCGGCAAGCGTGTTGACGTGCTGTGTTTCTGGCCGGTGGATGCAAAAGCCATCGTACCGAGTGTCCGGAAAGCGTATGAGGCGGGAATTCCACTGGTCTGCACCAACAGTTGGACGGAGGAATCCGTGCTGCCGTTTTTCAGATCGTTCGTCGGAGCCAGCATGGTCGAGGAGGGCATCATCGCCGCCCAACTGATGGCGGAAGCGCTCAACCGTCAGGGCAAGGTCGCCATCATCGAAGGCAATCCCGGACAGGACGCCGCCTACTGGAGATCCACTGCCTTCATCGACGAACTAAAGCGCCTGGCTCCCAATATTCAGATTCTGGATCGCCAGACCGCCCGCTGGGATCGCGCCCGAGCAACCGCCGTAGCGGAAAACTATTTGACGACGTACCAGGATCTCAACGCCATCATGGCGCAAGATGACAACATGGCAGTAGGCGCTCTGCAGGCCATCAAATCAGCCGGAAGGCTGCAACAAGTGAAATTGGTCTCGATCAATTCCAGCAAGGAAGGGCTGGAAGCGATTCTTGCCGGAGAGATGTACGGCAGTTGCACGCAATCGCCGTCGTTCGAGGGAATTAACACGGCGCGCGTTGCCCGTGATGTTGCCAACGGCTGGCCTCCCGTGCTGCGCTGGGTACGCAATCCCGTGATGCGTGTGGACAAGACGAACGCTCGCCAGGTGTTCGGAGAATGGTAAGCAACCCGTCTACTCGATAAATTGTTTTAAGAATTTGAAGTACTAAAAACATCGCGACTTCTGGTATGCTGCGCTCCGCATGTAATCGTTTACAACCGAGCCGCTCCTAATTCCGAAACTCCCACCGGAGGCCTCCATGACGAAGCCGAAGCCATTTTCTGATTCCTCCGCTTTGCCGCGCCGGCAATTCCTTCAGACCTTAGGCAAGAGTTCGGTCCTGGCCGGTTCGATGTTCCTTCCGGTCCCGTTGACGAAAACATTGTTTGCCGCTGGCCCGGCTTCGCCACAAAGTCAGGCCGCCACCAGAATCGTCCCTCCCAACAAGACCTATCGCATGATGGAGTGGGAATGCCACACCCCTCCCGAAGGAAATTTTGAAATCAATTTGGAACCGGCTCTCGCCGCAGCCCGCGACGCTGGAGCCGAAAGCATGATGTTTTATTCCCAGGACCACTGGGGCTACGCCTTTTACGAGAGCGATGTGGCCGTGCGACATCCTCACCTGAAAGGAGATTTCTTCGGCCAGGAAGTTAAGATCGCCCGCAAGCTCGGCATGTCGGTCGTCTGTTATTACAGCCTGCAATTCAATAATCAGGCAGTTCTCACCCACCCCGACTGGGGATGGGTGAATGCCGAAGGCGAGCAGCAGCGCTATCGCTGGTTCATCACTTGTCTCGACAGTCCTTACCGCCAGTATGTGCTGGCCATGATTAACGAACTCTTCTCCCGCTACGAGATCGACGAACTATTTCTGGACATCTTTGGAATTCAGTTCGTACTCTACACCGCCGATGGACGCGACCCATTCTGCTACTGCAAGCACACAGTGGAAGCCTGGGATTCCGGGCATCCCGGAGATCCTTACCGCGAGGGCTTCAAAACCCGCGAAGGCAGAGATCTGCGATACAAGTGGCACCAGCAGCGGTCCACGAACCAGATCCTGGATGAAATCTTGTCGACAGCGCGCCAGCATCGCCCGGAGCTCATCGTGTCTCTGAATGGAGGACCGGAAACTTTCACTAATGAAGTCATGCAGAAAGTAAGCTTCATTTACGCGGAACCTCTTACTTCGGAGACGGGGATTTCGCTGGGCTCGATCCTGATGCGCGGCTGGGGCCGTCCCGATTACCAGGCCGGCGTTTTCAGCCAGCAGGGATATCTCGATACCTACCCGGGATCGATTCCACGCGTCAAAGCCGACGGCCTCATCGTTCAAAATGCCCGAGTTTTTATTGTCGGCAATGCTCCCGTCGTCGGAGGACTCGACGTCGAAGGATTCTCCAATCGCTGGTTCAGTGTTGCCAAAGAAACCTGGGCCGACGTTCGAGGCGTGGATCACTTTCTGGGCGACGTCACGCCGCTCTACAGCACCGCCATGCTCTACAGTGAGGCGATGCGGGAAGAGTTGTCCGGCCAAAAACTTCCCGTGCATTTTCGCCGGACTGTCACCGGCGCCCTCGAAGCTCTAACCTATTCGGGACGGCCCGTGGAAAGCGTTCCCGAGTTCAATCTTACGGAGAAGTACTTAGCGCAGTTTGAAACGCTGGTCCTTCCCGAGGTCGAGGTTCTGGGATCGGCACAAGCCGAAGTGATTCGCAATTGGGTAAAGCAGGGTGGAACGTTATTGGCAACCGGCAAATGCGGGCTCATCGACGAAAAGGGACAGCCCCGTTCAAATTTTCCCCTGGCTGACGTCTTTGGCGTGGACCTGGTTTCCGAGGAGAAAAAGTATGCCTACGATCCCGCCGGAAAATTCAAGGACGATGTCATCTCAATCTACCTGGAATCGACCGGCCATACGCTCTCGAAGAGTCTCGCGGTAAGCACAGTGGGTCTGCCCGGCTCATTCTTGCGTCTGCATCAAACTTCGGGACAGGAAGTGCTTCGCTACCGCCTGCCCTTCATGATTGAAGACTTGCCCAACCACCACTGGTTCAACTGGGGGCCTCCACCGCCCGGGCAGGAAAGCGGTGGCCCGGCTGCGGTTTTCAATAACTTCGGCAAAGGACAATCGCTGTATCTCGGCGTGAGCCTGTTTCAAGCCATGAACAGCAAACTGTTCTGGATTCGCAACTGGGTTCCGGAGGTGATGCGGTTGATGGTGCCTCAACCCGTCGCTGAGCTAAGATCCGAAGTTTTCCCAGAGTACGTTCATGGAACATTTTTCTGGGAAAAGGACAGGCGTTCCTTGCTGGTCCAAGTGCTGAACGCAATTGAATTGGCCACTCAGGGCGAATTTCGCGAAGTGCCCGCCGTGGATATCCGCGTGAACAGCGCTCACGTCAAAATCAAGTCGGCCGAAGTGCTTTGGCCTGCTGCGCGAGAATTGCCAATTCGAAATGCCCAGGGAAACACCAATATCACCTTGCCTTCCCCTGCGCGTTACACGGCCTTGCGGCTGCAACTGGCCTGAGCGTCGTTTCATCTGGCCACTGGCCACTGGACACTGAGCGCTGGCAACAGTTCTAATGGTCGACCTGGTTGCACCCGATCCACCAGCCTTTGGCTCGCAAGTTTGTCCTTTTGTTTGCACGATGGTACCACTGAAGAAAATGCTTTGAGCCACCTCTCCTCCATCGCTGTCCAACACCTCACCTGTGATTTCCCGGGCGTGCGCGCGCTGAACGATCTCAGCCTGGAGTTCAGGGCCGGTGAAATCCATGCGCTCGCTGGAGAAAACGGAGCAGGGAAGTCCACGCTGCTCAAGGTTCTCTCCGGCCTCGTCGTGCCTACCCAGGGTGAAGTCGTGATCGGAGATCAAAGCGTCTCCCGGGTTCGACACGCGCTATCTCTTGGCATTTGCACTATTCCTCAGGAACCCATCTTGGCGCCTGATCTGTCGATTGCAGAAAATCTGCTGATGGGAAAACTTCCCAGGAAATTTTTACGAAGAATTGACTGGAAGACGGTTTTCGAAACTGGCAAAAAGCTGCTGCAACGAGTGGGCCTGGACCATCTTGCACCACAACGCAGGGTTGCCGGCCTCGGCGTCGCGGAACAACAATTGATCGAGATTGCTCGCGCTCTGTCCGGAGAAGGGAATGTTTTTCTTTTTGACGAGCCCACCTCCTCGTTGGCCGCAGCTGAAGTTGCCAGGCTGGGAGAAATCCTGACCGAGCTAAGAACTACTGGCAAGGTTGTGCTCTACGTTTCCCACCGTCTGGATGAGATTTTTTCCTTCTGCGACCGGGTGAGCGTGCTGCGGGATGGAAACCTTGTCGCCACCAAGCCGGTCTCCGACACTAATCCCGATGAGTTGATCCGCCTCATGGTAGGTCGAGAAATTCTTAAGGCTGAAGCCAGTCAGCCATTCGCGGGCGACGCCCCCTGCCTGACGGTCTCAGGATTGACTGTGACAGGAGCGCTGACCGATATCAACTTTCAGGTCAGGCGCGCCGAGATTCTGGGAGTTGCCGGATTGGTCGGCGCCGGCCGGACCGAACTGCTGCAAACCCTTTTTGGCGTCCACCGGTTGGAAAGGGGCGAGATTTCATTAAACGGCATTGCATTGAAGATTCGGTCTCCAAAAGATGCAATGTCTGCCGGAATCGCCTACGTTCCAGAAGACCGCAAACTTCATGGACTGGCGCTGAATCTCAGTATCGCGGAAAATTTCGCTCTCCCCAACCTGCGGCAGCTGGGAAGATTCGGCGTTCTGCGAAAGCGAAAACGTGATCAGCTCGCGAAGTCGTACGCGGAACGATTGAACCTCCGCTACCAAAAGCTCAGTCAACTGGCGCTGCTGTTGAGCGGGGGAAGTCAACAGAAAATAGTAGTGGGCAAATGGCTGGCCAGGAATCCGCTGGTCTTGCTGCTGGATGAGCCAACCCGCGGCATTGACGTGGGGGCCAAGTCGGAAATATACAGTTTGATTCGTGAACTCACTCAAGAAGGCATGTCCATTCTCCTGGTCTCCTCCGAATTAACCGAATTACTCGCGCTGAGTCACCGGATCATCGTGATGCGCGAAGGCCGCCTGAGCGGAGAACTGGCGGGAGATGCTATGAACAAAGAATCGATCCTTCAACTCGCCACACCCGGATTTTACCGGCGAGCTGATATTCGGGGCGAAGATGGCAAGAATGAAGATGGCAAGAATTAATATCCGTGCATCAGAAACCCCAAGCTCCGCTCCGCTGTCGTCCGGTTTCAGCGAGCGAAGGGAAAAGATAATCTCCGGGCGGTCAAGAACTCTTGTGGAGATCTCCCCTGGAGTGCTCCTTCGTGAGTTGGCATCCCAAGCCAGTAGCGTTCAGGGCATGAGCACCGGGCTCGCAATATTCTCGCCAGCCAGCGCGTTGCCTTATCATCGGCATGACGTGAGCGAAGCGTTCACCGTCCTGAGTGGAGACGCACTAGCGATGGTTGAAGGAAGAACCTCGAATAGTCAAACAATTCGGACGATTGCGTGGGCGGCGGATGTCCGCCAAGATCGCACTCTCCCGGAGAATGGAACCGCTGCAAACAGAGGACGACAGAAACTCAGGTTTCAAACATTACACATTGCGGAATTGGGCACTTTCAGGCGCCTAACATTGCCCGAGATATCTTCCCCGCTGTTACTCATGTGCCCCACCTATTCGCTGCTTGATATTCGCAGGTCCGACTAGGTCCTATGCCGCCTGGCGATCGTAGAATTTTAGCAGCCCACCCAAACGTTCCCGACAGCGGATTGTCCCCTCTGCCTTACACGCGCCTGCGCTGGCCCGCGGAAATAGAAGTAGGTTCTGTCTTCCTTGATGGTTGCGCTCCTCGTGATAATGAGCCCCGTATTGCTGCAAGGCTCGTCGCAGAGAACGCTCCCCAAAGAGAATGAACCGCGACAGGCATTCTTCTTTAACCGATCGCACCCAGCGCTCGGCGTAAGCGTTCAAGTTTGGACTCCTGGCCGGCAACACAATCGTCTTGCGCCCGTCGGTTTCGATCAGCTGCCGGAACGAGGTGCAGAATTTTGCATCGCGATCCTGCAACAGATACTTGTGTTTGGTCAGAAATCCCCACTCTTCCAAGGTGACCGCCCGGGCCTGCTGTTCCATCCACTCTTGGTCCGGATGCCGCGTGATTCCCGATACGCAGATCCTGCGCGTCTCCAAGTGGATGAATAACAGCACGTAGTAGGTGATCGGGCCCTTCCAGGTCAGGACTTCGGCCGTGAAGAAGTCCGTCGCCGCCATAACATCCAGGTGGGTGCGGATGAAATCTTTCCAACAGACGCTGTTCTTCCGCAGGGGTGCGGGAGCAGTTCCATGGCGCCGCAGAATGTTGCCCACGGTTTGGTCTGACACTTGGTGGCCCAGATTCGTCAAGGCTCCCACGATGCGGTCATAGCCCCAACTCGGGTTCTCCTTCGCCATGCGCACGACCAGACTCTCGATGTTCGCGCGCACGCGGGGCCGCCCGGGACGGCGTCGAGACTTGAAGCCGTCGAACTTGTGGGCGATCAGCCTGCGATACCAGGCCAGAATGGTTTCGGGCCGAGCCACCATCGCCACTTCCCGGAGAGCCTTTCGCCCGAGTCGGTAGGCAATCTCGGACAGGGTGGCCTTTTCACCGTCGGACAGCAGCAAACGGCCCTTGATTTGCACTTTGAGAATGCGGTTCTCGGCAGCCAAATACTCGTTCCGCAGCAGGAGCTCTTGATCGACCGTTCCTGTGATGTAGGCGAGCATGCGTGCCCAAACCATCTTGTGGCTTCTCCTCCGATCGCGAAAGGCCGATCTTCTTCTTGTCGTGGGCGAACCAAGAGACTACCATGCCGGGGAAACAGGCAGCCGAGAAGGGAGCTGGATGCGACGCCGCCTCTACACCTTCCAATTATTTGACCATACGGGCTGGCGCTTCGGGAAAGACCCAGACTACTCGCAGTATGCCATCCATCTCCATGGACTTTACTGGCCTGTTATTTTGGTTGTTGTAGCCGCAGCGGTCGTCTCGCCGCTACTTGTCTTCAATGCGTTCCGTGTAGTGCGGTCAGACCGCCCGAGATACAACAGGAGCTTATATCGTGGAGTGCTTCTATGGTTGACGATCTCTCTGCTGATCTCTATGGTTAGCTGCTTCTGGACCTGCGGTGGTCACCCCACTTGGACAAACGGTTACAAATGAGCATCACGCAACCCCTCAAGGTTCGTACCAGCGGCAATCTGTCAGTTGGCGAAAAATCTTAGTTTCCTATCGACAAGTGCGCCGGCGGTGAGCTTCCGCGTGGACCCAAGTGTTTCCCGGCGGGGCACTTGCGATAGGAAACTAAGATTTTTCGCCAACAACGGCGCACTCCTTCGCGCAAGAGCATGATTGATTCCTGCGAAGAGCGCCTCGACTCGCGGGAAATTGAAACTGCCCGCTCAGACAAAGATTCAGTTTCCCTGATCGTGAGGAACGGTCACCACGCCCGTCTTCGATCCGCTGTTGCCGGCGTTATCGCTTGCACGAACCGTAATCATGTACCGACGCCCATCCCTATCGGGACCTAGACGTGAGGCTTGCAGCAACACAGTGAAAGAGTAACTGCCTCCTACTCCCAAAGTTAAGGATCCCTTTGGCTGAACCTCGCCATATTCATCTTTCACCGCATAGGCTGCGCTATTTACGTTCACTCCCGACCCAGTATCGGTGATTGTGCCGGAGACGGTTACTGGCACCATTTTGCCAGTCGGAGGCCACAAGACTTTCGGAGTAGCAGAAAGGGTGATAACGGGTGGAGTTGTGTCTGCCGTGTTGTTTAGCAGCACACCCACCACACCGCTTCCGCAAAAGGTAGCCCCGTTGGGCCCGCAATTAGCGACCAGCAGGTCGGGTCTGCCGTCAGCGTTCACGTCAGCGACCGCGATCCGCTGGGCGGCGAATCCGCCCGATTCGTATGTCACTGCCGCCTGGAAAGTACCGTCCCCTTTGCCCAGCAGCACGCCGACAACACCGTTCGCACAGTCGCCGCTACCGGCACACGCGTTGGCTACCAGGAGATCGGGTTTGCCATCCCCGTTTACATCCGCCACCGCTACTGAACGGTCTTGAGACCCACCCGAGGCATAACTCACCGCCGACTGGAAGGTTGCATCCCCGTTGCCCAATAGCACGCTCACCGTATTGGAGTCGGCGTTTGCCACCACCAAGTCCGGCTTGCCGTCATTGTTCACATCCGCTACCGCTACCGAATAAGCGCCATCTCCTCCCGAGCTGTAGCTTATCGCCGACTGGAAGGTTCCGTCCCCGTTGCCCAACAGCACGCCTACCGTGCCGGTGTTGAAATTGGCCACCAACAGATCGGGCGTGCCGTCGCCGTTCACATCCGCCACCGTCACCCAAAGGGCGGACACCCCGCCCGAGTCGTAGGTCACCGCCGCTTGGAAGGTTCCGTCGCCGTTGCCCAGCAGCACCCCCACCGAGCTGTGAGCACAGTCGCTGATATTGACACACTGGTTTGTCACCAGCAGGTCGGGCTTGCCATCCCCGTTCACATCTGCGACCGCTACCGACCATGCAAACTTCCCGCCGGAGCCGTAGGTCACCACCGTCTGAAAGGTTCCGTCGCCGTTACCCAGCAGCACCCCCACCGTGGCGCTGTTGTAGTTGGCGACGACTAGGTCGGGCTTGCCGTCGCCGTTCACATCCGCCTCCTCCACCGATGTCGGATCCCCACCTGAGTCGTAGGTTACGGCAGGTTTGAAGGTGCCGTCGCCGCTACCCAGCAATATCCCCACAGTATTGGAGTCTGTGTTCGCCACCGCCAGATCGACCTTGCCATCTCCGTTCAAATACGCGGCCGCTGTCGAATGGGCACCACTTCCGCCCGAACTGTAAGGCACCGCCGGCAGAAAAAGGGGCGTGTTCGAGCCCAGCGGTCGTTGCCGGCTCGTTGGCGTGGCAGCCAAACAGAATACCGCCAGCAAGACCGGCACTACGATGAAGAGTTTTTTCCATTGCGAATGAATCCGCATTTGCGATCTCCTCTGCTCTCATCCATGATTCTGGCGAGAGTGGAAGCGTACCGTGGGTGGGTGTGTGACGGACGGCACCCATGAGCACGATGGGCGCAAACTGAATGATTGTCAAGCTGCGGATATAGGTTGGTGACCGTAAACAGTTCGCGCTCAGGACCCGGTTTGGTGGAGAAGAATGCCGATAGCTCGAACCCTCTTGCATCAGGGAGCGGTTGCACATGGAAGAGGAGTTGAGCGATGATGTGCTTGCTGCTATCGAGGGGACTCTCTAAAGTGGCACTCGCGGATTACATCGAGCGCGCAAAGGCTCGGCCGCAAATCACGAGATAATCTTTCGAACACATACACGGCGCGAAAACCGACTAAACGCGGTTCTGGTTTATCCGTTCTGGCGTCGGCCTGCTGGCTTTGGTCGGCTTCGGAATTGCGCCTGTAGCCAATCATCGGGGCAAAGATCATGATTCCCTTTTCCCCGCGTCTCACTCTCCGGCCCAACTCATTCGATGAGCGAATACCTGCAACTTTGGTAGCTGTCGGGCGCTGCAAAGCACTCACACACTGCCCATGTTTTGAGCACCGCCACGATCCACTATGCTCATCATCCGCATTACGGCGCGACGGTGATCGGTCCGTTCCGGGAAAGACTCAACTGGGAAGATGATTGAGCATGACCTCAACGGCGATGGGTCAGCGAGTTGATATTGAGAAGCCGCGGGCCGCGCTTCGGCACATGAGCCGCGGCAATCTCCTCAGCACCGCGAGCCGGGCGATCGAACTTGTACCGCGAGCGCGACTTGGTTCGCTCGTCGCGGGCATAGTTCGGCTCGATCTGCTTAGCGAGGGGACGCGCGAAGCCGCGTTGCTGCTTGACGAAGTCCGGACATTTCACGACGCCTGCTTGCGTGGGGACTACTTTGAGAGCTTCGACGTGAATTCGAAGAACTATATGGACACTTCGAAGGGCACCGACGCCTTCATAGTGGAATTCGGGCGGCTGATCGAGAAATGTATACGCGCATCAGCGAAGGGGCGATTGTCCACCCTTCGTGAGGCCTTCGAATTGCTCTTCGCGCTACTCAGGCGTCTCGACAGGGATCCCGACAGCATGGTGTTCTTCGCCGACGAGGGCGGCTCATGGCAGGTCGGTGTCGACTGGCGGGCTGCGTTGGCGGCGTACTTCCGGTGCCTCGCTGACGGTACGCCAGCTGAGCATTTCGCTCATGAGGTTGATCGTGCGATTGCGGCTTTCGCGGACTATGACCGGCCGAAGCATTTGGTTACCGCACGGCGTGTGGCCAGCGCTGAACAGAGAGTGGCACTTCGGTCTCTACCTGCCCGCGAGCGGCACGAATCAAGACGGGCCTGAACAGCCGCTCGAGGTCTTTGACCTGCTAATGCGTTGAAAATATAGCGGGGCCGCGTTCCGTTTCCTTGTTCACCACCCGCGATGCCTCCATTAGCATGTTTGTTGGCGCGCAAGAGCATCGGGCCGACTTGCTGGATTTTGCTCAGGCCCGTGACTGCTGGCATCGTGGGGCTACATCGGTTGGTGAATTGCCCACCGCGGCGAATGAGCTGATCGGCCGAGGAGACGAGGACACACTCAGAGGGAATGCTGCTTAAGCAGTTAGAATGCGCGTCGGAGGGTAAAGCCTGCAAATGCCGATCAATTGCTCTCCTGACCAGTTACGCCCATTGACATCTGTACCATCAGAGCAATATTCGTAATCTGCTCCATTACGTCCTTCGGGAAGACATAACTGAGCGGGCGGAGATGCGGGAGGTCTTCCAAGACGGGAGGCTCCTTCAGAGTCGTGGGTTCATCGGGATCGGCGTATCCGTCTTGACGCACCAGGTCCAAAAATCTCTGCTTGTTCCCTGGGCTGGTGAAGGAGAACCACAGTTCGTATGCAGGGATGTCTTCGTTC
>Ga0210406_10004113_pt1 | contig 15738 bp, 15 predicted proteins | sample IncBWC30MmetaG_FD_155454 | JGI IMG/M metagenome (GOLD analysis project Ga0210406, IMG submission 155454) | Forest soil microbial communities from Barre Woods Harvard Forest LTER site, Petersham, Massachusetts, United States - Inc-BW-C-30-M | ecosystem: Environmental > Terrestrial > Soil >... | reverse complement strand
AACTTCGACATGTAGATGTAGCCGACGTGATCGCATCGTTCGGCTTCGTCCATGTAATGAGTGGTGACGAACAGCGTCATCCCCTTCCCCGCGAACTCGAAAAGCAGGTCCCAAAGCTCGCGCCGTGCGACCGGATCGATGCCGGCGGTTGGTTCGTCGAGAAAAAGAACAGTCGGCTGATGCATGAGCGAGCACGCCATCGCCAGGCGCTGGCGCCAGCCACCAGATAGTAACGCCGCGCGACGATCGATGTAGGGCTCGAGATGCGTAATCGCGATCATCTCGTCGCGACGCTTCTCCAGTGCGCGCCCATTCAAACCGTAAAGCTTGCCAGCGAAGATCAAATTTTCGTTTACCGTCAATTCGTCATAGAGCGAAAATTTTTGCGACATGTACCCGATAAGGTCTTTGATGGATTCGGTATCGCGCACCACATCGTGGCCGTCGATGCGCGCCGTGCCTTCGCTCGGCTCAAGGATTCCACAAAGCATTCGGATGACGGTGGATTTGCCGGAACCATTTGGACCGAGAAAGCCAAAGATCGATCCCTTGCCGACAGTGAACGAAACATGATCGACCGCGGTGAAGTTGCCAAAGCGCTTGGTCAAAGCTTCACACTCGATCATCGCGTCCGCGCTCATCGCACATTTGGAAAATAAACGTCCGCGAACATACCAGCGCGGAGACGATCGTCGTCGGTTGGCAAACGGATCTTCACCCCGAAGACTTGTTTGATTCGGTCCGCGACCGTTTGCACGTTGCGCGGCGTAAATTCCGCCTGGCGATTGATCTGCTCGACCACGCCGTGAAAATCGTGCCCCGGAAATGAATCGACCCGAACATTCACCGTGTCGCCGAGTTTGATTTTACCCAACCACGGCTCGGCAACGTAAACGCGCACCCAAAGATGTTGCGGCAAGAGCAGGGTGGCGACTTCGCCGTTCGGCGGAAGCACATCACCAACTTTCACGCTAAGTACTTCCAAAATGGAATCGGCCGGCGCGATAACCTGCATTTCCTTCAACTGCGCGTCGATATCGGCGAGTTGGGCGCGCGCCTGGAGCACCCTCATCTGCGTTGCTTCAACGCTTTTCTCTTGTGATCTGGCCGCGCTGTCGGCGCGCTCAGCATCGTTGGGGGACACTACCTTGCGCGCGAGCAAATCCTTTTGTCGCTTTGCGTCCGCGCGCAGAAATTCCAACTGCGCTGATTGGGAATCCGCATCGCGCATCGCGGCGTCGATCTGAGCCGCGGCCAAATCGCGTCGCGCCCGGAGTTCGGAAGCTTCGAGTTGGGCGATCATTTGTCCTTCGTGCAAACGATCGCCCTCTTGCGCGAGGATCTTTTCCACGCGCCCAGCCATTCGTGGGCCAACATGCGCTTCGTCTACCTCAATCGTGCCCGAGACCGCGTTCTTTCGGCTATCGCAGCCAGCAAGCCCCAGCCCTAAGGCGAAGACTGCCGCCACACGCACTACTTGATGGGCTGACCTAACGAATAACGCGCTCATGCTTTTCGCCCTTTCGTTGTCAGCGTACCCTCAAGGACAATTTTTAAAATTCCGGTGAAGCCCTCTTTCGGAAGAATCCCCAGTTCTTCAATCTTCGCCGGGTTCATGATTGCCTGAACCATCGCGAGCAAGATTTCGATGATCAGTTTCGCCGGAACATCCTTTCGCACCATTCCTGCGCGCTGCCCGTCGATGAAAAGTCTTCCGAAATGGCGATGAATCAGTGCCGCCCGACGTCGTTCGACAACTTGGAAGACGTGCGGCGCTTTCTGACGCATATCGCGCACGAACGGCGGCTTGATCTCATCCAATTCCCGCTGAGTACCGGCCAACAACTCATGTAACGTCGCGGAAAAATCGTTCGGGTGCGCGCGAGTAACTTCTTTCAACGTTGCTTCGACGCTCGCGAACTTATCGGCCAGAACGGCCTCCAAAAGATCAAACTTACCTGGAAAATGCGCGTAGAGCGTCTTCTTGCTGATCCCCAGCTCCATTGCCAAATCGTCCATGGTCACGCTTCGGAAACCGTGACTGAGAAAATGTGTGCGCGCCGCCTCGACGATCCGCTGCCGGCTAGAAGCGATATTTCGTCGTCCCGCTGTGTTTGAGCGCTCCATCAGGTTTGCTCGCTGGCAAAATGATCGTACGACATTCGAATTAGCTCCATCGCCGACACCAAGTCGTTTTCATTGCGCACCATGAACGTCACATAACCTTTTTCAGGCGCCCAACGATGCGGACGAGCCTTCCTTTCGGCGAGGACATGTTCCTGATCCTGTTTGGCCAATCGAATATCGCAATGTCCTCTGCCGTGGACGTGCATAAACATGGTTCGTCCGACAAAGAACGCGTCTTCATGGATGCCGGCATTCTGCCCTCCGTTACGCCCGGCAGACCGAGGATCTGACTCCGCAACTCTTGATTTAGTTCCGCTGGCGATTTCAAATTATTCACTCTAGAAACTAATTTAGTATATTTAGTTTCCCGCACAACGATAATGTTCAAGTTTGACTGCCGGTGGCAAAAGATAGCCGGCGATGCAATCGTCCCGGGAGACCGAAATAGAACTCACCATGGCTGGTTACTCCGGAACGCCTCTCCCGCAAAAACTCGGAATCGAACCGGGAATGATCGTCGTCGCGATCGACGCACCGGACAACTACCGCAAGCTGCTCGGCCAAATTCCAAGCGGCGTAAATTTCGGCACCCGACCCGTCAGAAATACGAAGTTCGTTCAACTCTTCGTCAAAGAACGGCGAGCTTTGCAACAACATCTGCAGGCGTTGCGCCAGAGGATCGCCGAAGACGCGACAATTTGGGTTTCGTGGCCAAAGAAATCGTCCGGTGTCCCAACGGACGTTACCGAAGACGTGATTCGTGCAGTCGCGCTGCCGCTTGGCTTCGTCGACATCAAGGTTTGCGCGGTCGATGAGACCTGGTCGGGATTAAAGTTGATGGTTCGCCGCGAAAACCGAAAATCAAAATGATGAAAGCACGATTGCTCGATCACATTGATCTACGAGTGAAAGACATCGACGCCGCGGCGAAGTTTTACGCGAAATTTCTGCCCCAGATTGGATTTGTTCGCGAAAAACACGAACCGCCGCCCGAAGGAAGTTCAGGCGAAACCTTCCACACTTTCTATTCCGCCGGCGGCGGCAAAGCTTCCGAATTTTTCGGGTTAAACGAAGACAAGAACCATCGGCCAAACACAACCCGGATCGCGTTTTGGGCCGAGACGCGGGAAAAAGTGGACGAGGTCGCCAAGTTGGTGCGAGAGGCCGGCGGAAAGAATCTGGAAGGCCCCGAAGTAGTTCCGGATTATAGCCCCGGCTACTACGCGTTTTTCTTTGAGGATCCGGACGGGAACAAGCTGGAAATCTGCTGTCGGGCGAATCCCGTCATTGCAGAGTGAAAAAGTTCGGCGAAGAGTTAGTTAATGAGTAAAGCGGCGCATGTCCCTGCGATTTTGCAGGAGCCGCGTCGTCATCGTTATCTCAAGCTGATCGCGCTCTTTAAAATCTTTAAAGGCGTTCTCCTTTTCTTACTCGGTTTCTCGATTCTTTTCCTAAACAGCCGGCCGGTCTGGCTCGATCAAATTTCGGATTGGACCGAAGACCAGCTGCTGCTTCATCACACCCGCGCGGTCGTTTTTCTTTTGAACAAACTCCAGGAAGTTGCTTCCGGCGGCGGCGCGTTGCGGGCGACCGGTTTGCTCGCGCTTTTTTACTGCGCCGTGCTGCTGACCGAAGGCATCGGCGTTTACATGGAAAAACGCTGGGCCGAATTCCTGATGATTTTCGCCACCGGCGCGTTGATTCCACTCGAAGTGCGGCATGTCTGGCACCGTTTGATTTTTCATCATCCGATTCTCGTTCCGATCCTCCTCTTGCTGGCGAACTGCTTCATCGTTTGGTTCCTCTATCTTGTTTTGAGACGGGATAAATCTGCGCCGCCAGTAAAAACCGAACCCGAACTGGCCGAAACTCGTTAGGGGAAATTGGCGGTTGCCGGATCCGCCGCGGAAAGCGAGCCTTTATTAACCTGCTCATCGCTGGCAAGCCATGACCAATCCCGTTCGACTTTCCTACGGCGTGCTCGTGTTGACCATTCTCTTGGTCGGCGTTTTCCATCTGGGGCCGCCATTTCTTGTGCTTCTTTTTTCTTATTTCGCGCTTCGACAGCTTTATCGCGTGACGAAGAACAAATGGATCGCGCTTAGCCTCTTGGTAGTGCTCGTTTTGGGAATCGCCGCGGCCGCGACTTATTTTACCCGCGCGGCCATACTTGCCCTGCCCGAGGTTGCCGACACCTCGATTCCGTCCGCCAGTGCGTGGGCGCAGAAACAGCAGATTGAATTGCCTTTCACTGATTTCGACAGCCTGCGCGACGCCGTGGTCGACGAGCTCAAACAGGAAGCGCACTATTTACAGAGCGTCGCCCATTTCGCAGGCAGCACTCTCAGCCTCTTTGTTTTGAGCATCATCGCGATCGTGATCGCGTCCAACCTGTTCTTGAAACCGACATTCGATCCCCGACCCGGCGCGGGAGGTTCGAGAAACAATCTTTATGTGGCCTGCACCGACGAAGTGTCCGCGCGCTTCCGCGATTTTCACCGCAGCTTCTCCACCGTAATGGGCGCGCAAATCACCATTTCGTTAATCAACACCGCGCTGACCGGCTTGTTTCTTGTCGCTCTTCGTCTTCCATACGCGCCGCTTTTGATCGCCACCACGTTCTTGTGCGGACTGGTGCCGATTGTCGGCAATCTCGTCAGCAACGCCATCATCACGTTCGTCGCGTTGTCGGTTTCGCTGAAAGTGGCGATCGCGGCGCTCGTCTTCCTGATCGTTATCCACAAGCTGGAATATTTCCTGAACAGCAAAATCATCGGCCAGCGCATTCGTAATCCGGTTTGGGTGACACTGATCGCGTTGATTATCGGCGAACGCCTGATCGGAATTCCGGGTTTGATTCTGGCGCCGGTCGTCCTGGATTATTTGCGAGTCGAAATGCTAAAGATCGAAATGCCCGCGAAAAGTTAGTCCACTTCAGTGGAGCTCTGGTTTCGGCTGAATTTCGAACTCGGCGAGCGCGGGGACTGTTTTCTCCATCGGCAATCCGACCACGTTGGTATACGAACCATCAATCTTGGCAATGATTTCGCTGCCAAAACCCTGGGCGGCGTAAGCGCCGGCCTTGTCCAGCGGATCCACCCGCGTGAGATAATGATCGATTGCATCGCGGGTCAGCTTCCGAAAACGCACGCGCGAGATCTCCGAAAAACTTGACGATCTTGCGGCGGCGAGGTGGCAAAGAAAAACCGAGCTGCAAACGTCGTGCGTCCGGCCGCTTAATCGCTTGAGCATGCCGATCGCTTCTTTGCGATCTCGCGGCTTTCCGAGAATGTTATTGTCGATCGCGACCAGCGTGTCGGCCGCCAACACGACATACTTTGGGTGCGCGCGCGCCGCCGACATCCCCTTGCGAAAGGCGTTGAACATCGTCAACTCGCGCAGGCTAAGATCGACGTCGAACTTTTCCGCAACGCGCGGAGCGCAGGTTTCGAACTCGAAGCCGGCCTCGAGTAATAATTCGCGTCGCCGAGGCGAATTGGAAGCAAGCAGCAGCGTCAAACGCACGCGTTGGAACCAGACGCCGTTAGGGCGTCGCCGAAGAAGATGGACTCGCGCCCGACTGACTCTCCGTTTGGGTCTGTTGTTTCAATTCTTGAAAATCTGTTGGAATCTCAAATTCGCTGGGGCTCAGTGGGTCCTGCTTGATCGACACGATCGTCGTAACCACCCGGTTCGGGCCGACGGAGATCACTGTCTTGAGCGGCAAGCCTTTGAAATCGGTGTAATCGGGCATCCCCATATTGCTCGGTTTCAACGCACCGGCGATTGGGGCCTGCATTTGCTTCAGAATATCGGCCGCACCCGGATATTTGGTGGCGACCCAAAAGGAGGCTTTGAACCGCGGCGTCTCGTAAATGTATTCCTCCGTGTCATAACCGTTGATGATATCCTTTTTTCCGGTGGCGCTGAGTCGAGGCGGGGCCGATTTCTTGTCCGCATTGAGATCCATGCTGTCTGCTGCCTTTTTGATTTGAGCAGCCGAGATCTTCGCGAAAGCTTTTCGGTCGTCCATCAAGTTGGTTATCTCGCCGGACTTGCCGTCGAAGATTCGAGTCGGTTGTGAAGTGGAATCAATTCGCTCCTTGTCGCCTTTGATTTTCACAGTCACGTCGCCGTCCTGCCCAACGCCTTCGACTTTTTGCACGATGGTGAGATCGGCGTGTGCCGTGAGAACCAGACCGAAGACGATCGAGGCGGAGAGAGCAGCGAGATTCCTCATTCCGGTAGCTAGACCGCGCGACTGGAAATATCAAGCGAGCGCGGGCGATTCGACAAGAAATCGCTTGGCAGCTCCTAGCCGTCGCGGCAATTTAACGCTCGCAGCGCGGGCATAGCTTAATGGTAAAGTTCCAGCCTTCCAAGCTGGCCATGCGGGTTCGATTCCCGTTGCCCGCTCCACATTCGGTCATTTGCAATTCTTCGACTGAAAAATTAAGCCGACGGCCACGAGCATTAACCAGCGGACATTTCTTCGCTCATGGTGCACGAGAAGCGCGATCGCTAACACTGCCGGTATCCAGTTACTGGGTTCTGCCAGAGCAGAGACAGTTAGTGAGAGCGATATAGAAGGTCTGGCCTCAGAGTACCCACCGTCTGACTCGTGCCGTTGAGGTCTTCGGTCATTTACCCTCGCATCTGGTCGCACAGCTGGAGGGCAGCCCCAAAAACGCTACGAATTGTTTCGTGGGTGGCATCCGGGTTGCGGCTTGAAAACGAACCGTAAGCACGCGGCTATCAAATGAGATGCGGCATTACTGTTACAGGATTTCGACATAATTGTGAAATCAGCGTGAACCTCCGGCTTTACCCTTGACTTTTCATGGCTTTCTCCGGCAAACTCACCTCTAACCAATCTATGGCCATGCACTACAAACGTCTCCTTATGTCGATGTCGATCGCGACGGTCGCACTCGCCATTTTCAACGCCGGCGCAGCGACCGATACGCTCCCCGGCGGCGCGATCAATGTCGGCTCGGCCGATTATTTCACCGTGCTGGCCAAAGGCGATGCCGGCTTCACCGATAACACCATCACCGGTCCTTCGTTTGTGACTGGAAATTACGGCGTTGGCGGTCAGGGAACGTTCACGATGTCGGATGGCCACCTTGATGGCAACGTGGTGATGCACAGTGGCGGTCAGCCGAAACTTTCGGGCCCGGCCAAGATTAACGGCAACGTTTTCAACAACGACGCGCAGATTAATCAAGCCTTAGCCGATGCGCAGATGCTTTCCGACGCGGCGGCGATGGAGGCAGTTACTCCTGCCTACGCATCGCTGACTAATGTGAGCATTACGAATCCGAGTCAAAACATTACAATTACTGGCGGCGCGGATCAAAAAATCGTACTCAGTCTGCAGAATTTTTCCATAAGTAACGGTACCTTTACGTTGCAAGGCACATCGACAACGTCTTTCATCATCAACGTCGCCAAGAACTTTTCGCTTAACAACGGATCGATCACGCTTGCGGGCGTTCCGCCGCAGAACGTGCTTTTCAACATTCTCGGGAAAGGTGGCCAAGTTTCGCTGAATCAGGGAACACAGTTACCCGGAATCTTGCTGGCCCTTAATCGCAAAGTTGATCTCAGTGGCGGGCATGTGACCGGAAAAGTTATCGCCAATCAGGTTGTGATTACTTCCGGCGGCAGCGTCGTCACGCCGACCACGAATCACTAACCGAGCACTTTCTCTGAAAGCCGTTGCGATTTTACCGCAACGGCTTTTCTTTTGCGGCCTGATCTCCGGAACAAGTAATAAGCGCAGCAAATAGATCGTGAAAGTAACGGAAGCTCTCAGCCGCGGCTCGATCGCAGTTTGTGGAATTCTTTTGGCCTCCGCGTTTGCCGTGATCCAAATGCTGATCGGCGGAACCCGATTGCTCTTCAGCCTTCCCGCCTATGGATTGCTCGGCCTGATGTCGATCCTCGCTTTGCTCGCGATCGGAAGCACGAAGCCGCGGCCAAATCAAATCTGCTTGCTCAGCTCGACCGTTTTCTTTGGCTATGTGCTCGGCCGGGCATTCTTTTCCCCGGTCGATTATTTGTCGCGACCCGACATCTACTCAGTGCTCGGATGCCTGCTCGTTTACCTTTTCGTCGCCTGCATTTTCACCGGCGCAAAGCAACGCACCAGGTTTCTGTTTTTTCTCGTTGCGCTCGCGACCGCTCACGTTTGCATTGGCGCTTTCCAGTTCCGCGATGGAAACAATTTCATGCCTTTTTCTTTTCTGGAACGGTCCGATTACGGCCGGCGAGCCAGCGGATTCTACATCTGTCCAAATCATCTCGCGGGACTTCTCGAAGTGCTTGGCATCTTTGCCTTGAGCATCGCCTGTTGGGGACGGTGGCCGGTCTGGGTGAAATTACTCGCGCTTTATGGTGCAGGCGTGTGCTACCTCGGCGTGCTGTTGAGCGCGAGCCGTGGCGGGTTTCTCAGTTGTGCCGCGAGCTTAGTGACTTTTGTTGCGCTGAGTTTGTGGTCGTTGCGCAAAACGGGAAAACAATTGTTCATTAAAGTTGGCGGTATTGGCCTAGCGGCAGCGCTCCTCATTTTCATCGTCGGGGACGTTTACAGCAACAAATTCCTCTATTTGAACGACCGCGTGTGGAGCGCGAACCAGGAAGCAAATGATAATCGGGTCGATCTATGGAAAGCAGCCATTCAGCAGTTTCAGCTGGACCCATTGGTCGGAACAGGAAGCGGCACTTATTTGTTTTACGGACGCCAGTTCCGAAGCGAACGAACAGGGAGCGATCCGGTCGTAGTCCATAACGATTATCTGCATCTTCTCGCCGAATACGGGACAGTGGGCGCTCTCGGCTTTTTATTTTTCTTGGCCGCGCATTTGATCAACGGCTGGAAAGATTTTCAGCGGCTCGGACCGAAGCGAATAGCCGTTTCAGCTCGCCCCCTGAGCAACAGCTTTGCCCTACAAATCGGAGCGCTCTCGGCAATTGCTGCGTACATCGTCCATTCCGCTATTGATTTTAACCTTCACATTCCCGCGAATGCGCTTCTCCTCGCATTTGTTTTCGGTTTACTCGCGAACGCAGGTATTCAGCGCGAGGCCCAGGAAGTAGTGCTGACGAAATCGTTGATCGGCTGGCGGCTGGCCTTGGCGGCCTTGGGAATCGTCACAGTGTTTCAATGCGTCCGTTTATTGCCGGCGGAGTATTTTACGGAGAAATCACGTGTGGCGCTTCGAGACAACGATCCCACTACTTCGGCAACCTTCGCGGTCCGTGCTCTCGCTACCGAACAAAAAAATCCAAACATCTATTATTTCCTTGGACGCGCCGGAATGCTGGAAGGTAATGCGGTCAACGATCCCGAGAAGCGCGCGACCTTGTTTCAAGTGGCCATCGTAGCGTTTGAAAAAGGATGGGCGCTCACTCGTCGGGACGACACGTTCCCCGTCGAGCTCGCGCAGCTTTATGACGCGCTCGGTCGTTTCCGGGAAGCCGAGTGGATGTACGGCGAGGCGATCCGGCTGGATCCAAAATACGTTCCAACCCGCGAGCGGTATCAGGCGCACCTGCAAAAATGGCGGCAAGCCGGAGTTGCCAACGGCGAAGATGTCGATGTTAGTCCGAAATGACCCGCTGGACGAAGCCGGAGAGAAACCAGTGTTCGTTTTTTCCTCAATGTTATACGCTGTAAGAGCTGCCGCGAAGTTTGGTTGGGCGTTTGCTTTATCTCACGGAGATGGCGGTCCGTTTATGAGACAGTCGACAGTCCGCATTTTCATCCTAGGCGTGGCGTTTCTGTTCGTTGGACCGCAATTCAGGGCGACGGCGCAGGAAGCCGTGTCGACAACCACTTCCTCAGGCGGCAGCGCTGCTTCCTCGACCAGCGTGACAGGTTCGGCAGAAGCGGGATCAAGTTTGTCCGACACTACAAACACGCCGCCTGCCGCCGTGACCGGTTCAACCGGCAGCACACCTGCCTTGGAACGAACGCCTTCCGGCGCGGGAGTTTTTTCGCCCACCCCGCTAAAAGTTTATGCCACGCTTTCGGGTGGGTACGACAGCAACGTCAACACGGCATCATCATCCAATAATCAATCGTCCGCTTTCACAAACGGCAATATCACTCTTGATTACACGTTTGGCGACCCGCGGCTTCAAATGGTTCTCAATGCCGGCGCTGGTGGCACTTATTACTTCTCGAACATCAGCAATCAGAATTACGACATCGATCTAAGGGGCGCGCTCGGAATCACCTACAAAGCATCGACGCGACTAACGCTGGGCGGCACTGTGCTTGTCGATTATCTAACTGAACCATCCTTTCAATATGCGGGCGGCTTGAATTCCAGGAACGGCAACTACCTCTACACGTCTGACAACCTCTTTCTCGAGTACGCGTGGAGCCGTCGCTTTTCGACAAGAACCTCCTACACATTCGAGGCCTACAACTATGACAAAGAGTCTGTCGCCGTGTTTTCCAACCGGGTAACAAATCTTTTTGGAAATGAGTTCCGGCTGCAACTGGTGCCGACCACGAACCTGGTCGCCGAATATCGCTTTCAAATTGTCAGCTATCAGGATTCTTCACTCGATTCAACCACCCACTACGCCCTTGGCGGTATCGATCACACTTTCAATCCCCGGTTGACGGCCGGCCTGCGCGGCGGCGCAGAATTTCGCTCCTACGACACTGAGGGCGAGCGGACTAGTCCGTATTTTGAAGGCAATGTCACCTACGCGCTCGGACGCCGCACATCCGTGAGTTGGATAAGTCGCTACGGCCTGGAGGAACCCGACACGCCTGGCGTCCAAAGCCGCACTACCTTCCGAACTGGTTTGCAAACAAAGTTCAACATGACCTCGCGAACCAGCGCTGCCGTCGACATTTATTATGTGCACGACGATTACCACTCCTTGACCTCCGGGTTGATCACCACTCCAGCGTTCTCGGAGGATACCTTCGACGTCGGGCTGACGCTGCGTTACGCCATTACGTCCTTAATCGGCGTCCAAGCGAGTTACCACTATACCGACGTCACTTCGGACGCTGCCTTCCGCGAGTATTCCCGGAATTCCGTATCCGGCGGCGTGAATGTGACATTCTAGTGAACAACAAAGCGGCCGTTTTACATTTGGGGTGGTCTTTGCTACAATTGCGTCCTTCTTGCCAAACGGGGTCCCTCTAAATTGGTATGGCACAAGACGAAGAAGTTAAGCTTCATTTTCTCGACTACTGGCGCGTAGTGCGCATCCGCTGGCCGCTTGTCCTGCTGGCCTTCCTTCTCGTTCTGTTGACGGCGGCCGTCGTCACGTATTTCCAGCCGCGCGAATACCAAGCATCCGGTTTCATTGAAGTCCGGTCGACAGCGGAAAATCCGCGAATCTTCGGTCAGGGTGATCCGAATCAAACGATCCATGATCCGCAACTCGCGCCTACGGTTTATCAGATCATTCAACGCACCGGCATTCTTTATCCCGTTATCGAGCAATTGAAATTGCAGGATCGATGGGGCCGCGACGGACGGCGGCCTTCCCGCGAAGTCGCCTACCAAATGTTGCGCAATAAACTCGACGTCGACGAGGTCCGAAACACGGACCTGCTCCAGATTAGCGTTTTCGATTCTAATCCGCAGCTCGCCGCCGACATCGCCAACAAAATCGTCAGCGTTTATCAGGACCGCCGGGTTGAGGAAGAGAAGGAAATCCTCAATCGCGCTGTTACCGCAATGAACGAAGAAGTCGGGAAGCAGCAGAAGCGGGTCGAAGATTCCGCCTCAGAAATGGCGCGGATCCGCGACCAAGAGCACATCATCGATCTCAACCCGGAGGGGACCGAGGACACCCAGGCGCCGGTCAATTCCATCGTCCTGAAACAGGAGACGGAGGTCAACGACGCCGAAGCGAAGATCGCCAGCCTTTCCAGCAAGCTCGCTCAAATCGAGAACCTCAAAGGCGACGATCTGATGCGGATGATGCCGACGTTAGATGTTCAGGATCCGACGGTGCAAAAAATCCTTCCGAACTATCAGGACGCCGTCGCGCAGGAAGCGCTCCTTCTAAATTCCGGGCTCGGCGAGAACCACCCCAAGGTTAAATCACTGCGCGCAGCCCGGCTGGTTTACACTCGGCAACTCGAACAGCAAGTCGGCATTATTCGCGAAGGAGTTCAGCGCAATCTCAACTCGGCCCAGGCCACGCGAGACGAATTAAAGAAACGCCTCGAGCAAATTAATTCGAAGCAACTTCAAACGAAGAATCTTAGTGCCAATTACACCCGCGCCAAAAACGCCTACATCAAGGAAAAGTTACTGCTCGATGGAGTCCGGACACGCGCCCAGACCCAAACCATGGAGCTTGCCATGCCGCGGTTCGCGGTCAGCGTGAAACAAGTTGCTGAGCCGCCGATCTACGCCGCGCGGCCGCGGGTTGGTTTGAATCTGACACTCGGCGCGCTGGTCGGACTCGTGATCGGTATTGGTCTCGCCTTCTTCATTGAATATCTCGACACCAGCGTAAAGACGATGGACGACGTCGAAAGTCTTCTCGGCGTTCCAGTCCTCGCGATCATTCCAAAAAACATCAGCCTGCTTCATAGGGCCGAAGGCGACACGCCGGATGCGGAAGCTTATCGAATTTTGCGCACCAACATTGAATTCAATCGCCCAAATCCCGAGGCCAACACGATTTCGCTCGTCAGCGGCGGACCCGGTGAAGGCAAATCGACTACGATCGCAAACCTTGCCTTCATTTGCGCACAGGGTGGTTACTCCACACTCATTGTCGACGCTGACTTGCGCCGGCCCGTTCAGCACCTGTTGTTCGACCTGAGCAATGAAGTTGGCCTGACAAATTATCTCACCACGGACATGGATCTCGAGCAGGTGATCATGCCGACCTGCGTGGAAAATTTGTCGATCCTGCCCAGCGGCATTTTGCCGTCCGACGCCGTAGGCATTCTCAACTCGCAACGCATGTCGGACACAATCGTCGATCTGAAGAAGCGCTACGACATCGTGTTTTTCGATTCGCCGCCAATTTTAGGCGTGAGCGACGCTTCGGTCATCGCCAGCGAAGTTGATCAGACCGTAATTGTCGTTCAGCATCGCCGTTTCCCGCGAACAATGCTCACCCGCGTGAAGCAAGCCATCCTCGGCGTCGGCGGAACGGTCCTCGGCGTCGTGCTCAACAACGTCGACCTCAAGCACGACCAGAACTATTACTATTACACCAATTACTACGGCTACTATTCGCCGGACGCCGGCAAACAATCGAATCGCCGACGCCGGAGCGAACGCTCTCGCGTTACGACTAATGGCGCGGAGAACGGACATTTCGAACCGGACGAATATTAAATGCCGCGGCTGGTCGCAGTTTTTCTTTTTGTTTTCGCGCTCGCGGGCAGCGCCTACGCGCAAGCCACGCTTCGAATTGGTGATCCGGTCGAGTTAAAAATCGGCGGCGTGCCGGCTGAAGACCAGAGTCAGGTCAACAATACCTATACCGTTGACGCAGACGGCGCGATCAATCTTCCCTACATTGGCAAGGTTCACGCCGAGGGAGAGACGCCGGCGCAGCTGGCCCGCTCAATCGAAGAGAACTACCGCTCGAACAAAATCTACACGAACCCCAACATCACGATCCTCATGCAGCCGACGGCGCGGTTCGTAAACGTTGGCGGCTCGGTTCGAATGCCGACACGTGTACCATTTACCGAAGACATGACTTTGTTAACCGCGATCAACGCGGCCGGTGGCTTCAATGATTTCGCCGACCAACGTCACGTTCGCCTTTTGCGCGGCAGCGAAGTTACCGTTTACGACGTCCGCCGATTTCGCAAAGATCCCGCCCAGGACGTGCGTTTGCGGCCAGGCGACAAAATCGAAGTCCCGCAAAGTTTCTTTTAACAACGCGGAGACGTCGTTGCAGCGCCTTAGGTTTAGCGCAGGCGGGTTGTCTGCTTGCTCCTGAGTGCCGATGCAAGTCGGACAAGGCTTTCCCGAATCTGAGTCTGCGTCCAGGCGGCGAAACCGAAAACGAACGCGGGCTTTAACTTCGCCTGTATGCAAAAGAAAGACAGCGGTGAGGGTCTTACTCCGATTTGGAGAGTGACACGCTTGATCATCTCGAACTCTTCCTCACGCTTCAGCCAAGCAACGATGTTTAACCCTGCTTCCGGAACCTGCAGAATAAAATGATCGGCGAGCAATTCATTGAATTGTTTGATGAAGAAATCTCGTCGCTCGGAATAGATTTTTCGCATCCGCTTGATGTGACTCAGAAAAAAACCGTCGGTGATAAACCGCGCCAGCGTCGCCTGGTCGATCGGAGACGAGTGCTGATCCATCGCACTACGGATCTTTACCAACGAATCAACCATTGGCTCCGGAGCAACGACGTAACCTAAACGCAACGCGGGAAAGAGAACCTTGCTCACCGTTCCCGCGTAAATCACCCGGCTGGAGTTATCGATCCCTTGCAAAGAAGGGAGTGGTGGCCCGGCAAAGCGGAACTCCGCGTCATAGTCGTCCTCGAAAATAAAAATGTCGTGCGCACGCGCAAAATCGAGCAAGGCAGTTCTCCGCTGAAAACCCATCGTGAAGCCCAGAGGAAATTGATGGGACGGCGTTACGTAAATGATCCTCGGCAGTGGTCGTTTTGGCGATTGGCCAATCACAATTCCCTGGTTGTCGACTGGCCTTGGGACAATCTTAACGCCGGCCAAAGTGAGGACCCTTCGGGTCTGCTGATAACAGGGATCTTCGATCCACGCGACGTCACCCTGATTTAGCACAGCCATTGCGCTGATCAGCATCGCCTGCTGCATTCCAGCCACGATCACGATCTGATCCGGATGACAGCGCGCCGCTCGGAAATCACACAAGTACGCCGCAAGTGCCTTGCGCAGGTCTGCATCTCCGCGATTGGATGAATAACGCAACAGGTTGACGCCCTTTCTCGCCAGGACCTGCGCTCTCAGGCGTTCCCACACCGTTATTGGAAATTCGTCAACTGCCGGAATGCTCGCCACTAGCGAGATGCCTGCGCCAGCATTCGTGGCCCCGAGATCGAACTGATTTCCGGCGCGTCCATCTGGAATCGCTCTCGCGCGATCCGAAATGCGAATTGGGCGACGGACCTCTTGATAGGTTTTCGGTTGATCCGCAGTCAGAAAAGTTTCGGGGAGAAGGTTCACAACGAATGTTCCGGACCCGGGCTCTGAGCGGAGATAACCTTCGGCAAAGAGTCTTGAAAACGCGAGCCTGACCGTGGATCTCGAGATTCCCCGGTCTGTAGCCAGGGCCCGAGAAGAGGGAAGTCGAGATGAGCCATCGCTGAACTTGCCCGATTTCAGCTCGTCCCGAATTTGGCGGTAAAGCTGTTGGTGGAGCGGTTCGGTGGCCGTTCGGTCTAGCCGAATCATCTCAAATGCGATGATCGAACGCCGGCGACGGTTCTGCGGGCTCGATTTCCTCTTCGGCATGCAATTGCCTCGCTTCCGGCCATTACTCTTCCACTTGTCGTCGTATTCTCAAGAGGTGGAGAATCCGGAGCGAACCCATTCGCCGGTCAGCATGCAAAAGGCCTAACGAAAAAGGGAGGAGCCTTGGCGTGTCAGTGGCA
>Ga0210406_10004112_pt1 | contig 15742 bp, 15 predicted proteins | sample IncBWC30MmetaG_FD_155454 | JGI IMG/M metagenome (GOLD analysis project Ga0210406, IMG submission 155454) | Forest soil microbial communities from Barre Woods Harvard Forest LTER site, Petersham, Massachusetts, United States - Inc-BW-C-30-M | ecosystem: Environmental > Terrestrial > Soil >... | reverse complement strand
CCCCGACCCTGTGTAGATGTACCCGATCGCCTGCAGCCGATATCCTCGGATCGCGAATATCGACACCGTATCATCCTGGTTGTTCGCGACATAGGCAAATCGAGGTACGAGGGCACTAGTAGCACCATGCCCATAGGCTGAGCTGAGCACCGAGATAGCCGCGGCTAACACCCTCCAGTAACGGCTCATTGCTTATCCTTCTCTCTCGGTCCCGACCATCACCCGAAGTCGGATTGCCGAACACTAAACGAGCCAAGCCTCCGACCGACGCTTATTAGTCGAGGTTAACGATCCAAATATCGGAACGCGGGTCGCCATTCTTGTTCACGCCGACTTGCCCATCCCAGCTCGACGAGAACATAAAGAAGCGTCCATCGAGAGAGACATTGCCGAACGGTTCGGACCAATAATACTCGGGGTCCCATATGGCGCGGTTGTGAGCAAATCGCCAAATAGTTGAGGCCAACAGATCCGTTTCAATGCAGAAAATCTCGCCGTCGTAGGGCTGCGTTATTGCGGTGCTGCCATTGGCAGCATACGTAGTACCGCACACTGGAACGTTGTTATCGAGGTGCCCTCCGCTCCATGTGAAATGCTTTTCCATCCCCCAGAGGTGAGGTAGGGGCAACGGGTAGACGAGTTGAGTGTAGTTCGAAACGTCACTGAGCGTCCGACGGTACGTGTTCATCTCGTCGGTGATGCCGGGAGCGTTGATTTCAGTGTCGTAGCCGAGGGAGTCATAGCCGCTGCAACGCAGGCCGCTTTTCTCGTAACACGTCTGGACATTGAGCGATGTCAGATCCCAGACATAATAGCCTTTGTGGCCCTGCTGGATCTTTACATACTGCCCGCTGCCCGAGATGTAGGCATGGTTGATTAGGAAAGTTTGAGGAACCACTGCCTGGCCCGTCGGTCCCCAAGCGCCTCCGATTTGCCCGGTGTAAGTGTTGTACCAACGGCATCCAAGTGTCTTGTCGTACACGATCACGAAAGTGCGGTTGCCAAACTCGGTTCCACCCGCGTTGATCTCTATGCGGTTGTCGTCCGCTGAAATCGAGATGTCACTACTGTTCACGTGGGGACCCGCCACCAACGGCGGTTGCATTCCGCATGTCGTGGTGTCGAACAGCGGTGTTAGCGCTCCAGTGGAAAACCGATAGTTGGCAATTGTCAGCGGCGCGCCTTTCATGACTCCATACATCAGATCGGGGTCGACAAAGCTGAATGTTGGTCCTGGATACAGAGGAATCACAAAACCGCCTCCGGTTCCAGCGCCCGGCAGCGGGCTGATGAGCATGGTGTACGGGTCGAAGCCAAACGCGAAATCCGTCTGCTGCTGGCCAACTGCGAAAAACTTTCGGCCGTCGGCGCTCCAGGCGTTGGTCTCGGTCTCGGGATTTCGAAAAAAGCTATTGAGCTGTTTTGGGTTCGTGTTGCCATCGGTTACCCGGACCATGAGCGCTCCGAAATCAGGGTCCTGAAACACTGTGTTGACGGCTGGCGGGATCATCGGAGTCCTTGGGTGTACCTGCCGGTCGGTGAACGCATTCGGGTAAGGCTGAACGCCCTGCGCCCATGCGGCATCAGACGCTACGGAAATGAGGCACAAAGAAACGACTATCAGGAATCTACGGAAGGTCACGGGAACTCCTCGCTCGGCTGCCCGGTGGGGAGAGAATTTCGGGGCATCAAGAGCGATAAATTGTCTTCCGATTCGAACGAACGGTCAAGATGAAAGACTTTGCGGTAGTGGTGCGGTCCGCTCTATCCCATCCCCGCGGTGGGGCCCGGAATCGTCCGTTCTGGGTGAAACAGGTCAATCACGTCCCGATAGGCTTGGAGTTGGTTTCAGATAGATGAAAATGGCCTCTAGATTTCACTTTCGGCGCTGTCGAGTTTGTGGGACACCTCACGGCAATCGATCTGTCCGGTGCGGGAGTTGAATTGTGTGCACGAGGGGGAGAAGTCTAGGGCGATTCGAATCGGGAAGGGCGACGAGGCGTGTAGATTTTTCCATTTCCTGCAAATTTGCAGCTAAAGAAGGGGGTGACTATACGCGAACAGCCATTTCCCAGAACGGCCCGCGGTCGCAACGGGGCCCAGGCGCCCCTGGAATGCAGTTGATTGACAGCTAAGTTTGTCGGTTGATTTGCGGTCGATCAAAATGGCCTCCAGAAAGCCTGCTGATGGGGACGTTCGAAAACACCTTTCGCTTACCCAAAGTCTGGACATGGCTAAGATATGAATCGAAATTGCCGGGCTTCTACTTAACGCGAATAAGCACGATTGGGCGGACTGTTACATAGTTGCGATGAAACTTCCTATTATCCAGAGCAAGCTTATGCCAAATGCCGCCGCGATTCGCCAGGCTTCGAGATTACCGCCTGGGGCGGGCCTTCCACTCAGCACAACTGTACTGGCGGCAAAGTCGTGAAGGGCTTTCTCCTCTTTCGTCGTAAGTATCGTGATTAGGCTAATCAGCGATCCGCCAAACAAACCAAAGGACCACACGGCGAGCCAGCGACCGAAAGAGCGCGAGACTGATGCGTCGCCCTTCATTATCGGTCACGTAGATTTTCCGGATTCGCTTGCCGAAGGTCGCTTGCCAGAGAGAAGCGTCAAACAGGATCAGATAAATCGGCATGTCGAAGGCACGTCGCAATACGGCTTCTCTCACGCGGAACGACACTTTCTACGCCGTCAAGCCCCCTCTCTTCATGGTCCATCGGGCACCTATAGAATCAAATTCAAATGATGAACCTTCCATTGGAGAAACGGCTTTGACTAGAGACGAAGCTTGGCATCTGGCCAACGCTTGGGTCGCAGCGTGGAACGCTCATGACTTGGATCGGATCATGACGCACTATGACGACGCGGTCGAGTTGACTTCGCCGATTGTCGCCCAACTATTGGGCACAGCGGATGGCAAGGTGGTCGGAAAGGAGAGTTTGAGAGCCTATTTTCAACGAGGGCTGGCAGCCTACCCCGAACTCCACTTTCGCCTTGCCGACGTCCTGTGGGGCGTAAACAGCGTCGTGCTCTACTACACAAACCAAAAGGGAACTCACACTGCAGAGTTCATGGAGTTGTCGGCGAGCGGGAAGATAGCAAAAGTCGTGGCGAACTACGGCGCGTAGAAAGTCAGCAAATCCCGGGGGTCGTCGGCCTAATCCTTGCCGTCACCAATCCGGAAAATCCGCTGCCGCCTTCATCTCTCAACTGTCGTAACATCGCCTTTACACTCAAAACCCGACCTAGAAACGTGGGGCGAGTCGTTTCGTCGTTCCTGTTCTATCGAGCACCTGGCATAGCGGAGCGCGCCTTTTTTCTTCATAATCTTCAGCATGGCTCTCATCGTTTTCCTCCGCTTTCGTCGGGAGAAATAGCGAAAATCAGGCTGAAATCAAGAGGCTGGAAAATGCCCGTGATAAATGCAGCGATGGCGGCGTTCGAAAACGGATCGAGGCTTAGATCATGGAACAGGGTTCCCCAGATCGTATCCCCTAGAAACAGATCATAGGGAACCCATCATTTAACTGGCGTCGGAAGTGTAGTACTGCACTGACTTTGGGGCAAGAGCTATTTCCTGTCCTTATTCGGCTGGTTTTGATGAGCAAGAACGGATTGACCGATTGACCTGGGGAAAATGAATCTTCAGATTATGGCAACAGTAAAGGCCGCTCTATCCCAGCAGCGGCCACTAGGGTACATCTCCAACCTTTAGCCGAATCACGTACCTCCTTTCAAAAGGAATTTGGAAATCTTTGATCGGTTGATGCTACTTCCGGGGCCAATAACGCACACCTCGAAGGCTTGAGCAGCGGAGGGTTTAATGTTTTCTGATTCAGAACGAGATTCATTTCGGTTGCGAGTTCCGTCAATTTCGCAGGATCTTGTTCCTTGGAGGTCTGGGTCGCTAACTCTTTCCACCGCTCAAAGTTTTTCGAGATAATCCTCATTTCTAACGACACGAAAAAGCTCGGGAAGACATTCCGAGGTGCGATGCTTCAAGCAGCCTCCACGTTCCTTCCGTCGTGCAGATTTCATCCTTCTTCAACAGTTCATAGAGGGCGTTGTGAACCTCCGTGCTGCTGACTTTGTTTGCGGTGACTCGAAAGTAAATCTCGGAGAAGTGGCTGTTGAGCCGCTCTCGAAGGTCCGCCCGGATCTTGCGCATCAGCTCCCTCCTGTCCATGGGGAGACACTCCTTCCGAGGACATGATAAGCCGCGACCAGAATCACATTTGTGACTCACAAAGGCCTCCGCCCTCGTCTTCCTGTCGAGCAGTTACATCACCACACTGACAAACGGGACCTTTGTCTGTGTGTTTTCTTCAAGATCAAATGGTCCCCTGAGGCGGGTAGTGGCCCAGCTTGAATCCACGGGCCAAAGACTGCCGATATGCTGGCAAAGTGACGATAGTCCGGCAGCGGGATCAGCATATGTCGAAGAGGTAGGGATAATCGAGATGAACTGCGAGGACTTACCGTCGACGTTCGGATTTTTCAAAGGCGTAATTCCCAGACAATCTGTGTGTACAAAACGTGTACGGTGGGGGAGGTAGCTCAGAAAAGCAAGTGGGAATAGGTTGACTTTCGCCACCAAGGAGTGGAATCATTATTTCGTCGCAGTTTATCCGCAGATGTAACATTTTTCTTCATGGGAAGTTCCCTTCTGCGCATTTGGAATTCTTGAAAGGGGGCCAATCATGACACCCGCAGCGGCTGCCAAGAAACGCCGCAAATTCGATCCCCAAACATTTCTTTCGACCATCGACGGTGGCAGAACCATCTTATCGTTTTCCAAAAAGCAGATGATTTTTGCTCAGGGCGACTCGTGCGACGCTGTTTTTTACATTCAAGAAGGGCGGGTAAGACTCACTGTTGTAGCCACGAGCGGGAAAGAAGCCACAATAGGGATTCTGAACGAGGGCGATTTCTTTGGAGAAGGTTGCCTTGCGGGGCAACCCCTCCGCATGTGCTCGGCAACCGCAATGGCCGATTGCTCCGTCATGCGAATTGACAAGAACTCCATGGTGGAAGTGCTTCGCCGGGAACACGCGTTTTCCGATATGTTCGTGGCATATTTGTTGACCCGGAACATCCGATACGAAGAGGATTTGGTTGACCAGCTTTTCAATTCCAGCGAGAAAAGACTGGCCCGGATATTGCTATTGCTTGCTCATTTCGGCAAGGGCGGAAAACCGGAGACTGTAATTCCCAAGATCAGTCAGGAAACTCTAGCGGAGATGGTGGGCACAACTCGCTCGCGAGTCAACTTCTTCATGAACAGGTTCAGGAAGTTGGGTTTCGTTCGCTACAACGGTGAGCTTGAAGTCCACAGCTCACTCCTCAACGTCGTGCTCCACGACTAGCTTCTGCCGGAGAAGCCAAGGTCCGACTTACTGCCCCGCTTTCGTTGCAATCTGCTCTATGTTGTTAAGCGGTACGGACAAACCGCAATCCCAATTGGAGATTTTCACAATGATTTGCACTGTTCGGTGGAAAAGTCCGTTGCCCTTAACAAAGCCACCACATATCGCCTAGTCTCCTTCTCCGGAGTCTTAGATTCTTTCATTACCTGTTCACAAGTGAACAGACACCTCACCTAACTCCATCGTAGGTTATTTCTCATCTTAGTAGACCGCACAGAGCTGTGGCGCATTGTCTGTGTTGGCACCTGAGATAAAAGGAGCGTACGGCACACTGTCAATTCGTTTACTCCTCAACATTCGTATTCGAGAGGTCGCTGCTGAACAACTCCAGCAACTGGAGAAGCCGTTTGATGGGTATGTTTGCTTCGAGAAATAAGCGGTGCGACTCAACGCTCCTCGGAGAGAGGACCACGCCGCAGCGCCATAGCGAAACCTGCCGTCACCCACTTCTGGGGAGAGACTTACCAGCAGGACCGTTGTGACCCTAAGAAGGGTGCAGTCTAGCGCAGGGCTCACGCAGCAGTCTGTTCAATATTGCACACTTTGAGGCAGACCCGTAGCGTCCCTACCGATTCGAACTTAGTGCCTCTTTGCGAACCTTCTTTCGGGCACGCTGTTGCGCCAGAGCTTGTTTCACCCGGCGCTTCGCGCCTGGCTTCAGGTAATAGGAGTGACGCTTAATTTCCTTGATGATGTCTTCCGTCTGAACCTTTCGCTTGAAGCGACGAAGGGCGTTGTCTATTGACTCGCCTTCTTGCAGCCGAACTTCTGCCAAAGTCATCACCCCCAGGCACTATCTCGGACGTACTCTAAGCGGCCGGCGCCTTCGCCGAGATCGCCAACTTCGGTGCCTTTGGCGAATTCGCAAGTTTCATGTAGCTGCCCATCGTCTGAGTCAATTGTGCGTCCACCTCGTCCGCAATCGTCATGACATCCGGGAGCAGCAAGCTGAAATCCAGAGCATTCATATTGTCTTTCAATGTCCCGAACAGAGTTACCTGAAGGATTCGGGATTCGTGCACCAGCATCTCGGGAGTGTAGCTCTGCGCGTATCGCAACTCGCCGTGTAAGACGGCGGCAGGAGAACAGATGGCATCGCTGTCCTGCGGCGATCCGGTGATGGGCCTGTTCAGTCGGGCAACGAGGTCCTCTACTAGCTTAGGGAGATGTCCGGTACGCTCACTATCCATAAGCACGAGATGGTTCAGTTCACGAGTCCGCTTTGCTCGCGCCAACCAGCCTTTGACAACAGTGTCAGAACAGCGATGGAGTATCTCGCTCACTCTCTCCTTGCTCGGCCGGTTGGCAGGTTTTTGAATGACCAGTCTTTCTCGGACCAGGTCCGCAAGTTGCTTGGCTCCGACCGGTTTCACGACAATTTCGTCCGCCTCAAGAATGATCGCTTCCATTGCGCTTTTCACGTCGGGGAAGCCGCTCAAAAGCATCGTCAATGCGTTCGGTTGGGAGTGCCTCATGGCAGAAATCACAGTGAAGCCGTCGCCTGCGTTGGGCATGTGCAAATCCGTGATGAGAATGTCAAAGCTCGCCGTGGAAATGCATTTCAGGGCTTCCGCTACGCCACCTGCAGCGACTACCTCAAATCCCCTGGACTTGAGCGATTCGCTCATCATTTCCAGTACAACTTCATCGTCATCCACCAAGAGAACTCTATGGATTGTCTGTCCTTCTGTTGAAGCCACACATCACCTCTCTCTTAACACGACTAAGCTCACTCTAGTCTCCGCACTACTCTCAGGACTGGTCAATACTGCACAGGGAGTCAGCGGTCCGCTCAGCAGAAAGCTACTACCGTGGTAGAGGACTCTCTGGGCGAAGACGCCGGTCCGGTAGAACACGACGCTCTGGCAGAAGACGCCGCTCTAGTAGAAGACGACGTTCTGACCAGCGACTCTCTTGGGGACTTTCCGGTGCCGATAGAGGTAGTTCTAATGAAGTCTTTAGTTCCAGACGAAACAATGCCGCGATTCTAGCCGCCTCTCTCTTGAAGGCACGATCAACAGCATCGAAGCAGTCTTCTATCCGCATAGGGATACCAAGCGCCCAACCCAGTCTTCGCACTCACTGGGGCATCTGAATCGCAAATATCTGCGTTGACCCCACGGATAGCCTGTGCTACCCCGTGGGCATCGTGGGGACGAGCGACTTCCAGGGCTCAGGAAGCCTTACGTCGTTCCTCACGCAGGTTCCACTTCCCCGCCCCTCTTATTGATTTCATCTCTTTTCAACAGTTCATATGATCCGGGAATCATCAAGGTCTTCATGCAAGCCTTCTTGTTCTGTCTTTGGTGACACTTGTTTCCGCGTTTTCCTTTGGAGGCCATTTGAAACCCTTGGTTTTTGCATTTATAAGATCAGCAACTTCCTGAACATCGAACGGCTTCACGATTACGTCTACCCCCAGACGAATAGCCTTCATGGCTTGTTGCTGGTCAAGCGAATCGCTCACCCCGACGATCAAGGCTTCCGGTTGGAAGTCACGTATTGCGGGCACCAGTCTGAGACCATCCCGTGTTCTGCGCGTGTGCAGATTGGTGATAAGAACATCGAAGTCTTGCGTGACGATTTGCCGGAAAGCGCCGTAGACGGTCGCCGAGGCAACCACACAAAAGTTCTCGTTTTCCAGATATTGTTGCATCGCGTCGCGAATGTAACCGGATCCATCGAGCAAAAGAATCGTGGGTCTCGTCATGGTATTGCCTCGACTTTATTTTTGCGTTTCGTCTAGAGAATAGCGCGACGCCATCGAGATCGTCTGTGATGCCGGAACTCTGCGTTTGTGATGAATCCTCCGCAGCACCGAGCGTGCTGGAAGATGGATACCTGAGATCATTCATCGTTATTCGGGCGAAGTAGGGTCTAGCCGCCACCATGGCAAGCTTCGTCATGAAACGACGTTGGCTCGTGCAGGCCTCCTTAAACGCATACGCATTGGCGATTGGGCGCCGAATCAGAGCGGGCAAGCGGATGTCGGTTTGAACTATCCAAGTGAAAAGAGACATTTGGCGGGCTGCGCATTCACGTCAATGGCGCGATCGAAGCCGCGGCACGGGAATCTTTCCAGGCTTGCGAAGTTTGTGGGCAACCGGGAGCACTGCGGGAAGGCGAATGGATTAGGGCTTTGTGTGACGAGCATACAACTATGAACTGATCCAAACTGCTCGGACGGGGACTAACTCCAGCTGCTAGACTCTCGATTATGACAGTAGTAGTGGAAGAAGCAGTGCCAACTGAAAACGGGATTCTACCCATCAAATCCGATGAACCAGCCATACCCTCGGGGACTCTTGCCGAACACAACAAGCCCGCCAAGGGTCCGTCGCAACAGTCAAGTCCACAACGGATCGAAGCTACTCTGCAAGGAGTGCAACCCACAAGCCGAGTCTGAACAGAGGCCGATCAGGAATAAAGAGTTCGGAAAGAGAACAAACTGATTCCTGCCTTAGCAGCAGCGGCAGACTCCGCTCATTGGTCGCGATCAAGTCCTCACTTCGTCTTAGGATTATCCTCGCCATAGCCGACGCGTACTTCATTCTTGTCAACTGACCGCACTTCATTACTGCCGACATCCACGTTCACATCTTCGTGGCTCACCACTGTGGAGCCATGCGGAACCACGACTGCCCCATCCTTCGGCACGGTCATCCCCACGTGCGTCAGTCCCGTCAGACTCGTGGCCAGAGTGTGTAGTTCTTTCATGGTTTCCCTCGTCTTCCCCAGCGCCTTAGGGTAGACCTCCATTTCCAGGTAGCCGCTTATGAGTTGCAGTTGGTTCGTCATTCTGTGAACCGACTCCTTCACAGCTTTCAACATGTCAGTTTCTCCCTCCCGTTCCCCGAAGTTGTCCCCGATGCCTGATAGATATCCCGCGAGAAGATAGCTCCTCCTCCTACAGCTTTGTTATGTATCGCTCTCCGATCTCTGCTCCTTGAATGGCCACAAACAGTCTGGAGGCCAGTGGAACACTGCTTTGGATTCGTGTGTCATGTCTTTGGGCTTCGAAGAATCATCAGGAGGTTGGTCGGAATCGTAAGCTGGTACTTCGGTTATCATGCCTCGACTCTCCAAAAAGAGTTGGCGCAGCGTCTCACTAAACTGCGCCATGAGAAACAAACGGGGGACGACGGGAGGAGGGCCGCGTGAGTTCCTTTGCGTCTTTCTAATCGTATCAAGTTACTTCGTGATGTATTGGGTGTCTGTTCAGAAGTGGACACTTTGTACTATTCCCAAAATGGGAAGAGAGAAGGACGTGCCCATACAGAGTAGCCGTCAACACTTTCGTCATGAATGGTAACTACTGTCATTGGGGAATCGGCATCGTCCCCCCTGTCCCCGCTGCTCCACGACCTCGTAAGTTCTTCGGAATGGGCTTCAGCACCGACCCTACGCTGTGCTTCTCGCGGGAGTGATTCTGCATCGCTCGCGCTGCTTGTGTGCGGGGACTGCCGAGGCTCTCATTGAACGAGTTGATGCGCTCCACATGTGGGCAGTCGTGACAAAGGAGGATAATACCATCGGTATCTTTGCTAATTGTGTACATGGTTCTAGCCTACTCTCTGTCTTATTACACAGAATGTGCAGTATTGAACAGACGAGGGATGACTTACTCGGTAAATTAGGCCAATCATAGAGAGTGATTTGAAGGAGCCGCCGTCCCTCCCTCGACGTGAATCGCGAGATCTGCGGTTGACTCCTCTGGTGGTGCAGTCCTCCGACTCTCGTTGGACGGCTGCACCACATCGTCATCAAATACCGAATCAGACCAGTCGCCCAGATCGGAATGATGCAGTACGACCCGTCCCTCCCAAGGACGACGTCGTGGGATGGCCTGACGAACTCCTCATCGCCTTCGCAGACTCCCTGACTGCACCCTGGACTAAGAAACGCGGCATCCAGCTTGAGGACTACACTTCGTCAGAAGAGGGAGGTGGGCCTGCTCCGAAGTCTAACGGTCATCATGCTTCCTCAAATCACTGCCGGGAAGTCCGGCACTGCCGCCGAAATGTTGTGGGTTCGCCTGCGCTCGATTACCCGTGCGCAACTCCTCACCCTCGTAGAGTCAAAGACTTGCGGATTCCACGAAGCTGGCATGGAAAGTGCCATACCCCATTCGCACCTGCCTTAGTCAAGTGTGCGGGAGAACCTTGGCACGATGAATGCATACACGATCGAGGCCCGCGGTCGTCCGCGGTTCAAACTTGAGGTCGATATCTGGATTAATTCGCGGACGTGCGGGCGGTTGAAGGGCCGTACCGTTGACATCAGCGAATCCGGGATCGCAGCGATGCTGACTCTTGAAGCGCCATTGGGCGAAATTCTGGAGTTGGACTTCACGCTTCCGTCCGGACCTGTGATGATTTTTGCGGCGGCTCGTCAGAGAAACGCTTTTCGCTACGGCTTCGAATTCGTTGACACTGAGTCTGTGCACGAACTCATTCGTCGCACATGCCGCGACCTCGCTGTTGACCAATCCCTATTCTTGCCTATCCAGTGACGCGAATCCTAGCGACGAGGACGTCTTCGGCGTCGTTTGTGGTTAACGGGCTGGATAGGGGCGCTGAGTTGAAAGGAGAACATAAATGTCGGGAACAAGCAGGAGAGGTTTGCTGAAAGGTGCACTCGCAGGAAGTGTCTCTTTAATCAGGGCACCGGGTGCGCTGGGCCTTGCTCTAACGAGCGGAGGCTGTGGGGCAGCAGCTTTGAGTGAAGCGGCGGTGAGCGGAGCGCCCGGGGGCCCTGCTGCTTCAGTTCAGTACAACGCGGGTAGCGGTAACTTTGGTGGCATCGCAGATTTCGAGCTGAGCCCAGCAGGAGTGATAAAGATCGGGCCACCGGAGGCGGAAATTCCTCCGGCTCCGGCCAGTGTGCCTCGTATTCAGTTGTCAACGAGTGCTCTTGCCAAAATTGAAACCAACACTGTCGGAACCATGGCGACGATGGCATTCGTGGACAACTCCACAACTGCATCCAATGCGACTAACGCGGAAGACGGGTTTGTCATCTCGCGCAACTACATGCCCTCGGGCACGGTTGCCAGTTATTTCGGCTTTAGCGGAATGACTATTGGGATTTCGAACGACCCCTCCAATACGCAGGATCAGTCCGGGGCATACCTCACTGGTCTCAATGTCTACACGGAATTGCTCAGCCCAACCACGATTGGAAACGCGGCGAGTGTTGAAGTATTTAACCTTTCGGTAGTCAATCCAGGTCAGACGCAGACCATAGGGTCCATCATTGGCGTTTACACTGAGACCCTGCTAGGCGACGGGGCGAACGTGGCGACTTACAACGTCACACGGGCCGTCGGTCTCAATATTGGCACGACCGGATTCTACGGTCCGCAGTCCGGCACCATCGCGATCAGTTGGGGTTTGAACATTGAAGGTCCGCGCCTGGGAGGCGGGACCGGGAGCATCACTTCTCGCAACGGCATTCGAATTGCATCTCAGAACCAGGGCAACCCGGGTGGGCGTAACCCTAACTCTTGGGCGATCCATGAAGATGATCCGTTAGATCGCAATGCTCTAGGCTCAATCAATTTGGGCGGTAATGCTGGACCGCTCATCTCTGCTGGCCACGGAGATCCGGACGGTGTGGTCACTTCCGTGGCTGGTGGTCTCTACCTGCGTTTAGATGGTGGGGCCAACTCGACACTGTATGTTAAGGAGTCAGGGGCGGGCAATACTGGTTGGGTTGCGAAATAATTTGCGATCCACAGTGGCCGGGAGGAGGTGGAATTTCTAAGCAAGAGGGGCACTAGGTTTCGGAAGCTCGGGCGGCCCTCTCGGCAACGCATAGCCGATTGTTGGCATCCTTTGCACAGCGGGGCTTATCTGCGAATCGCACGTGCTCGGCGGCGTTCCAGCAAATACATAGCCTTTTGCTCCGCAAACAATGGCGTTGAGCATGATATCGTCATCTGTACCGGGTTCGATCACGACCGATGGGGGCAAATTAGGGTGCATCCCTTTAAGGTTCGATATTGTCTGCGAGTAGTCTGAATATTCAGATATCAAGAGTAGACATTTTCGAAATGCCTGCTGAACATGCGTACGAAATCCAGACATTTTCGGGCTGAGAATACTCAGTTGGGCCGTTGTGGAACCGTTGGCTGCCGACCCTAGGCACCGACGCATGTCATCTGGACAGCAATAGCGGGCTTCATTATTTGGTCGTTCTGACCATTGCCACTAAACCGTGCGCATCGACGTAATCGCCGACGCGCACCCATCCATTCACCACCAGTGAAAGATAGAAGACGCTGCCTAGTATTGCCCACACAGTTGTCATAGTCACCTTTCAGGCCCACAACTCTAGGGCATTCGGCATCGGCTTGCCCACGGGTTCTCTTCCATGGTCGTTGCGGGTGTGGTTCAGCATCGCTTGCGCCGCTTGCGTACGACGACTTCCCTGCCTGTCATCAAACTCGTTGACGCACTCGCTGTGAGAGCAGGCTTTGCATTTCAGAACCACACCACCAGAATCGCTACGTGAGATGTTGTACATAGAGCGAGTATACCGACATACTCTCCCCATTCATGTGATCGCCTTCACAGCCTAGTTACCTACGTTCTTAAGCTTAGAAGTGATCCAGCTTGAACAGCCAGTTTTTGACGCAGGAGGGATGCAAGTGGTACCACACCCTGAGCGTCCAAGCTAGCCGAGAGAAACCCTTCGGGGGAGGATGTGGACGAATAGGTTTTGTCCTGACAAATAGCCGCCACGAAAATGTAACCTTCGTAACTTCCCCTCGATGCCTCGCTCACGTTCCAATGAAAAGGAACTCTCGCATTGGAATCTTAACCTTGACTACTCTGTGGCTGTGTTTCGTTGTCCAACTTGGTCTGGCATTCGGACTAGCGGGACTATTTTGGCCCGACAAATTCATGCCGCTCTTCGAAACCCTGATGTTCCCTTGGGCGGCAAGCCGTAGTGCGATTCGGGCCAACGGCATAACTGCGATTGCGTTGTCACTGCTGCTTCTCGTCACGCGGCTCACAGGCTACCGCTGACAGCGACGGGGAGGAGAGTTGCGCTACCAAGAACAATCGCCACCGATGACGCGGTAGGAGTTTGTAAGCGGGTCCATCGCGGTCAGGAGATCCGACATTCGCATCCCGGAGTCTAGCATTCGGACAAAGTCAGCAGGGGTGATGCCTTGCCGCTGGGCGATCCCCAACACTTCGGCGATGGCGCGTTCTACTAGCTCCCGGTTGGGCTGTGCATGTTGTCCGATATTATTCATTGTCCTCTTTACAAAGCTCTGCGTTTTCGTAAAAAAAGAACCGGATGTGTCCGACGTTCCCGCTCAGGGCGTTTCGAAGTTTCCCAAACGCAACTTCAAATTGCGGACCATCCGGCTGTGCAAATCGTGCGCACAAAGTTTCGCTTGTTGCTGAGACTTCCGACATTCTGCCGAAATCCTCGGACACCAGTCTGGTCAAAATTGCACACTAACCGTGAATCAATGGCATCCCGAACACGCCTGAACTGGCCGACCTGTTGCGTCTCAATAATCTCGAGCCGGTTTATCACGCCGAGACCGGCGCACGCATGCGGGCGGTGCATCTGTACTGGATGTGGCGCCAGGGCCGGGACTATTCACAATTTGAAAAGCTCGGTTCGCACGCGGGAGCGCCCAGAAATCCCCATGGTGGCGAGTCAATCACCGCCGTAATAATTGGGTATCCCGCTCCCCTCCAAGGGAAGTTCGAATCGGACATCTGCTGCACCACTACTTTGTGAACGAGGCGAATCTGATCTCCCCACCGTTTTTGGTGGGTATGGCCATCGGCATTGTGGAGGGCATATTTTCCTTGATCGGTGCATGCTTGCTGCTGAGACGTGGGAGGTGAGTCTTGGGGAATGATGATTAGCGTGCGGAATGGGGTGGAAGCATGGTAAAAGAAGGAAGAATTCCTTGCCATGTTGTGCTGGACCACCATTCTTGGAGCGTGCTAATCATGATGGGGCACTCTAGTTCGGCAGCGTTGCTGTACTACTTCCGCCTGGAAGATCAAGTTCCAGGGAGTCATCTCCTGCGGTTGATCGAAAAGAAGATCAGCTTTACGTTTGTGCGCGAAAAGCTGAAGGACGTCTAAAGCTCCTGCCAACCTCTCCGGAGACCTCAGTTGCGACAGCGGTAACAGCAAAGCGTTGATTTTTACGGTCACCTAGCAGCGTCTCTGTCGTAGACACATAATCCTGCGAGTCTGAAATCATCGTGTATGTGTCGTCGCCAACTCGTAAACGATGTGATTGTTGAAGAAACGTCGCCATTTCACTAACCACCCGAGAGGCATTTCTCAGTTCGCGAGGCCGCCTGTTTGCCTAGGTTGAGCACTTGTGAACTATTTACTGAACCATATTGCGTTGACACTGGTTTCTTGAAGGTGACTTTACGCCCCCTCGGTTCGGGAGACGCACCAGTTCGCCAGTTGTTGCGGGTGATCGCACGATTGCACGGATCCGAATTTCCCTCGTTGGGCGCATGAGGCGTTTGGGAAACATACTAAACGCTGATTGCAGTATTCGCGGGAAAAATTCTCCTACGCCCTCTCAGCAACACGGAACAAGAGGTCGGCATATTTCTCATGTTTGTAACACTCCGAGCCACGGTCTGAACCGATTCGAAAAAGTCTGCAAGATCACCAAGACGGAATTCGGGTTGCAGTCTCACATCATTTTCCGATATGACCAGACTTCGGGAACTCCGGACTGGAGGAATCACAAAGAGGTCTTTTATGGCATCATTTCTTTCATTGAGGCGCGCTACGAGCGCGACGTGTCGACGTTCAGCAGGCACAGGCTTCACTAACCATCGAGGCGCACCCTTATATTTAAACAGAAGACCCACAATCACGCTCACGAGCCTACCGGTTCGAAGACGGAGCCGGGTATGGCGTGTTGGGCTCATATTGATTGTCACGCGGCCCCGCGAGAGCACCGTTATCTGGCTCAGCAGATTGCTTCGGATAGACTGCACTCGATGTTTCTGTTCTTGTCCCTGTTCATTCCAAATGCCGTTGTATCCCGATAGTCGATACGCATTAACGAGTGATCCGAAACGCGCCCTGTAGATCTGAGGACAGGGAACGTTAGGTGTTGCCCTGATCAGGGCTTCTGAGATCCTTCCTTCCTTGGCAATAATCATTTTCAAGCTCTCAAGGAGTTCCGTGTCAGACCTGTTTCGAGGCCAGAGGCCGATGAGCGCCTGAGCTCGTGCAAAAGTTCCCGTATCGATTAAGGGCTCAAAGGCTCTTGGGACAATTGTCCATTCCGATCTC
>Ga0210406_10004109_pt1 | contig 15748 bp, 16 predicted proteins | sample IncBWC30MmetaG_FD_155454 | JGI IMG/M metagenome (GOLD analysis project Ga0210406, IMG submission 155454) | Forest soil microbial communities from Barre Woods Harvard Forest LTER site, Petersham, Massachusetts, United States - Inc-BW-C-30-M | ecosystem: Environmental > Terrestrial > Soil >... | reverse complement strand
AGGGTGGCTGATTGCCGTCCAGGCATATGTGTATGCCGTGTCGACAAGGGTTTTGCTGTTGATCTTGTTTGCAAAATAGATCAGCAGAGAACCATCGGGAGACAGATCGGAGCGCCCAACATAGACGCGTCCATGAAACCATTGGCCCGTTTCGAACTCATCTGTTTTGGTGTTCCACCGGATGAGCTGCACCCACTTACTTGGCCCTCGCCGAAAGATCACGCCGACCGGCGCTTTTCTGGCGAGCAACACCTGGAGTTGACAGCTTGGGAGCGTTCGCTTCTTCACCTAGGACCTATCGCAGAACCTCGATAGTTTACGCAGGTTAGCGTGCACAAATCGCACGCGAACCTGGGGCACCGTCGTTCCCTCGAATCCGTTCGGAGTCTTACTGCCCTCCGCCCGCCGGCACGGCACTCGCCGTCGTCGCTGGCACCCCCGCCACCCCTGGCATCTCATCCCCTCGAAAATATTTCGCCTTCCCAGCCTTCATCACAGGCATCGCCGCGTAAGGCTTCGAGTAGTCATTCCCGGCGTTCCAGAACAAGAAGCCCACCCCGCCCTTTTCCTTCGATACGCGAACCTGCGTCTCGATGTACTCCGGCGAATAGGTCTTCGTTCTCCAGCGGAAGGCCTGCAGCCACGGGCGAATGGTCGCGGTGCTGTCTTTGGTGATCAGCTTGAAGCGGTCCATCGACTCGCCGATGAAGTGCTCCGGCGCGTCGCCGGGGTGGGCGTAGCCGTCCATGCCGAAGAAGTGCGAGGGGTAGATCATGGGCGAGAGCACGTCACAGTATTTCGCCATGCCCACGATGTCCTGTCCTGTGTGCGACAGGTCCACGGGGCGCTGCCACGCCATCACACCAAACACGTCGAGCGACAGCAGCACGCCCTTCGGGTGGAGCTCTGCATAGGCATGCTTCAGGAAGTCTGTGATCACGTCCGAGCGATGCCACGCCGGATGCTCGGTCTGAAAATAGAAGGTCGCGTCTTTCTGGTCGCCCTCGGCCGGGAAACGGACGTAGTCGAACTGGATCTCGTCCACGCCCAGGTCGGCAACATACTTCGCTAAAGCGATGTTGTATTCCTGCACCTTCGGGTTCGAAGTATCCGTCCAGACCAGCTTGCCGTTTTCCCGCCAGGCCCCTCCGGTGCGATGCGACTTTACCGCCAACTCGGGATGGACTTCTACCAGTCGCTGATCTCGGAAGATGGCAATGCGCGCAATGGCATGCATGCCCTGCGAGTGTAGAAAATGGGCCAGCTTCGGGACATCGCGAATGTACACATGCTGGCGTCCGGCCAGCGGGTGATCGAACGGAATATTCACGCTGCCATCGCTGTCCTTGATATCGAAAACTACCGCGTTGCCGCCCACTTCGCGCCAATGCTTGATGATGCGTATCCCGTGGTCACTTCCGGCCATCACCCCGGTCAAATAAATTGCGCGTACTTCAAAATCCTTCGCAACCGGAATGGTTTTCTCGACGATCGGCGCCGCCAGAATTCCGGGCACGATGATCTGCTCGCCCGCCTTCAGGTTGTTGCTGGTCCGGTTGCCATTCGCCTTGCGAATCGCCTCGGCCAATTCGCCCGAAGTGAGGTAGGATGTCCGCTTCACGTATTGCCGAGCCAGCGATCCCACGCTGTCCCCCCGCTTGGCTTCGTAGAGCTCCGTTCCCGGCGGAGCAAATACCGGATGCAGATCTGCGGGCTTCGCCGTCGCGATTGTCGCGGGAGCGTTGCTGCGTACGATTTTGGGCGATTGCTGCGCGACCGCATGCGGCATCGATACAGAAGACCAGTTGAGAACGACCAGGATCAGTGCAAGAAAGACCCCGAAGGCAAGGGCAACATCACCAATACGGCGCAAAGTTTTCTCCCAGAAGTGGTTCTGGGGCGGATAGTACCCCGCGTTTTTTGCGCTAGAAAGTTACGTCGGACCAGAGCCACATAGCCTTCCGACGGTGGAACGAAAGGCTCTACAACGCTCCTGAATGCGCAAGAATTTACATTTCGCTTGCATCATTGCGGCCTGCGGATAAGTCGTTGATAGGGCGTAGAAGCATCTAACACAGCAGGAAGCGGGTGACTCTGGTTACCTTAGGGGATGGCTAATCGTTTGCAGCACCCACAGCACGGGTAGCGCACTGACAATATTTGTCGCTACCTGGTTTGGAGCGCGAACGGTCGTCTCCCCAGGTAGTACGCAACGGCCCCAAAAGACTAGAAAGGGCCTTCTGACCTTATGAGAACGAATCTCGCCACTGTGCTCGATCCGAACCGCCGCAGCAACGACGCGAGGGAATTCGACACCACCCTGCGTCGCAAGATCGTCGGGCAGGATCAGGCCGTCGAAAAAGTCGTGGAGATCTACCAGATGTTCCTGGCCGGATTGAATCCGCCGGGTCGTCCGGTAGGCAATCTCCTGTTCCTGGGACCAACCGGCTCCGGGAAAACCCGCGTCGTCGAGGCTCTGGCCGAGTCTCTCTTCGGCGACGCGCGCGCCTGCATCAAGATCGACTGCGCGGAGTTCCAGCACTCGCACGAGATCGCGAAGCTGATCGGGTCGCCTCCGGGCTATCTGGGGCACCGCGAGACCCATCCGCTGCTGACCCAGGAAGCTCTGAACCAGTGGCACACCGACAAGCTGAAGCTCTCGATCCTTCTGTTCGACGAGATCGAGAAAGCCAGCGACTCGCTCTGGCAACTCCTGCTCGGTATCCTCGACAAGGCGACCCTGACTTTGGGCGACAACCGACGGGTCGACCTGTCGCAGTGCATCATCATCATGACTTCGAACCTGGGCGCCGGGGAAATGACCGGCCTGGTCGATGGCGGCATGGGCTTTGCCACGCGCACCACGGAAGTCGACGCGAAATTCGACGAGAAGATTTCCCGCACGGCCGTCGAAGCCGCCCGGCGGAAATTCACTCCCGAGTTTATGAACCGCATCGACAAGGTCGTGGTCTTCAAGACCCTGCGCAGCGAGCACCTTACCCAGATCCTCGAGATCGAATTGGGCATGGTGCAGCAGCGCGTCCTGCAGGCCGCGGGCGCGAACCAGTTCGTGTTTACCTGTACCCCGAAGGTCAAAGACTTCCTTCTGAAGGAAGGCACGGACCCGCGTTACGGAGCGCGACATCTGAAGCGCGCCATCGAGCGCAACATCGTCTTCCCGCTGGCCAACCTGGTTGCTACCGGACAGGTCAAGCTGGGCGACTTCGTCCGCATTGACCTGACCGGCGAAAGCCACATGACGTTCGTCAAGGAAGCGGAAGGCGCGATGGTGCCAGTTCTGCTGGAGCGCTACGGAGCAGGCTCGTCGGCCCAACCCGCCGCCGCGCGTGCTGCGAAAACCGTAAACGCCCGTCGCGAATTCGGAGCGAATCCGGGCCTGGCCGAAACCAAGTAACCCTCGACCCCGCAAACAAAAGGCGCCGCCAAATGCGGCGCCTTTTTTCTTGATGAACCCTGTGCGTTTCTTAACGATGGAGCGACGGGCGTTCTCGCCCGTCGGGGCGAAGCCCCTTTTTCGAGGATGCCCTCCCATATTCATGCTAACTTTCCTTTGAGGCGGATCCTTTCTGGCCCATCCACCTTCCGCCAAATCCACGGATAGTCCAGTGGATTCCTCACCAACCCACCCCGCACCGGATTCTCCAACATGTAATCGAGTTTCTGATACACATCCTCTTCTTGCCGAAGCGCTCTCTCAAACGACTCCTGCTGCCAGACAGGTCCGCGACGTCCAAGTGCTCGATTGATCAAATGTGCCGACGTATCTTTGATCGTTTGCAGGATTTTCGAAATAAACACTGATCCATCGGTGAGCGATTTGGGGACGAGTGCGAGATGCACATGATCGGGCATCACCACGGCCGCCAGCACATCGAACAGGGCGCCGCTGCCTTTGAAACACGCATCCAGCACGATCTGTCGAGCTCGTTCCGGCATTCGCCATCGTTTGTGCGTGCAAAATGTGATGAAGAATATTTAGCTATCGGGCTGATAGTGCGGCAGACGCCTTCGGTACTCGTACTGCATCAGCTAGGAGTAGCACGCGGGCGCGCCGACGGGCGAGGACGCCCGTCGCTCCATCGAACATTTCAATTTCATTTCAGGAAGTATTGGAAGCATTTAGAAAAGACAGAAGATGGTTTAGAGCACCTGCGACCTGTCACCCGTGACCTGTCACCTGCCCACTACCCCCCCTGCTTCAACTCGGTCAGAACCTGCCGCGCAATTTCCTTTAGCGTTTCGAACACGCCTCCGCCCTGGAAGGCGATGGCTTCGATGATGGGTTCATTCTTGCGGCGAAGCTCATTTGCCAGTGTCTGTACCGGCAACACGTTGGGAAGATCGCGCTTGTTCAACTGCAGGACGTAGGGAATCTTGAAGAAGTCATAGCCGTGCTCTTTCAGGTTATCCATCAGGTTGTCGAGCGCCTCGACGTTCGCGTCCATGCGCTCTTCCTGCGAGTCGGCCACGAACACGATGCCATCCACGCCGCGCAGAATCAGCTTGCGGCTGGCGTCATAGAAAACCTGGCCGGGGACGGTGTAGAGGTGAATGCGGGTCTTGAAGCCGCGCACCGATCCCAGATCGAGCGGCAGAAAATCGAAGAACAGGGTTCGCTCGGTTTCGGTCGCGAGCGAGATCATCTTACCCTTTTGCTGTTCCGCGGTTTTCTGGTAGATGTGCTGCAGGTTCGTGGTCTTGCCGCCTAATCCGGCGCCGTAATACACGATCTTGCAGTTGATCTCGCGGGCTGCAAAGTTGATGAAACTCAAGAATTTCCTCTGGATGAACCTGCGGCGAAAGCACCCCCTCCCGCTGGGGTGCCAACGCGAAAAATGTCCTTATGGGTACCGCAGGCTTTTATATCACACGGGCTTGGAGTACCGGCAGGTTACGGCCGTTACTGATTGAACAATCCCCGCTCCGGGGTCCCTATTTGGGTGTGGGAAGCGGATAGTACCCGCTTTTGGCGCTGATCTTCAGCCCCGGACGTCCCACGCGTACCTCGATGTCCCGATACGAACTGCTCGGTGTGGCCCGCGTCGTATAGCCCAGCGTGTACTGGTTGCGGGCATCGCCCGTGGCGCGTGCGTACGCCACTTCGATGTTGTCCCGGGTCAGCTCGTTGAACACCTCGCCGCCGGTGGCCGACGTATATTTCGGCAGGATGTCGGTGTAGCCGTAGTGGGGCAGGCGAAACTTGTCCAGCTTGTTGTAGACCGGAATGGCCGCGGCCTCCACACCGATTGCATACACGGTGATTTCCCGTGAGAGCAGGACTTTCAGTACGTCGCTGTAAGAAACCCGGCTCCCGTACTCCCGGCCGTCGCTGATGATGAAAATGATCTTGCGCCGTGCCCGGTCGCGCTTGCCCAGATCAAGCGCTGCCCTCAGGATCGCGTCGTTCAGCACGCGCACGTCTTTCGGCGGCGCGATATTCGGCTGCGCTCCTGGACGCTCGACGGGAATTCCATTTACCGTCGGACCCTGAGGCCCAAGCGGTCCATTCATCACGGGAGCGCCGTTGTTGCGGCCGCGCTCCAACTTCATTTGGTTCAGCACCGACGTCAGCTTTTGCCCGGTCGAGGAGAAGTCCGACACCTGGCTCACCGTGCTGCTGTAGGTGTAAAGCGATACCTCGTCATACGGGCTGAATGCTCCCGACAGTGACGAATAAGTCTGGTTGATCTTCTGGACCGCGGTGTCGGGCATGCCGGTATCCAGAACGATCGCCGCCGACAAGGGAAACGGGTCGCTCGTGAAGAACTTCAGGTCTTGCTTCTTGCCGTCCTCGAATACTGAGAAATCGTTGGGCAGAAGTCCATCGACCATATGTCCAGAACCGTCTTTCACCATCACGGGCACGAGAACGAAGTTGACCTGGGTCTTGATCTTGTACAGGTCGTCCCGGGTGTTCATGTCGCTCGCAGACACGCTGCTTGGCGGCACAGTGTTCACGGGTGGCATCCGAGGAGGCGGTGTGCCTTCAGCGCCAGTTGTTGGCTGATTGCTGGAAGAAGAAGGCTCGCCGCTGGATGCCGGCGCCGGCTGCTCACCTTCAGGCTGTGGCCGGCTAGGCGGCAGATTTGTCGGAAACGGCTGCACTGGCCGAACGGCGGAAGGCGCATCCGGGATATCCTGCTGACCTGCCTGCTTTTGCCCTTGATCCTGGGCCAACGCCACAGCTACTGCCAGCAGCAGGGCGGACACCACGACCGCGCCCAAGGCCTTTCGAATCCGCTGATCCAAGGTCATCTTCTCCGTGCAGGCAACCGTCTCTATCTTCGGATGCTCAAACCCTTTAGATTGGTGCATCTAACCTTACAGGAATAGACTAACAAAAGTCCCACGAGAATTTCTGGATGCTCAAAGCCCATTCGCTCTCCTTGGCATTTGCTCTGGCGTGTTTTCTTGCGTCGGCACCTTTCGCCGTCGCTCAGGCTCTACCCACGCTGCAGGATCATACCCACGACCAGGATCAGGACCAGAATCAGGATCAGTCCGTGGAGACCCTCAAGATCCGGGTCAACGTCGTCCAGCTCTTCTTCAACGTGAAGGACAAGAAGGGCGGCCTCATCCCCGATCAGTCCAAAGACGACTTCGAGCTTTTGGAAGACGGCAAACCCCAGACCATCAAGTACTTCACCGCCGAAAGCAATCTGCCTCTGACGCTCGGCATCCTGATCGACACCAGCGGCAGCCAGATGCGCGTGCTGGAAATGGAAAAGGAAGTGGGCGGAGAGTTTCTCACCGACATTCTGCGCGAAAAAGACGAAGCCTTCCTTATCGGCTTCGACGTAAATGTCGACCTTCTCCAGGACTTCACCAACGACGTCCACCGACTAAAGGCCGCCATGAACAAGACCAAGATCAACACCGGCGGCGGAGGTGGCGTAATAATCCCCGGCGGTGGCGGGAATCCGGTGCCGACCGGCCCACCCCGGGGCACCCTCCTGTACGATGCTGTCTATCTCGCGGCCCACGATGAGTTAGCGCACGAGGTCGGACGCAAGGCCATGATCCTGCTCACCGATGGCGAGGACCAGGGCAGCCAGCTGCGCATCCAGGAAGCCATCGAGGCGGCCCAGAAATCCGATTCCATTTGTTATGTCTTGATGATTGCCGACCGCGGCTTTGCTTACGGCGGTCTGGGTTACACGGGCAACTCCGACATGAAAAAGCTTGCCAACGAGACCGGTGGCCGCGTCATTGATGTCGGCAACAAAATGGACAAGCTTAAAGAAGCCTTCGACCAGATTGCGAAGGAGCTTCGCAGCCAGTACAACATCGGCTACACGCCGACAAACAATGTCCAGGACGGCTCTTTCCGCAAGGTCGAACTTCACTCCAAAAAGGGATACAAGGTCCAGTCCCGGAATGGCTACTACGCCGTCGCCCACAACAAAGATTGAAATCCAGGGCGATAAACCCTCGGATCAGGTGGCCCCATCCGAAAAAGCAAACGCTGAACTTGGGATTCTTAGCAGCGAGGCTGAATGACTATGGCCGCCATTCATTGAGGGAGGCCCTCAGCGCGACCCGTTGTACCAGGCGCGCCAGGCCCCAGCGTCCCGACCCAAATCCTGACCAGATATATCCCGCAACGCATGCAGCGCCCACTCATGCTGCGCCGGGGTCAACAGCGAATCGTCCAGCCACGAAACGAAACTGCCGCCCGCCATCATCCGCAATGGATGCGCGTACATGCCGGACTCCGCCAGCGCACAGGCCGCCCTCTCCTGCACCACTGGCGAAGGGTCGTTGCGAAAGCGGTCAAGTAGCATCGGAACCGTCTCCTCGGTTCCCACCAGCGATAGCCCGTTAACCGCCGCCGCTCGCACATCGACTTGTGTGTCGGTCAGGTACGCGCCGATCGCCTTCGTCGCATGGATGGGGTCGACTCCCCGGTTGCCGAGCGCGCCCAGCATCCACAACGCCCACACGCGCGAGCTCGGGTTATCTACCGCCTGCTGCACAGCCTTCAGCCCCGCTTCGTCCGCGGTTACGCCGTCCAACGCCAACTCCGCCTGCAGCGCCGCTTCTCGTGCATGCAGATCGGGCAGATTCAGCGCCACTCCGATCGATTGCTCCGACTTCGGAGTGCGCCTTGTTTTTCCCGTCCAGTTTGCCGAGACCCGCAGCAGTTGATCGGCCGCCGCCGCATCTCCCGCTGCCACCCTCTGCAGCAATTCCTCCGCTTCGGTTTGCAGCGAGGAATCGAGTGATGAGCGCGAGATCATGCGAGCCGGCCCTCGCCGCGACTGCCCCGTCGACGCCTGCCTGCCCAGAAAATTCAACCCAAGGATCAAGAACCCGGCCGCCGCGCCGATCGCAACCGCCGCCGACCGCCACGCCGCATTCACCGCTGCAGGCGAACCGGCCCGCGCCTGCGTTCCCGGACCGGCTTGAAGAAGATTGTCGGAAGAAGCGGAAGGCAGCGGCGTCGACGCTTTCTCGATCTCTGCCAGCGTGCGGATCACGTCCTCATCCGCCGGCTTAAGATCCTCGCCTGACGGTTGCCAACTTTGCGGCTTCCATGGCTCAAAACCCATGCCGCAAAGCCTAGGCCAGACGTTGGCCCGTCACAAGTTACCGGAGTACGAACAGGAACGGTTACGCTGTACGCCGCAACGACGGGAGTTTTTGCGGGGTGGGCGCTTTGGCCGCCCCGCGCTCGCCGGCGGGGTCTGTCCACAACTCCTTGCCCGCGTGCTCGTCGACCGTCTCGCTCAACATCCGCGGAGGTTTCAGATCCCACCGGCAAAACACGCATCGCGTCGATTGCGTGTACACCACCCGGCCGAATGCAACGCAGCTGTAGTTAGGACAGAACTTCATGCTTGGAAATTAGCACGAACAGTCTGCCGCGCATGTACTCTTTTTCAGCTACAACGGATTCGTTTTTTAGAACCTTTTCTGCCCTGTCTACGATTTTCTCTTTGACTGCGCCTCGGCGCTGCGCCTTGCTACACTGCTAGCCGCATCTTCCAACCATGACGAAACAAGAGAAGCAAAGACTCGCAGCCGTTCTCCGCGCCACTGAATATCTTTTTCTCGAAAACATCGCACTGAAGCTGGTGCTTGAACATCGAGAAGTTTCAAATTGGCAGCGGTTGCTGGAGCACCTTCTCGCCGACAAAGAAATACTGGCTGGCGTGCGCCTTAAGTTTAAGGATCTCTATTCCGAAATCGAAGACTCAAAAGATCCTTCAGGCGCCGTGGAAGCCTTTCTCGGAGAATTGCCGAGCCGGGGAAAGCTGCACTGACGCAGACACGCGCCCGTCAGGCCTGCGGGATTTTCCGATCCTTCACCCGCCGCACAAACTTCAGCCCCGACCACACGTCCGACACAGCACACACCTTCACGTCCACCAGTCCAGCCTCGAGCCCGATCCGGCGCACATCGTTCTCGTTCATGTCGGTCGCCACGCCCGACGCCTTCTTTGGCCACGAAACCCAAAGCATTCCGTCAGGCGCTAACTGCTTCGCCAGACGCGCAAACTCCTGCGTCAACTCGGCCTGCTTCTTCACGAACACCATCGCGAAATCAAGGAGTCCACTCTTCGAGACGGAGCATGCCGCTAACGCCTCGCGCAACTCCGCCTTCACGTCCGCCGGAATTCCGACGAACGTCACACGAAAGTTTTCCTTGATGCCCAGCTTTTTGGGAAGAGGTGTGCCCGAATATCCCGGCATCGCTTATTGCGCGGGAGCGAAATACCCGCGCCGCGACCGCACGTGCAGATTCTTGCGATCGGCAGCCACGATTTCAATCGTGCGATATCTCCCATCCGCGCGGAAGTCCGCCGGCTTGTACGACACCGCATACTGACTGCGCAGTTCGTCTTGAATCTCGGCGAATGCGTTCGCCACATCACGCAGTTGAAAAGGGAAAAAGGCCCGCCCCCCGGTGGCATCGGCGATCCGTTCCAGCACCTTGTCGCCTTTGCCCTTCATGCCCGAGATGTTCGTGCTGATGGTGTACACGATCACCTCCGCACGCTGCGCCATTTCGATCGCTTCTTCGCGCGTCACGTGGCTTTGGTTGTCCTCGCCATCACTCAGCAGTACAATCGCGCGTCGCAGAGGTCCTGTGCGTGGCGCCTTCAAAAGCTTGTCGCGGCAGGAGAAATACAGAGCGTCGAACATCGCCGTGCCCCCGCCTGGCCGCAGCAGGCGGACTCCGCGCGACAGGCTTTCCGTATTGTCGGTGAAGTCCTGCGTCACTTCGGGCGTGACGTCGAAGCCCACGACGAACGCCGCGTCATACTTCGGGCGAATTGTCTGGTTCAGAAACTCGATCGCCGACTCCTGCTCGAACTTGAAGCGGTCGCGCACCGAGTTGCTGGCATCGACCAGCAAGCCCACTTGCAGTGGCAGATCCGTCTGGTTGCGGAAGTCTTTCACTTCTTCGGCAGGCTTTGAGTCGTCGATCACCTTGAAGTCACTCTGGCCGAGATCTTTCACGTAACGTCCATGCTTGTCGGTCACCGTGAACACGACATTCACTTCGTTGACCGTCTTGCGGATGGTCGTGACCGATTCGTCGTCCTGTGTGGACGCCTGCTGCCCGTTGGCAGGCGCGGCCCCCGTACCCGACTTCTCACTCGCACTCGGTGTCGCCGGACTTCCTTGCGCCGGAGTCGTGGGCGTCGTCACAGGGGAGCCCGTCCCAGGCTGGCGTTGACCGGTGGTAACTGGCGCATTCACTTCCGGGGTCTGAGCAACAGCCATCGCCGCCAATGTCATGGCGCCAATCCACACGAAAAAACCTTGCCGGAATCCCATTGGCGTCATTATATCTTCTGGCGGTGCCTCGGGGACCGATGGCCCGCGCAGTCTCGCCAACGCCGGAATCGCGCTAGTACACGACCAGCTCTTCTTAGCGTCCTTTGCGCGACCTTAGCGACCTTTGCGGTTAAACGCTTTCAGAGTTAAGCGGCGGGAACGCCGGCAAGAATTCAGCTCACTTACCCACTCCCACCTGTTCCAGAAATTTCAGCAATTCTCCGGGCAATTCCCGGGCAAACGCGAGCTTCTCCCCGGTCTGCGGATGCCGCAACTCCAGCGCCGCCGCATGCAAGAAATTCCTCTCCAGCGCCAGTGTTCCGCCGCGCCCTTTCACCTGCGCGGGAGCCCCGTACGTCGTATCCCCGACCACCGGATGCCCCATCGACGCCAGGTGCACGCGAATCTGATGCGTCCGCCCCGTATCGATCTTTACCTCAAGCAGCGTGAACTTTCCAAACGCCGAGTCAATCCGCCGCTCTACCCGGTAATGCGTGATCGCCTCTCGCCCACCCTCGCGCCGAGTCGTCATGCGCACGCGCCGAACGCTGTCGCGGCTGATGCTCTTATGAATCGTGCCGCGCTCCGCCGCCACTCGACCGTGCACCAAGGCGAGGTAAGTCTTCTTCACTTCGCGCTTGGCGAACTGCGCCGCGAGCTGGCGATGCGCCTCGTCGTTCTTGGCCACCACGATCAGCCCGCTGGTTTCTTTATCCAGCCGATGCACAATCCCCGGGCGCAACTCACCGCCTACGTCCGAAAGTTGACCAAACCGGTGCAGAAGCGCATTCACCAGCGTCCCGCGATTGCGCACATCCTCCGTCGCCCCCGCACCCGCATGCACCATCATCCCCGCCGGCTTGTTGATGACGGCGAGGTCGTCGTCTTCGTAAACAATGTCGAGTGGAATGTCTTCCGGAATGGCGCGCAGCGGTTCAACCTTCGCCGGCCCAAGCACCCGGATCTCTTCGCCCCCGCGCAGCCGTAGCGAAGCTTTCCCAGCCTTGCCGTCCACAAGCACCAGTTCCTGCTCGATCAGTTGCTGCACCCGCGCCCGGCTGACATCAGCAAGCTTCGCAACCAGGAATTGATCGAGGCGAGTTCCCGATTCTTCCGAAGGAACTCCAAAATTTATTGGAAATGTTTGCGACATCGAGTCGCAACAGAGTCTAGCTGAATGGCGGCCCGGAAACACCCGCGACAAGAACACCGGCAGCGTCTGGAGACCCAAGACCTAACACCCAAGACCAACAATCTAAGGCCTGACACCTGACACCTGAGACGTGACACCTGATCCCACCCCGCCCTTCAAGAACCAAATCACTCCACCCACCACCACCAATCCAATCGCGATCAACTGCGTCCCGCTCATCAATCCATCAAACACCACCCCGCGACCCGGATCGCCGCGCAAAAACTCCAGAAAAAACCGCGCCACGCCGTACAGAATCAAATACGCCCCAAACACCTGGCCATCGAATTTCTTCCGCTTCAACATCCACATCAGCAGAAAGAAATTCGCCAACTCTACAGCCGACTCAAACAACTGCGTGGGTTCGAGCGCTTCGTTCAAGGGAGTACCCACCAAATCGTGCGCCACCGGGTTCGTGAATGTCACTCCCCACCACGCATGTGTTGGCTTACCGAAACAGCAACCGGCCGCAAAGCATCCGACGCGTCCGATCGCATGTCCCAACGCGAGCCCCGGCGCAAACGCGTCGCACGTGGCAAGCGCCGGCATCTGATTTCGCCGGATGTACCAGGCCGCCGCCACCAGAGCCGCAATCAAGCCCCCAGAAAAAACGCCGCCCGCCTGCAGTGTGCTGATGCTGAAAATATCCGTCCAGTGCGGATAAGTATTCCAGTCGTACACCACGTACAGAATCTTGGCCCCGACAATGCCGCACAGCACGACCAGAATGCCAAGGTTCCACGCCTTTTCCGGGTCGATGCCCTGGCGCGCCGAATTGCGCACACTGATCCAAAGCCCAAGCAGGACGCCGGTTGCCACCAGCAGCCCATACGTAGGCAGAAAAAATCGTCCTATATGAAAAATTTGCGGATACACGTTTTATTGGATGCGCGAGGAAAGAATCGCGTCGATTTCAGTTTAACAGGAGAAAAGCAGAAGGCGAGGCTACCAGCCAACGACCATGAGCCATCAGGCAAAACAAAAGCCGACCCGCTGAGCCGTGCGGTGGGCCGAGAATGAACCCGTCCTAGACGGTGGGAACCTGCCGAGACCCTTTAGGCATCTCCGCATGGCGGAGCATCGCACACCGGATCTTAGTTCGAGTCAAGTCCCCGTTCATTCGGTGTTGGTTCAAAAATCGGTGACCACCACACCAACTCCGCAGGCCGGCTTTCAGGATTGGATGCTAGGCAAAGCCGCGGAGTTTCGCAAGTACCGGACTGTAAAAAGTTGGCATTCAGTTTGCCCCCAATTCCGCCCGTGACCTTGACTTTCGTCCCCAACGCGAGTTTGTTTTTTTACAACGCTGATCTGTGCACATTCAATCGTGCCACCAGCCGCCTCGAACGATGCGCTTCAGCGCCTTGGAAGTGAGCTTTTCCGAGCCAACGGCACCCAACCAACGTTCATCAAAAGCTCCAACGTTGCTCGCACAACAACACGGCCAAAAAAAGAAAAAGCCGCCAAAGGGCGGCCCGTTCTCTTCCAGAAAATCTCTATCCCGCCTTCACGCCCACGTGCTCTTCCTCCAACACCTCATCCAGAGCGCTCGACAGTCGATGCGCTCGCTGCACAAACGCCGACGACCCCACATGACTGTTGCGCTTCAGCAAATGATATTCATCCGCAATATTCAACGCTGCCAGCACCGCCAACCGTACCGTATCGATCGTATTGGTCTGCTCCGCGACCGCGCGCATCTTCGCGTCCACGTATTCCGCCAGTTTCAGGATGTATTCCGGATCCGAGCCCCGCAGGTTGTATCCCTGATCGAAAATCTCGACCCGCACGCTGCTGTTGCTCGCGTCCTTTGCAGGATTTTGTCGTGTCGCCGTTGCCATAAGCCTTGCTCCTCTCTTCCGGTCGATTCTGCAGGCTAGCTGGCTACCTGCTCTTCGCCCGCCGCGTCGATTTGCCGCATCATCTTTTCCACCCGGCGGCGAACTTCTTCGCGGTCTTTGCGGAGCTGCACGGCTTCCCGGCGCAGCGACTCGGTCTCTTCGTCCCGATCCCGCAGTTGCTGCTTGAGACGCTGTACGTCCCGCTCGGCCGCCGCTTTTGCTTCGCGTGCAGCCTTGTACATCTCAATAGTGCGATAAACCTTGTCTTCCAGCGCCTGGAAATCGTCGGTGGGAACCTCAGCAGATACCTCGTCAATCGCTTTCAGAGCCATGACTCACTTCTTCCCGAGAGAAAAATTATCGAACTTAACCGCAGTATACCCCAGAACAACCCGGCTGGAACCTACACTCTTGTGCGGAAAAACAGAGTGGAGCGGACACTCCTGTCCGCTGCTGTTGGCTTAGCCTCGAATCCTCTCCCGAACAAATTTCACGCGCTCCGCCACGCTCGATCTCGGCAATTCCACCAGTTCATATCCGTACTCCCTGTAGGCCGCTGCCAGCACCTCATATGTCCGCACGGCTTCGGCAAAATCCTGCTTTCGCTCCTGATCGTGCTGGAAGATTTCCTCCCACGGCGAGGCAATGAAGACCTGACGGCGATAACGGAACGCTTCAACCGCCATCTCCACATACTCCGGAACCGGCAGCCTCATCAATCGCAGATACCCCGCGACATCCGGAACCCCGCGGTCAAAGAAAATCGTTCCCGCCTGCCGCTCCGCCCAGCGATAGGACCGCATCTCCCACGTCAGCATCATCTCAGCGAACAGCGCAGGATCGATCCACGGCAACGCCCGTCCGCCAATCGCCACTTGATCCTGAATAATTCCGCGTCCCGCCTCGATCGTCCGGCCGAAGCCCGCCCGTTCCAGCACATCGATCAGCGTGCTCTTCCCCGAGCCCGGGCCGCCCGTCAGCACCACGAACCGCTCAGAATCATGAGCCACCGGAAGTCGTTCTCCCCGCCGGGCGCACTTTCATCAATCGCTTCGCCGCTTCGTCCAGCGTCTCGTCGCGCTTGCAGAAGGCGAACCGTACCTGGTGCCCGCCGTCTTTCGGATTACGATAAAAGCTTGAGCCCGGTACTGCTGCCACGCCAATCTCACTGACCAGATACTTCGTGAACGCCAGATCGTCGGCGTAGCCGAACCCACTGATGTCGGTCATCACGTAGTACGCGCCCCGCGGAACAAAGCATCGGAACCCGGCCGCCTCCAGCGCCGGCACCAGTCGGTCGCGCCGCTTGCGATATCCCTCTGCCAGTTTCGTGTAATAACTTTCCGGCATGCTCAGCGCCGAAGCGCCGGCCTCCTGCAGCGGTGCCGGCGCCCCCACGGTCAGGAAGTCATGCACCTTGCGGATCGCGTCCGTGATGCGCAGTGGCGCGATCGTCCATCCCACGCGCCATCCCGTCACGCTATATGTCTTCGACATTCCGTTGATAGTGATCGTGCGTTCTTCCATGCCGGGCAGCGACGCCATCGAGATATGCTTCGTGTCGTCGTAAAGAATGTGCTCGTAGATCTCGTCGGTGATCGCGAGCACATCGAACTCCACGCACAGGTCGCGAATCAGTTCCAGTTCTGCCCGCGTAAACACCTTGCCGGTTGGATTGTTCGGCGTGTTGACGATGATGGCTTTTGTATTCTTGTGAAACGCCTGCCGGAGTTCCTGTTCGTCGAACGTCCACTCGCCGCCAGCCTCGCGCGGTGGCCGTAGCTTCACGAAGCGCGGCTTCGCGCCGCTCAGAATCGAATCCGGCCCGTAATTTTCGTAGTAGGGCTCGAAGATGACGACTTCGTCGCCCGCGTTACAGACGGCCATCAGCGTGGAAATCATCGCT
>Ga0210406_10004108_pt1 | contig 15751 bp, 15 predicted proteins | sample IncBWC30MmetaG_FD_155454 | JGI IMG/M metagenome (GOLD analysis project Ga0210406, IMG submission 155454) | Forest soil microbial communities from Barre Woods Harvard Forest LTER site, Petersham, Massachusetts, United States - Inc-BW-C-30-M | ecosystem: Environmental > Terrestrial > Soil >... | reverse complement strand
GGCGTGGTATCGGCGTTGTGGATGATGTAAGTAGTGGCGTCGCGTTCTTCCTGGTGTACCGCCATCACGCCCTTCAGAATGGTTACGCGGGTTGTCGTTCGCGAGCCACCCGGGCTCTCCTTTGCGACGCGCACCGCTTTATCCGCGGCGTAGGAAAGCAGCCGTCGCTCGCCCGGATGCAAAAGCTCCAGGATGCCTTCTCCGGCGAAAGCATCCTCTTCCAGGACGTTGAACGTACCGCCATCGAGTGTGAGGCCAGAGGTGTTGCGCAGCCACAGGGCACGCAGCGGTGTGGCTGACAACCCGCCACTTTCCTCAGCTGTGACCAGTGTTATTTTTTCCGCTTCGATCGGCGACTGCACGATGGGTACCAGCGCGGACTGATTCTTCAGGACCGTAATCCTCTCTTTCAGGTTGTACTCAAACAACTCCCCCACTGCAGCACCCTCCGCCTCGGCCTCCGCATTGCTGAGAGCTTCTGTTACTTCGGAGTCTTCGGCCGATTCTTCGGCTTCCACTGAAGGTTTCGCTGGCGGCGGAGGGGAACCGCCCACACCGCCGATGACACCCCCAATCACGCCGCACATCGAACCTCCGGCCACGCCTCCGGGAACTCCTCCAGCTATGCCATGTGGAACTACCCTGGGAGCCATGAGTTCCCCTTCTTGCATTCTTGCCTGACGCGCTATTTGCATGCTTGCTTCATGCGCCTGCGGCGTCAGCATCACCGATTCCGGCAGTGGAACCACCGGCCGTCGCGTGTAATACGGCTGCGAAATATTTTGGATGAAGGACTGGGGCGTGCCTGACACCAGCGAGAGTTTGACGTCCTTCCAATCCTCACCCACTGTATTGTCTACAATCGCCCACCCTTGTAGGAAAGGCTTGCCGGGAGTCCTTGGCAAAACAATTCGGTAAGTGCTCTTCCATACCGGAACTTCGCTGATGTAGCTCACGATGAGTTCGCGCTCGCCGATGCCGGAGGCGCTGACGCTCATGCGGCGTACGTCCTTCGATCGGGTCGAACCCATCAAATTCAGATAGCGGTTCAGATCCTTGTGTATTTCTGGCTCCGCCGCACGCACCAAAACACCAGGGCCCAATTCAAAGAGCCGCATTTCCCCGACATCTGTGACGATGGCTAACTGGGTTACATGAATTGTGCCGCCCCTGACGGTTTCTTTTTCAATGGTCTCGACACTAAACACTTTGCCTGCTGCTGTGGCCGCGCCGTTGCGGACTTCCACTCTGGTACCACGCAGGGCAAGCAAAAACGCCGCGCTGGTCACCTCTTCGCTCAGCGGAATTTGCAAATTTTTCAGTTGCTCGTCGAGCGGCGCAACAGAATTGTAGCGAACTGCCCCGATTCGACCGCCGTTGAGGTCCACCAGCGTGAGTGACTTCAATACATCATTCAACTGGGCCGTGGTGAACTCGATTCCAAAATCCTGATTTCCCCGAACGTGTCCGGTGTGCTCGAAGTACCCCACACCGTTCTTGTAGAGGATCACTTTCTTCACGGGTAGAGAGACGCTGGCACTCGCTTCGGGCTCTTGCCCCCGTTGGCTATGTTTCACTGGATTGTCTTGCGCAAATATCGCCGAGGAAAACAAGAAACAGACACACAACTGCTCTAAGCGCATGTGCAACCTCCGGGGCAACGCACAAGAGATCTGGTTGTTAGACACCGGCCAATGCGGATTCGAGCCCGGCTGCTCCTGAAAGGCGCTGGGTTTTGCAGCGCATCAATGAGTCCGAAAGATCTGCGGACGAATGGCAGGATGATCTAATCCGAGTTTTTCGCCCCATTCACTTTTTATTTGCAAAAGGATTGTTCCACCTCGTCAACTTCAGTCAAAGGCAAACGAAAGAATGGTTGTCGCTTCATTCCTTGCCTCACCATCTCCGTTGCGATCATCGTTATCCGAGCCTGCTCACCGTCCGGATCTGGATTCACTGGCCTCGGCGCTTCCATTGCCGGATGATAATTCCCATTCTTCTGAGGAATCACGCCGGCGTCCACCAGGATTTTGTAACCTAGCAGGCCGCCTTGTTTCCCGTTCTTAACATACTCAATTGCTGCGATCAGCGCGTCTTCCAGTGCTCCGTAAAATTTTGCGCGCAGGTCCTCCACATATTCCTTCACATCTCTCTCTTTCACAATTTTTGCCACGGTCGTCCAATGCCGATTTTCCATTTTTGCGATCTGGCTGATATTTTGTCCGGCGACGAAATGTTGTTTGATTCGGGCCCTTTGCGGGAACGGAATTGAAGTAGTCCCCGCTCGTGAGCGCTTTTTTCTCGGAACCTCACGGTTCCTCGTTGAACTGCCATTAGTCGCCGGGATGCGGAGCACCTTGGCTCTTTGAAGTTCTTCTCCGGTAACGCGAACTGAGTCTGTTGAAAAATTTTCCGACCGGCGCTTAAGCAGTCTACCCATGAAATCACTCCCGCTGTTCCGCTGAATCCATGTCGACGTTCTGCGTGCCTGTCAGGGGATGTTAACGCCAATCCTGTGCGCATTGTACTTTCAAGGCGCCTGGCGTTTAGTCCCTTTGATGCGCCGCGACCTCTTTGATCTGAGTCTATCCGGCAAAGCTTCCAGCACGCTCAAGGATAGAGGTCAAGGGATCTTTCATGCGCGAGCTGCCTTCACGTTGCGGGCTGCTGGACAGTGACGCCCTTCGAAATCTTCTGTCTTCGACGTCCACTGGAGGTTGCTGCTCGTGGTACCTCCGTACTAGTGACCATACAAGTTATATTTCCGCAAGATACGTAATCACATCATTACGATGTTTTATCGGGCGTAGCGACGACTAGCCCTGGAGCCTCCGTCCATGATACTGAGACTGTCTGTACTCACGAAGCTCATACTGATCGTTGCCCTTGCGGCCAACTTGCTCTCCTGCGCCTCCGCGCACGGGCAAACGATCATCCAGGTGCCACTCAACTTTCCAGCCATACAGTCGGCGATCAATGCGGCCAACAACGGCGACACCGTGTTGGTTGGCCCCGGAACCTACGTCGAAAATATCAATTTCAACGGCAAAGTCATCATTGTGACCAGCTCCGATGGCCCAAGTACGACCATTATCGACGGGAATCATAATGGAACGGTTGTTAGCTTCAACCACTCCGAAACCGCGGCCGCGGTCCTTTCCGGATTCACCATTCGCAACGGCTTCAAAAATGGCGGCTTTGGTGGAGGTATCTTGATACAGGCGGCTTCGCCGACCATCAAGAACAATATAATCACCGGTAATCATGCGGCTTCCGGAATCGGTATCTATGTTTACGATGGATCACCGACAATCAAAAATAATACGATCACCAACAATGACAACACTGGGGCGGGCAGTAGTGGTTTCAACGGCAGCGGGATTACCATTGATGGAATCGATCCGTCTGCAAGTCCGCAAGTCGTGTCCAACGCTATTACCAACAATAGTTCGGAAGGGGGGATCGGGATCTATTCAAACGGCACGCCGTTCATCCAGGGAAATCTGATTCAAGGCAATACTTCCGGCGATGGCGGCGGCTTGAGCTTTCAAGGATATGGATCGCCAATCATTTCGCAAAATCTCATTGTGGGGAATGCCGCCTCGGATAACGGTGCCGGGATATGGATCTCGCTTTTCAATGCTAGCTATCTCTCACCAGTATTGGTCTTAAACAACACGATCGCCGGAAACAATGGCGGTCCTCCTCACGAGACTTCGGGAATTTACACGACAGGCTTCGCGCAGAACGCCAACTTTGTTAACAACGTCGTGGTGGCCGTAGCTGGCCAAAACGCCGTCACCTGTGACGCGACTTACAGTTCGGTTTCACCCGTTTTTTCTCATAACGACGCCTACAGTTTCGGCGGAGCGGGTTTCACCGGTTGGTGCGTTGCTAACTTCAGTTCCGGGAATCTCTTCTCTGATCCACAGCTCCTCGCCGCCGCTAATAATGATTTCCATCTAGCTAAATCATCGCCTGCGGTCGACGCTGGTGACAGTACGGCCGCTTATCTGCCATCGACCGATTACGACGGTAACCCGCGAATCGCCGACGGAAATGGCGATGGTACCGCTGTCGTCGATATGGGAGTCTATGAGGTAGTGAATACGTCAGCTGCAGCTTTGAACCCCGTTTCGCTGATCTTCAATCCGCAGACAGTGGGCACGACCAGTTCAGCTCAATCGGTTTCTTTGATCAGCTCCGGTGCGACACCCTTTCAGATCACTAGCATTCTGACCACCAGCGGCTTTACTGAGACTTCCAACTGTTCGGTGCTGAGCCTTTCAGGAGGTGGAGCAGGAATCGCCGCCGGAAATTCGTGCAGCATCAATGTGGTGTTTAGTACCATGTATCCGTTTCCAGGAATAACCGGAACTCTCACTGTGAACGGTACGAATGGTGAGAGTCTGACGACAAGCTTGAGCGGAACGGGAACGAACGGTCCCGTAGCGTCGCTCTCCACCGCCAACTTGGTTTTCTCTCCGCAAATCGTCGGTTCTATGAGCGCACCGCAACTTGTTACCATCGCGAATCCGGGAACGGGAACAGTAAATATCTCGTCGATTATCGTCAACGGCCCTTTTTCGCAAACCAGCAACTGTGGAAACGCGCTCACGGCAGGATCTTCGTGCACCATCAGCGTAGTCTTCGCTCCTGTAGCGTTCGGGCCAGCCATTTCAACCTTGGCAATACAGGATCAGGTCAGTGGCCTCAACTATTCCGTTACCCTCAGTGGAACTGGCATTGACTTTTCCGTTGCGGTTTCTTCCAGTTCAATCGCATTATTGGCCGGTTCGGCAGTCCAGATTCCGGTCACGGTCAACGCCCTTGGCGGCGCTTATAGCTCTTCGGTCTCGCTGTCCTGCTCGGGCGTGCCAGCCAATACCGCTTGCAGTTTTTCGCCAGTTACCGCGCAAGCTGGCTTCAATTCCTTTGCGTCGACAATGACTATTTCGAGTCAATCCCTGGCCTCAGGCGGAACATATACCGTGACCATTTCCGGAGTTTCGTCGTTTGGCCGCACACAATCAACGCAACTACAACTCATGATCACTAAGCCCAATCTCGCTCTCTCCGCGTCGACGCTGCCTTTTGCTCCACAGCCTGTCGGCGGAACCAGCGCCGCTTCCACTCTTACAATTACCAATAACGGCGCAGGCCCATTCAATTTGTCTTCGATCGCCGCGTCGTCCTCATTTACCCAGACGAACAATTGCCCTTCTGTATTGGCTGTGAATTCTAGCTGCAGCGTGAATGTGGCTTTCCAGCCCGCAGCTTATGGTCAAGCCTCGGGCGCGCTCAGCATTCAGGACAATATCGACGGACTGTCCTATTCTGTAGCCCTCGCCGGGGTGGGCGTGGACTTTGCGGTTTCGACCTCGCCGGCCACGGCAACCGTTGTTCGCGGTAACTCCGCGGGATTTACGGTCTCCGTTAACCCACTTGGTGGCCCCTACAATTCTCCGGTCGCGCTTTCTTGTTCCGGCTTGCCGAGCGGCTCGGCTTGTGCCTTCTCCCCGCAGACCGCGCAGCCGGGCTCTTCGGGCTCCACTGTCAATTTGACGATCACCACCGACCAGAAGATCATCGTACCTGGAACGTATGTAGTCACAGTAGTGGGTAACTCCAGTCCGACTCATTCGAGCCAGATACAAGTGACCGTGACCAAGAACAAGAACAACTGAGCTTGTTGGTCTTGAAGCTCCGTGGCAGCGGCGGGCAGCGAAGACGTAAGGTCTTGATTAAACGAGCCATCCGGAATCGACGCCTTCGCCTGGTCACGCGACGGCAAGCAGGTCGAGCTTGGCTGTGGCGTGTCACAACGTTCTGCCAATCCATTGAGTCTGTGAAGGGTTTCCCTAGGTCGCTGATTTCATCGGCCTTGAGGAAACCGAGATAGACTACGATCACGGGAATACCGAGATCCGTGAGTTTCCAGGCCCAGGCGAATCGGTTTGACATCTGGTAGTTCCAGTCCCGCGATAGGGCCCACGGAAGTCCGGTGTCTTCTGACAGAGCCACACTGGCATCCCGAATCGCCCAGTCAATCCGCATCAAATTACGGCGTGAATTTCCGGCCACAGGGGATTTTTCTCCGTGAGAGCGATGAGTTCGCATCGAGTTTCATCCATCAGACCCGAGCATAAAGAGGTCCAATGCAAGGCCGCGCTTCCGAGGACTCCAAGAGTGGCTGCGCCTTCGTCCGCGGCCCCGTGCGGTACCGCCAGACAACTTCACCGTGCTCACACATCCCGCCAGTCCGCCCCTCCCGTAGTGAAGTCCCGCCTATCGGAATGCAACATTACTTCGCGGAATGACAGAAAGTGGCCATCCAGAATTCAATAAGATACAGAGAGGAATTCCCGGATAACGCACCGATTCTTCCATTTTGATGCATTCCTCTCTGACCACAGGAAACTGCGCAGGGCAGAGCAGGGCAGTGACTTGTCAGGAGAATATTAAGTCTCGATTGTCGATATGGAGAGAGATGTCGATTCGACCGCTGTAAAAGTATTCAGCTGTGATTTTCAGCCATGATCGCTTTTCGGCCATAATAGCTGAGCAGATAGAACGCAACTCCGAAAGAGATGATGTCCTTGAAGAGAAACAGGCCGAGATTGTTCATGTAATGGATGCCGTGAACCACGACAGTGTCATCCGGAGTCGTGATCAACATGGTGCTTGTGGTGAAGAACATGCCGACTAGAATGATCCCGCCCAGAATGCCTGCTTTAGGTTTAAAGTAGCCAATGATCAGTAGAATTGCTGCTGTCCATTCAGTAGCCCCGATCATATCCGACCCAATATATGGTCCAAAGACCTTAAATAGCCAACTGGTAAACGGGCTGTTAGTGACGAGCGGGATGATGCCCTCTGCCCCGGGTGCTGTCATTTTGAACTTGCCTGCCCACAGCAACATCACGATCATTCCAATGCTGCAAACAAGGAAAGGGATATTTCGATCTGCAACAAATGCTGCAATCTTCGTTAGAACACTCTTCGCCTGCGACGCCTTAGCGGATGTGGTTTCAGTCATAAAAGGACTCCTTCATGTGATGATCCATCGTTGTCAAATATTGAAGGCCGATTTGAATTAAGAATCCTCGGCATCTTTGACGGCGCGAAACACTTACCGGGCCGTCCACCCACCATCGATCAGAATCGTCTCGCCGGTGATCAACGACGCAGCGGGGGACGCCAGAAATACAATTGCCCCTGCCACTTCCATCGGTTCGCCGATACGGTGCAGCGCAGCGATTCGTTCCAATGTGTCCGCGTGAAATCCCGGATCTGCCAGTGCACTTTCCGTGCCCGGTGTGCGGATGAAAGTCGGCGCCACGGCATTCACGGTGATCCCGTACTTGCCCCATTCCACCGCCAGGCACTTCGTCAAGTGCGCGATTCCCGCCTTGGTCATGCAATAGATCGATTCCGTCGGCAGCGCAGCAAAGCCTGCCTGCGAACTCATATTGATGATGGTCCCGCTCTTCTGCCGAATCATCAGCCGTCCTACAGCCTGGCTCGCAAAAAATGTCCCTTTCAAATTCACAGCCAGGGTCGCGTCAAAGTCTTCCTCGCGTACATTCTCGGCCAGATTTTCGGGCGCGATACCAGCATTGTTCACCAGGATGTCGATTTGACCAAACTGCTTCGCAGTTTCGTCCACGGCGCGAGAGATCTGCTCCATCTTGCACATATCCATCTGAAGCGGCAGGGCTTCTCTGCCCATCTTTCGTATCTCTACTGCCAATCCCGAGTCCGCCTGTACGTCGCGCAAGCCCAGCGCCACGTCCGCGCCCGCATTTGCCAAGGCCAGCGAAATCGCCCGTCCCAAACCTCGCGCCGCTCCCGTTACCAACGCCACTCGCCCACTCAGCCCAAACTGCGGATACTCCATTACCTTATCCTCCGTCGCTTACTTACTATTTCCACGCACGCCGCTCGCGCGATGGTTGAGTATAGATGATTGGACAACCATCCTACCCAGCGAGCGTTTTGCCAACTGACAATCTCAGTGCCCGATCTTGATTCCCAGGACATTCGTCCACGATCCGGACATTGATCCACCTGGCTCGCAGTGGCACGATCACCGCATGGCTGACTCGCTTGACTGGGCTGTGGCTGAACGCTACATCAAACAGGCTTACCCACATGAATCCGGTCACATCCTTGTCGGCCGGCTGCTCGGCCTGAAGGTCTCCGGACTCGCCCACGAGGTCATCCGCGGACGTAACAACGAGATTCTTCCAGGGAACTTCATCACGGCGTCGATGGCTCCTCCGAGTCCCGAAGTGGTTCGTATGAGTCCACCTGCTGTCTTGCGAGCATATGCGTTCTTCGTTAGTGGTGGCCTGGCCGGCAACCTGGTGGCCAACATTCCTGCGGACGACAACGGCCTCCAGAAGGACAGGGCCGATCTGGCACTCGTATCAACGAATTCGCTCGAAGAAGTCGCCAGGATGGCGATGCCGACAATCGAAAGGAACATGGAGATGTTCCTGAACCTCCGTGAAGCCTTCCAGTCCAGCTACGAGAATCTGATCAGTGATCCAAACGTCCTCGCGGGACGCCACTCTCTTCTGACTAACGGGCAGCTAGAAGCGATCTGTCCTCAGAACAAGACTCGCTTTCCGATGTTCTTCCAATAGTTCAGCACATGATCATCTAAGTCGGTTCCTGGTCGGTGAAGGGCTCTGCCTCGGAACCACGTAAGGACAAGAAGAAAGCGGCGCATCTACGCGTTGAGAACTGGGCAAGTCAAAACATGCTGGCAAGCGCAGCAGTCACAGCCTTACCCGCCGATTGGTCCGTGGGCACTGTATAGACCGCCGTAGAGGCAATCGATTTGTGTCCTAACGCCTGCTTGATGACAGCTAGGTTTACGTTGGCTTCCACAAGTGTAACGCCGAGAGAGTGCTTGAGGCAGTGAGGGTGCCGCTTGTCTTTCGGCAATCCGGCTTGCTCGGCTGCGTTCGCGAAAATTCGATAGAACTGTGACCGATGCACTTTGCCGCTCTTCTGGGACACGAAAACGTACCTGCTTGGATGATCTCCCCGTTCGGCCAGCCACGCAGGCAATACGCGCTTCTCAGAGAGAAGAGGCTGCCCTTGAAGATCGGCCAGCGGTTGCGTCGTCTTCAGGCTGCCTTTGAGTCTACGGACTGTGATTTCCCCGTTTTTCATATCAACGTCTTTCACTGCTAGCCCGCAGACTTCACTCGCCCGCATTCCGTGACGGAAGGCAATCAGAATCATGGCCAGGTCGCGCGGATTGTCACTTGCTGCCTTGAGAACTTTCAAGATTTCGTCTTGGCTGAGGCGCCTTCATCGGATCTCTCCTGTAATCGACTGCACACAAGGATAACGCTGCCAGTCGCAGCGGGCGACATCGCCGCATTTAATGTCGTATCCGGGCCGATCACGCCGGCACTGGCACTGCTGCGCGCGGTAGAAGATTCGGCCAGTGAGCATCAACCGTGTTCATTCCTACCGGTCCTGGTACGAAAGTTACCGGTCCGAGTACAGCTCGGCGCCGCCGGATCGATTTTCTGGTCAGCCTTCCATTCGTACCGGATTCTTCTCGCGATCCACCGCTACAACTTGCAAAAAATAGTGTCACCAAACTGTCACCGAAAACCGGCCAGGAATACTAAAACTGACACTGCTGACATTATTGGAAAGTTCGGTGCTCTTTGTTTTCTGTAAGTTGCAGAAGGGCGAGAACATGCAAAAATCGTAAGGAGAATCCGGCTTATAGGCTCATCCGCCCTCATCCGCCATAACTATATGAAAGATAAGTATTTAGGTTTTTCCGCCAGGGAAATGCGACAAAACTGTGACAGTTTCTGAACTGAAGTGATTTCGCATTCGTATTGAATCAGGCCGTTGTCTCGTCGAGTAATCCATCGCGAATGCTGACCGGCACTTCTCCGGTTTCCCGACCAATCAGGAGTAAGCAGCGATTTCCAGCCGCCAGCCGCTTGAGACCTTAGCGGGCTTGCCCAGGATAAGCACTGTAAGGAATGACAGTTGGGTCCTCGCGAACCATCCACCATCCTAGCGTTCCAACGAAAATAGGTGAGTTCCAGGAAAGCGATGTCCATCATGGACAATTCGAGCCGTATTGCCGGCTCATTTTTTATCTCTGTCCCAGTGCGTTTGGCTTGGCTCAGCCTGATCGTCCTGATTTGCAGCTCTTCCACTCCGGCACAAACGGAACAATCACCTGCCCGTCTGGTTGTGGTGAACGATCCCCCCGATTCCCCCACACCCAAGATGGCTATCGACGCGTCAGAAGATCTGCAGAAAGTGCCCGGAACTATTACCGGGAACGTGGTTGGTCAGGATGGAATAGCCGTGGTCGGCGCCAAGGTGAGGCTCACTCAAGAAGGTCAGTCGGTCAGCCAGGAAGTTACGTCCAGCGAAGATGGTCAATTCACGTTTACGAACGTAGCGCCCGGATCGTTTCAGCTGGTGATCACCTCGGAGGGCTTCGCAGCGCATACTTCCACAGGGGAGCTGCGCTCTGGGGAAAATTTCACGGTGCCGCAGGTCTCGATGGTTCTTGCGACAAACGCTACTGAAGTTCGTGTCGAAGTCTCGGCCATCGAAATCGCGCAAGAACAATTGAAGGATGAAGAGAAGCAGCGCGTGCTGGGCATCATTCCGAATTTTTATGTCACCTACGTCCCTGACGCGGCACCATTGACGCCCAAACAAAAATATAATCTGGCCTGGAGACTGAACATCGATCCCGTCTCATTCCTCTTGGCTGGACAGACAGCGGGAATTCAGCAAGCGCTAAATGAATTCAGTGGATATGGACAAGGCGCACAAGGTTATGCAAAACGCTATGGCGCAACCTACGCGAACTTCACCATCAGCAACTTCCTGGGCAGCGCGGTGTTCCCCTCCATTTTCAAACAAGACCCCCGCTATTTCTACAAGGGCACAGGTACTACGAAATCTCGAGTCCTATACGCGCTAGCGAATGCGGTGATTTGCAAAAGCGACGGCGGTCACTGGCAGGTGAATTATTCGGGCATCATCGGGAGCCTGGCCTCGGGCGGCATCTCCAATCTGTTCTACCCGGGAAGCGATCGCAATGGGCCCGCATTAACATTCGAAAATACCGCGATGAGCATCGGGAGTACCGCAGTTTTCAATCTGATGCAGGAATTTGTGCTGCGGAAGCTAACGCCCAAAGCTCCAAACACCCCCAACCCCGCGAATCCGAACTTGCAGTAAATTTGTAATTACTTGGCGAAGGATGATGATGATGAAAACAAGTGAGGCGCGATCCCAGTTTGTTTGTCTGTTTGCGGGAGGCAAGCTAAATATCCGAGGAACTGTTGAGCTTCGAATCGGGCGCGTGAATTTGGCTAGGTAAACGTGGTTCCCGGAGAAGTGGATTCCGTTACTCGGCTCGTACCTAAATCGGATGTAGAATTTCAGACCAGTAAGACCGACCCTGCCTGGGGCAAAAATTATGTTCAGCCGCGTAGCCGAACCCTTGTATTGCGAGATGCGGAGAAACGTCTTTGCTCAAATTGCCAAAGGCCGGTTGATCGAGGACTCTGATTTATCCAACGTCCTAGATTCCTTGGAACTCGTCGAACTGACTATGGAAGCTGAGGAAGTTGGTGTCGAACCCGCGATTGAAATCAAGACAGTAAGAGATTTTCTCTGGCTATGCAAAGCCATGAATTTTCAGCGCCAGCGCAGAGAGCGACCAGAGGCCTGGTAAACGCCGTACGCGGAGAAGTGGAATCGATTGAAAACCAGATGCCCGCACGACTTACCAGGCACAATGCGATGTAGGAGGACTTCCATGACGATCGCCTCCGATCTCTTGCAGCAACATATCCAGACGCTCGTTGATGACAACGCGCGATGGCAGACGCTGATCGCCGATGATCTCTTGTGGGAGCTTGCCTATGCACCCGCCATCGGCCATCCGGCGCGGCTCACGGGGCGGGAGGAGGTCATGCGTCACGTGAATTGGTTTCTGGGAGCGGTGGAGAATTTCCGCTTCTTCGACATCGGCGTGTATGCCTTTGCCAATCCTGAAGCGGCAGTCGCCGAATTCAAGGCAGAGGGAGTCGTCAAGCCTACGGGACGAATCTATCGCCAGGATTATGTGGTGTTCTTACGTGCTGCATCCGGGAAGATTGTGTTCCTACGCGAATATTTTGACCCCGTGCGTGCGGCCAAGGCCTTGGCCGCGCCGATACTTGGTCTCGAATCCTAAGGACAGGCGGCGACCCGCTTTTCCGGGAATTGTTCCAAGTTTCCGGTAAGGCGACACATCCAAGTGCCATCTAGTTGGCTTATACTGCTCGGGTTGCTTCGCATCGGCGGATACGAATGAGCCGAATTTAGGGGCCGTGTGGAATGCCAGCGAACCGGGAACAAATCGAACAACTCATCGTGGCGGTACCGAATTTTCGGAGCAGTTGGGAGGGATTCCTCAAAGAGTGGGAGAGCGAAGTAGCACCGCCCTGGTACGTGGTTATAAGCGAACTCGCACATTATGTCGTTGAGAGATACGCCCAAGGCGTCACGGTCGAGTTTCCGAATTTGTTCAGTACTGTTGAGGCGCTTCTCCAAAATTCTGACGCTGAGATTAAGAATCTCATCGCAGCCGGGCTTTTCGAGGATATACAGAATATAGCAAGCCACCGCGATTTCGGAGCAGCACCATTTCGACAGTTGCTCGGACCGCGAAGTCTAGTGGTCTGGGACGAAGTTGATGCGGGTATGAAACGAGCGGCTGCGTGGGCAGTACGGACTAAACCCCGATGGTGGCAATTCTGGCGACGTCGCCGTGTTTTTGATGCCAAGCAGGCGTTAGAACAAGTTGAAAATCCCGAGCTGAAGAAAATAATCGAGGCCAACTACCGAAAGATGAGTTGAATTGTCGCCGCAAGTGCCTGATTGACGCGCATCGCGGACAAGTGGAATCCGGCGCTAAAAGCTGAATCGGGACTTGTCCGATTTCGCGACCAGGACTTTGCGAAACGCATCGCAAGTTACACGCCACCGAAATAGATGCCGAGATTCAATTGTTGTGCCCAGCGCGCTATGCGAATGAGGTTGTCCAAACCGCGAATGGAGCGGCGTTCTTTTGCAATTTGCTGAGCACGACGGAGTTCCTCTAGAAATGCGGCAACCTCGTTTGGTTCATAGGTCACATCTGCTGTGAAGTCAGAGAGGCGTGATAGTAGTGGAAAGCCTGAGACCATTTGACTCTCTTCTGGTGCGCCATTTTGGCTATTCCACGCTGCGGCCAGTTCCTTAAATAAATCCTCTTGCTCAGACATGGTCATACTAAGGCCAAGACTGCGGTCTGTTGGCGACGTTGGCTTGAAAGTCTTGGTGTACGTGTCTGGATGGCGGGCCAGGAATACCGACCACGTACCAGGTTCCATGAAGTCCTCAAATTCACCTTTTGATTGGGCGAGTCCTTCGGCTGTTAGCCAGCGCGGGTCGAACTGTTGAGGGGCACGTTCCGTTAGTCCTAGCCGCTTCTCCAGGTACGAGCCGAAGGCCGGAATATCTGCTACTGCATTTTCTATGAACGCCGCGTCGGGCGGCTGTCGGAGGGATTGATTGTGTTTTTCGATTTCTTGCTCAGACATTGAATACGGGAGACGGACCATTCCCTGGCTCGTAGGCTTAGCCTTGAACGCGCCAATGCAGTCATCGTGCATCACCCAGGCGACCGCGCCTTCGTAATCCTTCACGGCATTCAGCAATGCGGTGAACGCCTCGTAAGAAGGGCGAAACATCGCGAAACAGAAGCGCGGGAATTCCCAGGTATTCTGGCGAGCCAATTGGTAGCTCCAGTCGCTCGAATATTCCTCTCGCTTAACGTCAGAGATTGATTCCTGATAGCTCCACCATTCCAACGGAGCAATCTTGCCGATGACATAAGGGAACCACGCACCACCCTTGAGCATGTTTCGGTTTGTCGGTACGGAGTGTTGCGGAAGCGTCATCGCGCCGCCTTCGCTTGCCAGGAAAAAAGAAAGCAGAATCACGAATATGCGCACGTGAAGCGCCCCCGGCAAGAGATTTCCGAACCAATTCAAGCACAAAACGTCGCGATTACGAAGAGTTAGCACAGCTCCGGCCGTAGGTCTGGTAAACGCGGTACGTCCATATGGATTTCAAGTTTCCGAGTACGCGACTAGGCATGTGAAGCACACAGGCTGGTGATAGACTGCGTGTAATTCTTCCAGCATATGGGAGCGCGAAATGGCCGAAATTACAATTCGGGTCTCAGACAAAGCACTGAGAATTATTGGGCTCTTACTTTGCGGGGCCATTCTTCTTTGGTTTTTGTTCAGTTTATTGTCTTCGGGATTTTTTCTTCCGAAATATCAATTGAGTCTTTACGTCCCAGAGGTGGCAGGTCTGGGTGTGCACGCCCCGGTCAGACTTGATGGTGTTGACGTCGGTTCAGTGACTGCAATTAGACTTGCGGGAGAAACTGCTAATCCAGAGCGACGAATTGAGTTGGTCTTGCGCGTGGAGAAGGCTTACCAAAGTAGGATTCTCAGTGATTCGAAGGCTACCTTGGTGAGCGACGGACTTCTTGGAAATCGCTATGTGAACATAACCCGAGGACTCGATGGCACGGTGATTAAGCCTGGCGCAGAGATTCCATTTATGCCCTCAGAGGTGCTGACGCTGAAGGATTCACTTGTTCTATTAGGGAAAACAGTGGACTGCATCAACCGAGCAACGGACTCGGGAGATGCTAAGACCCAAGCTCCCCGCAGTACCGGCCTCCAAACCTCGGTGACTAGATAGGCTTCCACTGTCTGCCACGAGCGCCCGCTTAACGCAATATAAAAGGGGCGCCCTTTTATATTGCGTTTACCAGGCACAACTCTGTTGCGCCTATAGCGGGAGGATATTTAATATGTGACTGTGCGCCACGGATGGGCTTACATTTATGAATCTCCGTCCGCCTCATCACGTTTAGATGAGTTGGTGGACCACTTCGCACTCGACGGAATCACCTTGGACGACCCCGCAACGGGCATCGTCAGCCGTGTCTCACCGGCGGGCGACCAGATTCCATCGTCGAGAGAGGACATTCGCGCACAGTGCGTGGCCTCCCAAAAAGTAAGCTTCAATTTCTATCTCGCTCCATCTGACAACGTGTTTTGTTCGATAGAAGAGGTTCAGGCTGATGTCGTGCGCGAAAGTTTCGCCTTGGACGGTAAGACTGAAGAACAATCTTTCCGCGTTATAGAGGACTTGATTCAGCTTTTCTCTGAAAGAGTAGCGAAAGGATTAGCATTTGGTTTTGTGGCGGATAGATACGCCGAGCTTCACCAACACTTCCACTGGGATGATTTTTTTATCGGGAAGAAACACACGCCCTTGGAATGGCCCATTGTCTTAGGCTGCTCTGACAATTTTCCCAAACTAAAGGTCATCCCGACGGACTTGTACACTTGCACGCAAACTGGCCCGAACTGCAATCTATTCCGAAAGATGGACTCTATTTCGAGCTAGTCCCGATTTTAGTCGCGAAAACCGGTAGTTCCCCGCGCCAAAATCGACTTCGGAGATTAGCGCGTTCTATAAAGGGGAGAGTCAAGGGAAAAAACTCCCCGGCGACTGGAAGGAGCAAAGATTTTTGCCCGGCTCTCCAGCCCATGTAATGTTGGGAGGCTCTTGGGGTTTTCTTTTTTCGCAGAGTCATGTTGTTGTCGTGACGACGCCTTCGGTT
>Ga0210406_10004107_pt1 | contig 15753 bp, 14 predicted proteins | sample IncBWC30MmetaG_FD_155454 | JGI IMG/M metagenome (GOLD analysis project Ga0210406, IMG submission 155454) | Forest soil microbial communities from Barre Woods Harvard Forest LTER site, Petersham, Massachusetts, United States - Inc-BW-C-30-M | ecosystem: Environmental > Terrestrial > Soil >... | reverse complement strand
CCCAAGCGACAGTTGGGGATCGCGATGCAGATTCTTCAACGGAACCTTTCGGACCCCTCGGCTTCGCTCGGAATGACGACGATCTAATTTATGAATGCTCAGCGGCTTTTCGTTGCGATCGACTTACCGGACAACTTAGCAGAATCCCTGGTCGCGCTTGACCCGCATTATCGCAACCTGATCTTTTCGGCTCCATCGCAGATCCATCTCACCCTCGCGTTTTTCGCCGCGGTCGATCCGGCGACCGCCGATTTGCTTGAGGAAAGACTCGCGGCCATCTCGTTTCGCGCATTTTTCTTGCCGGTGACCGGACTTGGCACCTTCTCAAAAAAAGGTACGCCGCGCGTCCTCTGGATCGGCGTTGGTCACGCCCACCCGCATCTCTTTCAATTGCACAAGCGCGTCAATGAGGCCGCGCTGGCCTGCAATTTGCCGATCGAGGAGCGGGCCTGGACGCCCCATTTTACCATCGCGCGCGGCCGAGGAATCTCGCCTGCATTGATGCAATCGTTCCTCAAAAAACACCGCGATTACGACGCCGGCATGATGCACGTAGTGGAATTCCATCTTTACCAAAGTACTTTAACGCCCGCTGGTCCTATCCACCGGCGCGAGCTTACGATCGCGGCCCGTTAACGGTATTCATGCTGGTCGGCACCATGATGCCGTCGCGCATTCCGTGGATTAACTTTTTGTCCGCCGGCACAATTGTCGTTAGGGCGCCGCGCAATTTTACCCGATCGTCTTCCACAAAATAGTACGGACACAAACGAACCCGTCCTTTCATCGTTCGCACTTCGCCGCTTTCGCCGCCGTAATAAGGGTGCTCGAACAAGCTGCCTTTGTGGAATTGCTGTAAAATCGTGGGCTGGACCGCAAAATTGGCCAGTGCGTGGTCGATTCGCTTCTCCCATTCGCTGTGCGGCAAATCTGCGCCCAGCGCCACCCCGCGGCTGCCCCAACTCAGCGGCGAAAATCCACTCACTTTCAAAAGCAGGTCGCGCTCTTTCTGACTAAACTTGGCTGCCTCGCGCCAATCGTGAATCTCCAGCCGCGGAATCACCGCATGTTGCGGCAGGGGCATGGGATCGAGTAACCAGGTGTAAGGGATAACCTGCCGCAATCTCAGAAAATATTTGTCGCCCAGCTCGCGCCGCCAGAATTGTCGCAATGGCTTGAGCCAGAAGAGAGCGAACCACATTTTCTCCTCCAGAAACGGTTTGAGTGGCGGCGTCAGCCGCACTTTTCCTTCCGCCGCCGATCTCAGCAGCACCTCGATCTTCGGAATGTTCGGTAGATCGAATAGCTCAAAGAATCGGTAAACATCGCGGCCTGGTTGTGGCTCATAGTTCTCCGCCGGGACGACGCGCCACTTCGACGTCGGATGTTCGAGATTGGATGTTCGATGTAGATTCAATTGCGCTGCTAACCACTCCATCTCGGGCCGGTAGGTCGCCGACTCTTCCGAAACCAGAATATCGCCGCCATTTGGCAGGACCTTTTGAAACCCATCAAACATTCCCTCTTCACCGCCAATCACATCCTGGCCGAGCGCCGAATAGGTGCGATTTAACCAACCGGTCAATCCGATTCCACCCGGGACGGAATCAATTTCCGCAATGATGTAACTGTTCTCTGTCAGAATAAGGTCCGGCCGAATAACGCGGGGTAACTCGTCGCGAAAAACTTTCTGCCGCGACAACTCAACCAGTGCGGCTGGTTTCCCGGCGTCGAGATATTGCGCGATCCATGCCGGCTGCTTCCCCCGAACACTTAGCTGATAAAGCTGATTACACGCCCGTTGAAAAACAAACAACCGATGTCCGAGTTGCTCCAGCTCGCTGGCAAATTTCTCTGAAATCGGAAACGCGTCCGGCGAAATCAGCCAATCCTTGTCCGCGAATAAACCTTCGCTTGGTAATGCGTCTCGAATGGCATCCAGTTTGTTTTCAACTGCCGCAATCATTGGCGGGGAACGTTCAACGCGCTCAGTGAGAATGACAAATCGCGAGAACTATCGTCCCGTTGCAAATTTCTTCAGCGCCAGTTTCACCAATTCCTCCGCCGATTTTCCGGCGCCTTCGCGTTCCTGTAAATCGCGCACCAGCTTGTGGGCGTCGATCTGCTTGTAACCGAGCGCGATCAACGCCAGAACCGCTTCGTTCGCCTGCTCCTGCTCTGGCGTCGGGGCATGCGCCGCGCTGGCCACTTCCCAGGCCGCCGCCACCCCGACCCTGTCTTTCAACTCCAGCACCATTCGCTCCGCGGTTTTCTTTCCCACACCGCTTATCTTCGAAAGTGACACAACATCATTGTTCACCACCGCTGCTTTAAAATTGTTCACGCTCATTCCGCTTAACACCGCCAGCGCCAGTTTTGGCCCGATCCCGCTGACGTGGTTGACCAGCAGGCGAAAAAGGTCGCGCTCCGGCGTGCTCATGAATCCGTAGAGAATCTGCGCATCTTCGCGCACATGCAGATGCGTGAGAATTTCAATTGGCTGCCCGACCTCAGGAAGTTTGTCGTAACTCGAGAGCGGAATAAAAACCTCGTAGCCAACACCGCCAACATCGATCGCCGCCTGCGTTGGCAGCGCGTGCACCAGGCGGCCATGGAGAAATGTGATCACGCGGTTCGTTGAAGCGTTAAAATGATAAAGCGATGAAGCGATTCCAACATCGGATGCTCAGCCGGTTCAACCCTTCAACGCTTAACGCGTCGACGCAAACCGTTGTAGGCGGCAGGTGCCGTTCCTTCCTACTCTGGCTTAAGCAACATCGTCAGGTCAACGCGCCGCCCTTTCGGAACGTTAAATCCTCTTGCGCGATAGCTGCTCCAGGATGCATCAACGTTCGGAAAAATCTCCGCTACCGATGCTGTTGGCAGCACAATAAAACGGGATCCATCGCGACTCATGAATTCACTGGCATCTTTGCGTTTCAGCGGCGTCATGAATCCGCGGACCTTATTACGAAAATACCAAACCAGGCTCGGTTCGGAAAACTCGATGGCGCCGAATTCCATTTCAGGTTTGAGGCTAAGCCGGCTGTCACGCGCAAGATTGTAGCTTGGAAAAAATCTTGCGAGAAACGGGCTCAGAAAAAGCGCGATTGCTACATAAACCGCAGTGATTACGATCGGGAGCGCTCGTGCAAGCTTTAAAGGCCCGAAACGCCGTGCAACCATCAGCGCGAGTAAGGGAAAGGCCGGTAACGTGTAATGGGGCAGTTTGGTTTGAACGAGTGTGAAAATTCCAAAAATAATTAGCGCACCAGCTAACAAGAATTGGTCGGTGTTATCGCGATGTGCGCGCACCTCTTTCCAAAGCGCCGGCAGTTTGAGCGACCAGGGAAAAAAACTGGCGAAGACAGTTAAAAAATAAAAGGGCAGCAACGCCAGATACATCCAGATCGATGATGCGCCATGCCCTTCCATCGTTGCGATTGAGCGTTCGACCACATGTTTTCCGATCCCGACCCGGAAAAATTCACCGTGGGTACGAATAAGCGCCGGAATTCCCCAGAGACAGACCAAAACCAACATAAGCGAGAGTCCGCGGATGAATTTGAACCGGAAAATAAGACGTTCGTGACGGTAAAACCTTTGGGCGATTGCAACCGTTAACAGCGGCGTCCATCCGATCGGGCCCTTCGCCAGAAACGCGAACGCGAGCGAAACATAAAAGGTCCACCAAAAGACCGTTCGGTGTTCGATGTTCGATGTTCGATGTTCGGTGTTTGCGTTGAAAAGTTCCCATGCCGCCCAGTGCGCAACCGTCACGAAGAAGACCAACCACATGTCTGCTACTGCGGCTTTTCCGTGGATAAAGGTTTGCAGCGAAAGGGAGAAGATTATTGCCGCCCACCAACCAACTTTCTCATCCGCCAGTTGCCGTCCCCACGCCAACAGAGCAACGGCAACCAGCGCCGCGGCGATTGCGGTCGGGAACCGCGCGGCAAAATCATTTTCGCCAAAGAGACGATAAATCGCGACCTGAAACCAGTAGGTTAGTGGTGGTTTATCGAATCGAAATTGATTGTTGAAATAGGGAACGATGAAATCGGCGCGCTCGCGCATTTCCCGCGCCGCTTCGGCGAAACGGGGCTCGTCGCGGTCGATTAACGGCAAACTCCAGGTGCCCGCGAGATGAAAGAGCAGGCACCCAACAAACAGCAGGATGTAATTGCGCATTGCCGGTCGCACGATTGAACCGGAAAGTAGCAGCCGTTCGAGTGAAAACCGAAGCTGAAATCACGCGGTCGTCGCCGAGAAAAATTTGGATCGCGCTAATCGTAACGGCGGTAATCGCGTTGATCGCCGCCTTTCTTCTCGATCAAGCGACCGCGAACTGGATCATCACACATTCCTCACCCGAATTGAAACGAGTGATGCAAATCGTGAGCAGGGTGGGGGATTGGCCGGCCCACGTGATTGTCGGCGCGATTGGATTTGCGATTGCGTTCGCTGTGGGAAGCAAAGGCTGGAGGCGAATTTTTCTCGCCATGCTCATCGCGCTTGCGCTCGCGGGCGTCACCACGCGCGCCATCAAAATCGCAACCGGCCGAGCGCGTCCATCTGTCAAAACCGAAGCGCGGTGGAACGGCCCACAATTCCGTTCCAAATTTCACGCCTTCCCATCAGGTCATACCGCCTCATCTACTGCGTTCTTTGTCGCGTTGTTTCTCGCCCGAAAAAAAATCGGAGCGCCATTGTTATTGATTCCTTTCCTGATTGCGATCTCGCGCTTGGTCGTCGGTGCCCACTACTTGTCCGACGTCACCTTCGCCGCGATTCTGGGCGTGATCTGTGCGTTGCTCGTTGCTCACTGGCTTTCAATCCGCAATCCGAAATCGCAAATCCGCCATTGAGTTGGCGGAGGGGGTGGGATTCGAACCCACGAGGGCTTGCGCCCTGCCGGTTTTCAAGACCGGAGCCATCAACCACTCGACCACCCCTCCGAGGTTTTCGTTCGAGAAGTGTGCCATCGACAACTCGTTGGGCAAGCCGCGCGGTTGGCCCTCGAATTTTTAGCTCGATTGTAGCCGGCGGTCGCTGGCCGCGGCTGAATTCCACCGCCGGATACCGCGGTTACAAAAAATGCCTCGACAGCGAGTTATGTTCAGCTGAACATAAACGGTGAGGCCGTTGCCCGAGGGAAAAAAGCTCTGGAAAAATGTGCGCGAGATTCCGAGTGCGGCGCGCACGGTCCATCCCCGCGAATTCCACTCCCGAGGCGCGTCGATTAATCCAGCGAACCGGTTCGAGGCGCTGCATTTTGAAGAGGATCCGCACGATGAAGTCGATGAGGATTCGCGCCCTCGGAAAACCATCTTTTACCGCGATGGCTCGCAGTCGATCATTGCGCGCAACAACAGTCCCGACGTCGGATTCGAGACCAGCGTGAATCCTTATCGCGGGTGCGAGCACGGCTGCGTTTACTGTTATGCCCGTCCCACCCACGAGTATCTCGGCTTTTCCGCGGGCACAGATTTCGAGTCGCGCATTATGGTGAAAATGGATGCGCCGAAATTGCTCGAAGCTGAACTATCTTCACGAAAATGGAGACCGCAGGTGATTGCGATCAGCGGTGTGACCGATCCCTATCAACCGATCGAACGCAAACTCGAAATTACCCGCGGATGCTTGCAAGTGCTGGCGCGATTCCGGAATCCCGTCGGAATCATCACCAAGAATCGACTGGTCACACGCGACAGCGATTTACTTGGCGAGCTTGCGGCGTTTTCCTGCGCTGCCGTGAACGTGTCGGTTACATCGCTCGTCGAAGAATTGCAGCGCGTGCTGGAGCCGCGAACGTCGCCGCCGAACGCTCGTTTGGAAGCGATCTCTAAATTGCGTGAAGCCGGCGTGCCGGTCGGAGTGATGGTAGCGCCTGTTATTCCCGGGCTGACCGATCATGAAATGCCGGGCATTCTGGCTGCTTCTGCAAAAGCGGGTGCGCAATTCGCGGGTTATACGATCATGCGATTGCCTTTTGCGGTGGCGCCCCTTTTCGAGCGCTGGCTGGACGAGCATTTTCCCGAGCGAAAAGCGAAAGTCCTCTCGCGTATTCGCGCGATTCGTGGCGGCGATAGATTGAGCGACCCGCGCTGGGGAACGCGGATCAAAGGGGAAGGAATTTTCGCGGAACAGATCGCGACCTTGTTTCAGATGAGTTGTCGTAAGGTCGGAATTGGTCCACGACCGGAGCTGTCCACCGAGCATTTTCGTCGTCCGCGTGAGCAGTTGAGACTGTTTTGACTAACGTCGCTTCGTCATCCCGAGTCGCGCAGACGACGAGGGATCCCACATCCGTGTGTAACTTCACATGGTAGCTTGGTGACCAAGGCAGCCTAGGCGAGGTCCCTCGCTGGCGCTCGGGATGACAAGCGTTGCGCGCTATGCAATCCAAACTGTTTTCACGTTTGTAAACTCGCGAATCCCTTCGGCACCAAGCTCGCGGCCGTAGCCGGATCGCTTGATCCCGCCGAATGGCACGCGCGGATCGGACGCGACCATTGCGTTCACGAACACCATTCCGTTTTGAAGTTCGTGCGAAAAGAATTCCTGTTCGGCTGCATCGTTTGTCCAGACGCTGGCGCCGAGACCAAAATTGGAATCGTTTGCGATAGCGACGGCTTCGTTGCGATCCCGCGCGCGAAAAAAAAGCGCGACCGGACCAAAAACTTCCTCGCGATAAGCAGGCGCGCTCTTGGGAATTTCCGCTAGCACCGTTGGTTCGTAAAAATAGCCGAGGCCGGCAGCGCGTTTCCCGCCGCATAAAATTTTTGCTCCGGCGGCGACCGATTGCTGCACTTGATCATCGACCCCGCGAAGGATGTGTTCCGAGGAGAGCGGTGCGACTTCAGTCGTTTCCTCCCCCGGGTCCCCCAATTTCAATTTCTTCATCCTCTCTACAAATTGCGCGAGGTATTGGTCGTAAATCGCGTCGGCGATGATGAAACGTTTCGCCGCGATGCACGATTGACCCGAATTCACCATGCGCGATTTCACCCCGGTCGAGATCGCATCGTCCAACCCGGCGCTGGGCATGACAATGAACGGATCGCTCCCGCCGAGCTCGAGGACACTCTTTTTCACCTCGCGACCAGCGGCGCTCGCCACGGCGCTGCCGGCACGTTCGCTGCCGGTAAGCGTGACCGCTTTCACTCTTGGATCGCGAATGATCTTTTCGACCGCTTCATTCTCGATCAACAAGGTTTGGAACACGCCGGGATCAAAACCGGCCTCGCGGAAAATTTTTTCGATGGCGAGCGCGCACTGCGGCACATTGGAGGCGTGTTTAAGGAGACCGACATTTCCCGCCATCAAGGCCGGCGCCGCATACCGGAACACCTGCCAGAAAGGAAAGTTCCATGGCATGATCGCGAGGACGACGCCGAGCGGGTCATAACGGACATAGCTTCGCCTGGCATCAGACGAAACGATCTGTTCGCTCAAAAATTTCTCGCCGTGTTCCGCATAGAAACGGCAACCGCTTGCGCATTTCTCAATTTCGTCGATTGATCCACGCAAAAGTTTTCCCATCTCACTAGTAATAATCAGCGCAAGATGCTCGCGATCTTTTTCTAACATCTCGGCAGCGTGTTGCAATTTGGCAGCGCGCTCAGCAAACGAACTGCGTCGATGTTTTTCGAAAGCCGAAACGGCGCGGTCCAGCGCGCCCTCAATTTCACCATCGGTGTGCGCGTCGAAACGTTTCGTTAATTCGCCGGTTGCCGGGTTGATCGATGCAATGGCCATGCGCGTAATCTACATCATGCCGTAATCGGATCGTCAGGATTGTAGGGCAAGCGTTCCCGCTTGCCGTGTTACATAGATCGCAGGCAGGAATGCCTGCCCTACAAATTCGGGGCAGCTACAAACGCAGACCTCTTGGAATCAAAACGCGATCGAGCAAATCGAAAAAGAATTGGACGAGCAACGCCAGCAACGCCGCCGGAATTGCACCTTCCAGAATCGTGACATGATCGTTCAAGTTCAGTCCGCTGATAATCGGTTCGCCTAATCCACCGGCGCCGATCAAGGCGGCGAGGGTGGCTGTCCCGACGTTGATGACCGCGCTCGTTTTGATTCCGGCGAGAATGGTTCGCGAGGCGATCGGCAGATAAATACGTCGCAGGCGCGCACCACTCGTTAGGCCAAGCGCCGTGGCCGATTCGCGAATTGAAGGTGCGATGTCCTGCAAACCAGTGGCGGTGTTGCGCACGATCGGGAGCAGGCCGTAGAGGAACAAGGCAGCGATGGCGGTGCGGACGCTGATGCCGAAGAAGGGCAAGGGGACTAGGAGGGCGAGGAGGGCGAGCGATGGAATGGTCTGGATGGCACTCGTTAGGCCAAGGATTATCTGGCTGAGAAAGCCGGGCCGGCTGGCGATAATTCCCAGCGGGACGCCGATGAGCACGGAGAGAAGCAGGGAGAAGCCGGCGAGTTCCAAGTGGCGCGCCGTCCAGCGGAGAAGTTTGTGCGAGAAAGATTCGGCAGTATCGCTGGCGTCGCCGAAATATAAGGCCGCGGCGCGGGCGTAGTTCTTTGTTCGTTCCGCTTCCGTGTTCAGCCGGATCATGCGCGCTTCATCAAGCGTCCCGGAAACTTTCTGCAAAGCCGCCAGTGCATTGGTCGGCAGCGAGAGTCGATAGAGATAAACCGCCTTGTATTGCGGAAAGAAATGGAGGTCATCTTCGAGAGTAACGAGATCGTTCTCGCCGATTTTTGCATCGGTGGAATAGGCGTCTTTAATATCGATCATGCCGGTGCGGAGCGCTTCGTAACCGAGACCGTGATCGATTCCCTGCACGTTTCCGGTGGGCAGGCCGTAACGCCTGACGAGTGCTGGCCAGCCATCGCGTCGATCGAGAAATTCGTGCGTCAGGCCGTATTTCAATTCCGGATGAGTGCGCAGATCGCTGATGGTGCGAATGGACAACCGCTGCACCGCCTCGCGTCGCATGGCGAGTGCCCAAGTGTTATTGAAGCCAAGCTCCTGCGACATGCCGATGCCATTTTTGACCAGTTCCGCCTGCATCATTTCCGGCGAGATGTCGGCATTCTTAAAAATCTCTTCCGCAAGCGTGCCGGTATATTCTGGGTAGATGTCGATCTGCCCGCTGCGCAAAGCTTCCCAGACAATGATCGTTCCACCCATGCCCGGGCGAAATTCGACGGAGATTCCGGCCTCGTCTAACGAGTACTTGGCGATTTCGGCGAGGACGTAGGATTCGGTAAACTTTTTCGAGCCGATGACAACGGGCTTCGCGGAAGCCATCGTGCTGATGAGGAACAGAACCGCGCCAAGGAATCTCATGTTAGGGCAAGGCTGCGTTGCGCGGTGATGAATTCGCTCACAAACGAACTCGCGGGTTGCGAGCGCAGTTCGCCGAGCGTGCCCTTCTGCACGATGCGGCCTTCGTTCATGAGGACAATTTCGTTGCCGAGAAAAGCGGCTTCGGCCAAATCGTGCGTGACGAGAATGGCCGTTTGTTGCAGTCGTTGAAAAATTTCCTTCAGATCTTTTTGCAATGCTGCCCTCACGAGTGGATCGAGCGCGCCGAGCGGCTCGTCGAGGAGAAGAAGCTTCGGCGTCAGGGCGAGCGCGCGCATGAGGCTGACGCGTTGACGTTGTCCGCCGGAAAGTTCGGCGGGAAACCGATCGAGAGCTTGAGCCGGGAAGCGGGTCAATGCGCACAGCTCATCGAGCGCGATTCGTTTGTTCAGCTGACGCGCCATCAGCAAAATATTTCCGCGCGCAGTCAGGTGCGGGAAGAGGCCACCGTCCTGAATGACGTAGCCGACGCGATGCCGAAATTCGGTGATGTTCGATGACGAAACGCTGGCGCCGTCGATCTTGATTTTGCCGCTGTCCGGTTCGAGCAGGCGAATGATCAGCCGCAGCATGGTCGATTTGCCGCAACCGCTCGGACCGATGAGCACCGTGGTCTGACCACGCGCGAAATTGAGATCGGTCGGTTGGAGAGCGGCGGCGGAGCCGTAACGTTTGCTGACGCCGTGCAATTCGACCAGCGCGTTCACGCGGCGAGATTAATCCGCGACTACGAAGTGAAAGACAGCAAAAAGTTTCTGTGGATCGGTCCAGACGTGGGAAAAGCGGAGGCCGGCCGTGGCGGCAAGGGCAATGAAACCTTCCTGGGTGTACTTGTAGGAAAACTCAGTGATGATTTTTTCGTCGGGAAAGAAATGAAATTCTTCGCCGCCGACGTGCGCGGTTTGCTGGCGTGCGCTGAGGAGATGCATTTCGATCCGCCCGATCTCGCGATTGTAGATGGCGCGATGATGCCACTGCGCGATATCAAAATCGGCGCCGAGCTCGCGATTTGCCCTAACAAGTAGATTGAGATTAAAGGCTGCCGTTACGCCGGCGCTGTCGTTGTAAGCCGCTTCGAGGATCTCGGGCGACTTTTGCAGATCAACGCCAATCACTAATCCGCCGCTGTGTCCGCACAATCGGCAGACCCGGCGCAAAAAATCCTGCGCGATCGGCGGTTCGAGATTCCCGATGGTGGAACCGGGAAAATAAACCGCGACATGATCGGGTTTGCGCGAAGAGCGCGGCAATTGCAGCGGTTGCAAGTAATCGGCGCAGACCGGTAGAATTTCGAGTGTCGGCATCTCGCGTTGCAGCGCGGCAGCGGAATCCATCAGGCGCTGTTTGGAAATATCGACCGGCACATAAGCGATCGGATTTTCGAGGTGGCCAAGGAGCATGCGGGTTTTGATCCCTGCGCCAGTGCCGAAGCCGACAATCTCCGCATTCTCGCCGATGGAAGCCGCCATTTCCGCGCCATACACGCGCAAGATCTCCGCCTCCGTGCGGGTAATATAATATTCGGGCAGCTCGCAAATTTGTTGGAACAAGTCGGAGCCGCGCTCGTCGTAGAAAAATTTCGAGGGCAAGGTTTTCGGCGAGCTGAAAAGGCTCTCGATAACTTCGGCGAGAAAATCGGACGCGGCCGGCTCGAGGTCGAGCACCGCCACGCCACTAGCGTGACGGTTCATTCTAGGTCGCGGGCGAGACGCAGGCCGGTGAATTGCCAGCGCTTTTCGGGTTGGAAAAAATTCCGGTAGGTGACGCGGATATGTGATTGCGAAGTTGCGCAGGAGCCGCCGCGCAAGACGTATTGGTTGCACATGAATTTGCCGTTGTATTCACCGAGCGCACCAGGCGCGGCGCGGTAGCCCGGATAGGGCGAGTAAGAGCTGCGCGTCCATTCCCAGACATCGCCAAACATTTGTGTCAGCCCAGCCGATTCGGCCGCGGGCGCGGGATGAAAACGCTCTAACTCGACGAAATTGCCATCGATCGTCTCACCTTGCGCCGCGCGCTCCCATTCGAATTCCGTCGGTAACCGCGCGCCGGAAAAATTCGCGAAGGCGTCGGCTTCGAAATAACTCACGTGTGTCACAGGCTCGTTTTCATCGACCGGGCGAAATCCAGAAAGGGTGAAATGCCACCATCTGCCATCTCGTTTTTCCCAATAGAGCGGCGCTTCCCAACGTTGTTCGTTCACCGTCATCCAACCGAGCGAGAGCCAGAATTCCGGCTGCTGATATCCTCCGGCTTCAATAAATCGAAGATATTCGCCGCAGGTAACCAAGCGAGAGCCGAGGGAAAATTTCGGGACCAGTGCGCGATGCTGCGGTCCTTCATTGTCGTAGGAAAAATCGCGACCATCATGACCGATGGTTGCAATTGTTTCATCGAAATCGACAAATGTCGTTGGTGGCGGCGGTTCGGTTTTTTGCTCCGCGCGTTTTCGAAAAACTGGATGCAACGGATTTTGCGCGAAGACATGTTTGATATCAGTAACGAGTAATTCCTGATGTTGCTGCTCGTGATGAATGCCGAGTGTGATGATCGGTTCGATTTCGTCCAATGACTGTTCCGAAGCGGAAGCGATAAGATCTTCAATGTGCCGGTCAATTCCTTCGCGGTAGCGGAATGATTCCGTCACGGTTGGCCGCGAGATCAAACCGCGCAGGTCGCGCCGATGCATCGTGCCGGCAGCGTTGTAATAAGAATTGAACAGAAACGCATATTCCGGGATCGCCGGCACATATCCGGTGACAAATTTCTTGAGGACAAAGGTTTCGAAAAACCACGTCGTATGCGCCAGATGCCATTTCGTCGGGCTAACATCGGGCATCGATTGCACAACGCAGTCTTCCGCCTCCAGATCGCGCGTCAGCAGTTTCGAAAAATCGCGCACGTCGCGAAAACGCGCGCGCAGCGATTCTGCGCGTGATATTGCCCGGGACGAAACGGGCTTCTCCCCAATCGCCGGCATGGCTCAGGTCTCGTCTGCTTCGAGTTCTTCGAGACGCGCCTCCAGCATTTGATCATGCGCGGCCTCTTCCAAGCCGTCGGTGACTAATGATTGCCCAAGGGTCTCATCGTCCTCATCAAAACCGGGGCGCGGAGCGCGATGTCCGGGCGATTCGGGAACGATTTCATGCTCGTCGTCGGAAACTTCTACGCCGCTACCAATTTCCTCGGGCGCGGCGGTTTGCTGGATTCCCATCAGCTCGCGACGCGCCTGTTCCCAATCGGCATCGGTAAAATCATTGGGATCACGTTCGTCGATCAACGCGATCTCGCGCGCACGCCGCTCGGTCAACTCCGGGGTCGGCGCGCCGACGCCGTCGCCGTGGACAGAAATTTTTCCGAGGCCCGGTTGTGAGTTTTCATTCATATACATAAATGAATCGGATGGCGGTGGTTAATTGTGGGCACGAGATGGTGGCCGTTATCGAGCCACGAATTTCGCGCTGAAGCAAACTATACTGGTTACGGTGATGTGCCAATGATTCCATTACGGGACGAAACATTCGTTCGGAAGAACAGCGAACACGTCGCGTTCAGCGAATATGGCGATCCAAATGGAGAGCCCGTCATGTTTTGTCACGGCTGGCCGAGCTCGCGCTTGATGGCACAATTCACCCACGATGCCGCCCGGGAATTGGGGGTGCGAATTATTTCGCCGGACCGGCCCGGAATTGCCGATTCGAGTTTCGTGGCCGGGCGCAAATTGCTCGATTGGGCCCCCCTTGTTTCTGAGCTGGCAGATTTCCTGAAGCTAGAGCGATTTCGCGTGCTGGGTATTTCTGGCGGCGCACCGTACGCTTATGCCCTCGCGTGGGCGAAGCCGGAGCAGGTCCGGGCAGTTGCGGTGGTGAGTGGCGCACCCAACATCGCCGAACTGAGCGATCACAGCGGGCTGCTCGCGCTCTACCGATGGTTGATGTTTGCCGACCAAAGATTGCCGGCTCCTCTCTGTCGCTTCGGATTTCGACTGGCGCGGCCGCTTCTTTCGCTGCGGCCTCCGCGGCGCAGTCGCTCCTGGCTCTTGAAATTTCTTCAACCATGCGATGCCGATTCGCTGCGTGACGAACTGGCTTTTGAAGCTTGTTTCGAGAGTCAACGTCGCGCTTGGAAAGCGTCTGCCAAAGGCGTGCTGGCGGATGCGCAATTGTTTGCTCAACCGTGGGGATTTTCGCTGAATGAATTGCGAGTGCCGGTTCGCTTGTGGCACGGCGATTCCGATCGAAGTTTTTCCTTTGGGGTGGCGAAAGAAATGGCGGAGAAAATTCCGAATTGCCGTTTGCGCATCATCGAAGGCGCCGGCCATTATTCAGTGCCCATCCGTCATATTCGGGAAATCCTGGCCGATTTGATCGCGACGTCGGCAAGTTAAAATTTGTAGGGGGAGGCATTCCTGCCTGCCCATTTAGATTAACCACGGCAAGCGGGGGAGCGCTTGCCCTACCACTACTCAGGGAACGCCAAGGCGTTAGAAATTTTCCGTGCGCCGGGCACAACTCACGCTAGGAATTTCCCGTGGAAGATTTCACTGCCGGCACCATCAGCAGCCAGCCTACTCAAAAACAACAGACTCTCGGCGGCGAATGGGACGCGCGCGTGCACAAGCTGGTTAGTGACTTCGGGGCCGAGCATTCGCCGGAGCTGATCGAGGAGATGATCCTGACCGCGCTGAGAATGGCGCGCGACAAAATGAGCGTCGCCGATCTCAAACTAATTTCGCGCTCGATGAAAGAAATGCGTTACGCCGCGAAAATCTTCGCCGGCTATCAGGCATTCCGAAAAGTCGGCATTTTTGGTTCCGCGCGCATCGCGCAAGATTCGCCGGAAGCCAAGGTGGCGGAGGAATTCACACGGCAAATGGTGGCGCACAATTTCATGATCATTACCGGTGGCGGCGACGGGATCATGGGTGCAGCTCAACGCGGGGCAGGGCGCGACATGAGCTTCGGCCTAAACATTCGGTTGCCGTTCGAGCAGCGCGCCAACGAAACGATCGAAGGCGACAAGAAGCTCATCAACTTTAATTACTTTTTCACCCGCAAACTTAATTTCGTTAAGGAGACTCACGCAGCTGCGCTTTTTCCCGGCGGTTTCGGCACGCTCGACGAATCATTCGAAGTCCTCACTCTGATGCAGACCGGCAAAGCCCGGATCATTCCGGTGGTTTTGCTTGATAAACCGGACGGCGATTACTGGGAAACATGGATGAAGTTTCTGACCCAGAATCTTTACAAGATCGGTTTCGTCTCAGAGGACGATTTTTATTTTTTTAAAATTACCCACGACGTCGAAGCGGCAGTGAAAGAGATCACCGGCTTTTATCGTATTTATCATTCGGCGCGCTGGGTAGGGGAGAAGCTTGTTATCCGGCTCGCGCGCGCACTCACCGCGGCGGGCGTCGCCGAATTAAACGACAAATTCGCAGATGTTTTGCGCCGCGGCGCGATTGTGCAAAGCAAGGCGTTACCCCAGGAACGAAACGAGCCCGAGATTCTCAGCTTGCCGCGGCTCGTTCTTACTCCACATCGCCGCAGCTTCGGACGTTTTAGGCAATTGATCGATGCGCTTAATCGCGCCGAGTGCGTGTGATTGGGCGGCGCTGCAAGCCAGCGATCTAATAACTCAAAATAGACAATTTCTCGCGCGCAAACTTGACGGCTTAAAGCCGTCAAGTTTCTTGAGGAGCGAAGATTTTGCAGAATGTCGAATCGGCGGTTTGCGGATGCGCGGTCTGATTTATGGGATAGCTCCCAAGCCATTTGCCCAAGGGACTCGGAAACATTGGCGTAAGGTTTTTACTTCCGGGCCATCAGCGAACGCGCCGCCGTCTCGCGCGTAAACTTGACGGCTTAAAGCCGTCAAGTTTAAGGGACCATGGAGCGGTGGGAGTCCTTGCTGTGAGGGACACTTATCTCCCAGACGTTCGGCTTTTCGGGGCTGGAGGCTAAGTTGCCCGCGCTTGCTAATTCCTGATGTAATCGCGTGCGAGCGGCGCTGGCGCTGGCACGGCAGACTGATGTCGATGCAGGGTAACTACTTCGGTGTCCACCTGGAGCTTGTGATGCATCATGCGATCGAAACAGAATTGTTCGCGCGCGAGTTGCAAACCGTTGCGCGCGCATTTAGCGGCGAGCTCTCGATTTTGCAGCAATTCCAGAATTGCTGCCGCCATCTCTTCTTGCGCGCCCGGCGATACAATCAGGCCATGTTTGCCATGATGGATGACTTCGTCCACGTCACCGACGCGCGTCGCCACGACCGGGCGCCCGCTGGCGAGTGCTTCGCGCAACACAATCGGCGAAGCTTCCGTGCGCAGCGATGCGATTACCACCAGATCACAGGCCGCTAAAATATCGGGAATATCCCACCGATAACCGAGCATCAGAATACAATGCTCG